>Ga0126330_10000296_pt1 | contig 10887 bp, 6 predicted proteins | sample InaspJWI91metaG_FD_97004 | JGI IMG/M metagenome (GOLD analysis project Ga0126330, IMG submission 97004) | Marine gutless worms symbiont microbial communities from Oahu, Hawaii - Inanidrilus sp. 2 OAHU.JWI-91 metaG | ecosystem: Host-associated > Annelida > Digestive system > Unclassified | place...
ATTATAGCAGATACTAGTATGGTAACATTTTTATCTTTAAACAATTTTTATTGCATTTGTTTTTCATTAATAACTCTAATTTTATTTTAATCAATTGTTGTGGTGAAGAGCAATCACTAAGTGACGGTAGTGATTACTGTCTGCAATTTAAACTGTTCGTCTAATTTACGGCGCGGAACTGAGTCACGAGAAGGACGATTTGTATCGGTTCAGCTGTCAGGTCCGCCGGCTGAACGACGTTGATCGCTGTTAAGAGGCTGGCTGGCTGCATGGCTGGCAGAGAGTCGACAAGAATCGCCAGACGGCGCGACAGTCGCTGTCAAAGCGCCGCCGAACGACGTAATTGAAACGATTCTCGCCGCTCGATCGTCGTCGTCGGTACGGTAATTCGTCAGCAGATAGCGCCGTCAGCCACTGCGCTCAGTTGTCGTAAGTCGCGGACTTAGGTTCATCGTTACCCAGTACTCAGTTTGTTTACCGTGTTTTGTTCTGTTCCTCTAGGCCTACTTGTGGTGAATAAAGTTGATCATTATCGAACGAACTCAACTCAACTGAAGTTGAATTCGTATGATGTGAACGTAACTTCACAGTGACGTGTAATTGGTCATTGGAATCACGCCTTTGAAGTTGGCATTTGGCGATTGGCATCATATGAGCGGGGAAGCGATTTAGTTTAGCGAATAACTTTGACGAACGTGAGTTCAGCTCCGAGATTTATTTTTAACATTGGCTGAACACAGCAGCGTTCATTGTGTCAATAGTTTGTGTCGTATTTGAGTTCAATTTCCGTATGCACTTAGCCCCGACCATTGTCCACTGATTAGTAATAAAACTGTAGAGTAAGGCGCACTGCCGTCACCTCTTCGCCGCTATGACATCAATCGTCAAGACCCAGGGAACAATAGCGTGATGATATCAATCGTCTGCACACCGAAGAAACAACTACTGTAGCCTGTATACTGTATCATATGATGTGATATTACCTTGCACTGCATAGAAACACCGTCTAATTCCATAATCGCAGTAGTGTGCCTAATTAAGACGGCCGTTTTACATCTACAAAGCGGTCTTTCCCTGCAGTGCTGGAGGAGAAAATAGTGCATTGGGCAATAGGGGGCCTCAGCATCAGAGCGATCAGAAGCCCGGTTGATGTTGCTGACAGAAAAAGATCAAAGAAGCTCACACTGACGCTAACTAGGTGCTATTTTTGCACGCAACGACGGATGTACTAAACTCTTGAGTATAGGCGATCCGTGCTTATGCACGTATGCAGTTGTTTTGTCGACCTGTAAGACGATGAGAGCTCTTGTGGTCTCTTCCGTTTTATCTCTGTTTGGCACTGGCGTTGCCAACTATAGGGCACTGGGGCACACACCCTCAACTTCCAACAATTCATTTTTCTAGTTCACGTTGGAGCTATATAAAATATCTTTAGAATTTTGCATAGGCCGCAGTTATTAAAATTAGTTCATTATTCAAAAACGAATAAAACGAAAAATGCACCGGTTTGTAGAACACGGTGAATATGTATTTTGTGTCATTTTATGTGTGTGCCTTACGTTATATCGATGTCGTTTTGTGCCCCTTCCGCGTCAAATCCTGGCAACGCCACTTCTGTTTGGTACGACGTAGCAAGTCAAGGAAGTCTAAACCAGCCATTTATTATCATTCTTGTATACTCAACATGAGAACTGCCCAAAACTTTTTCGTATTGTCGTATCTCAGATTTTAAATGCAAGGGTCGATACACACTACCCGTGTTTACGGGTCAATCACAGGTGCTATTTTGGACACCCGTGTCCACGGGCCGTGTTGCAAAACAGTGCACGATGTGTTTTTTTCAGCACGGGTCGTGTTCGCGGGCGCCTATATACGAAGAAGTAGAAGTCGGCAGCAAAGTAAGTAAATCAGAGCGGCAATAGAAGATATTCGTCGGTGCTATTACGGTATTGCGTGCGTTGTACGTCATTTAGTGCGCGGAGCGACGCGGCAGGATTTATACTCCGCCGCACGGCTGCTGCTGCTGCTGCTGCTGCGCTGCTGTGACGTAGTGCAGCAGCAGCATCAGCAGCTGGGCTGCACACCGCTGCACAGTCATTGCACGGCGCTGATGATTAGTGCCGGTGGCGGATGAGGCAACGCGCTTTCTCGCAGTCGTTTGTGACAGGCGCAGCGCTCGACCGGACGCTTAGCATCGAGCTTAATCGTGTCTAGCGTTCGACTCAGCACTTCGCACGACCAGGTCATTGCTCACGACGATCGAATTTCTTACTCTTCAGTCAACGAATAAACATTTCGCCTTTTACTACAGATATTCGTGGAAAGGAACATTATTTAAACTTCCGCGCGTCTAGGGACAGCGGCGAATGTGGCTCACAGCCAACGAAAGTGTTCAAGGAGTGTGACGGAATCGCAGTCTCGCAGACTCCGTGTTATTGTCTGCCGTTATCCAGATACGTGCAGGTATCATAACAAACGTTGCAGTCAGATAGGTCTCCTACTGTACTCTGTGACTAACAGTTACTTCTTAAGCCGAGCTTTGTCGTCTAAATGATGACGATAATGAAATGACAACCGCTGCTACATTTCCGACATACTTACCAAGAATTTTCCCCTTTTTGGCGAAAAGCGTTTAAGGGCGGCGAATTATAATTGAACGAGGTCGAAAAAACGAATTGAAACATGCTGTTTCGTAAGTCGATCGGCGGTTGCGACTGGCGGCGGAAGTCGTCGCCCTGTGCGAGCATGCGCGACGGTGGTTGCTCGGCATTTCCGGTGATGGTCGCGGCGCTGCTGCTGGCGACACCGCCGGTCGGGGTCGGCTCGACGTGGCAGGGCGTCGCGTCGTCGGCGTCGTCCTCGGCGTCGGTGGGCGCGACGTCGACGGCGTGCGTCTATGAGGGGCACCTGCTCACCGACAAGAACTGGTACGGCTACCTGGCGAACGTGACCGTCATGACCACCGGCCGGCTCACGTTCGAATTCGTCTATCCGGCCGACAAATGCTGCCAGAATGTCCTGTTCTACTCCGAAACAATTAGACTTCTGCTGTCCCTTCCACCCCATCTCTGTTCGTCTGACGTAGCAAAGACAAGGAAGTTTAGACTAAATTGTAAACTGCCATTCATTATCGTTCGTCTACCAAGTACTCAACGAGATGACCAGGCTGTTTCATATTGTCGCATCTCAGATTTTGTATGCGAGTGTCGATACATGCTGTATACCCGTGATTAGGGGCCGACAAGTGCTGCCAGAACGTGCTGTTCTACTCCGAGGACCAGATGGCTGTCATCAACGCCCGCATGAACTGCTGGCAGAAGGAGTACTTGAATCCCAGTCCGGATACGAGTCCAAGTCGGAGTCCAGATCCAACCCGGATCCGAACTCCAACCCGGACTCGGATCCGAGTCCTACGATGATGACTTGTACCTGTTCTGTGAACCTGACTCTTCATAGCATGAAGTTTACTACCGTCAGTTACCGAGCACGTTAGTGGTCCGGGCAGAGCAGTCGGCAGTGCGTGTGTCTGTGACGCAAATACGTCCAAGTCTGAAGATCGAGGTCGTAGGTCAAAGTTCAAGATCACGGATGAACTGTTGGCAGAAGGAGTACCCGCTGCGCCCCGAGGACGACCAGATACTGCTAGCTGCAGGGGGATTCTATTGGTCATCAATACAGCAAAACATTGGAACTGGAACGCAGCAGAAATGAATATGCCGATGTTGAAATTGTGAACAACGGAGAACTTACAACGAAGTTTTTTCGACGTTTGACGACCAGATACTGCGTCTGACGCCGCGCTTCTCGTGGTCCGGCTGTCACAAGACCTACCCGAACAACGTCGCCATGTACGTCTGCAAGGGCGGCCGCAGCTTCACGGTCGACCACCATCGTCAGTACGGCGGCGGCGGCCAGCGTCAGCAGCAGCAGGGCTGGCGGCAGCACCGTCGCGGCGGTGACGGCGTCAGCCACGGCTACGGGTCGTGGGGCGCCGGCCACGACGGCCGTCCAGGACACGGCCATAACCGACCGACGACCTGGTACATAGCACTCAGCAACTGCGGCTCGCTGTTCGGGCTTGAACTGCGCTACCGAATGGAGGTACGTCGCACCGACGGCCATTAGTGATTGCTATACCTGTACTGGATTTGTTTGACGCCTTGCGGTCCAGTCAGAGGATACCGAGGCGCTGGTGGCGTCGGGTTAAGACTACCCGAACGAGTCTGTGTGCAGCTTCCTAGGTCAGCTGTCAACGTGACACTGCTCGCATTTGCTGCTGAGCGCCGTGCTGCAGTACCGTGCTGCGGCGCCGCTACTGCTCTGCCGCCGCTGTCGATCGATATCTCCTGCGCGCACAGCGTTCAGCAGCAAACCCGCCACACGCCGCGGTTGCAGTCAAATGATGGGACATACAGATGACGGACGCTCGACCGTTTCATAGACCCTGCTCCGCATACTATGCCAGCAGTGTCAGTTAGTGGCTCTTGAGATGTCGTTTAAAGCTGGCACTGATGTGGCGTAAATAATCACTACTTTTCGCCATATATTCAGAAATACTGTTTATTGCACGGTTTTTACCTCAATTTTCGGTTCCAGTTCAGTCACAGTGAACAAACGCAATGTTATTCCATTCGTCTAGCAGCGAACAAAATCGTGATGAAAACTGATTTACTTGCTAACACTAACACTGACATATGTAAGTCAGTAAATAAGTTTTTTTTACAAAATCGCAGTTAAAAGACCGAACAGCCCAAATGCTGCTGCATTCGTTTAAGCTTTTTACCCGCGCGACGCCGAATAAATGGCATGCATGAACAGGTACGACAGCGTTGCGAGCGGACGCTGCATACTTGCAGGTGTACGGTCACGTGGGAGAGTGTCGGACAGGTGTTCCGGCGCACTTCGACTACTACCGCCCCGGCGGCGGCGGCGGCGGCGGGTCGGCGTTCGGCGCGGCGGCGGCGCCGTCTCCGCGGCCGGTCCTGTCCGCGCCGGACCGCGAGGGGCTCGACGACGCGGTGGCGGCCGTGGGCGACGCCGTCGCCGAGCTGGCCGAGGACTGGACGACGAGCTGCGTGGTCAAGGGAGACATCAACACGACCGAGACGTGGCACGTCATCGGCAACGCCACGCGCACGACGACCGCGTCTCGGCCGCACGACGCGGCCGGACTGGCGGAGACGGGGACGGAGACGGCCGAGGGACTGGCGGAGACGGCCGGCTTCAAGTTCGACTTCACGTTCCCGCAGAGCGTGACGCTGCTGAACATGGGCATCTACGGCGAGGCGGAGCAGCTGCGGCTGCGTGAGGACGACGACAGCTGCTGGCACAAGCACAGCGTCATTCCATCGCACCGGGTGCACGACCGCGTACGTACCATGCAGCACCGCGCTGCATGCCATTGGCGTCGCCAGAAATGGGGCACTGGGGCACGTGCCTCCCTCGACTCACAGCAGTTTATTTTGTGCTGCTTCACTTTGGACCTATACAAGATTTGCATAGCACAGTTATTAAAATTGGTTCATTTTTTTCATTTTTATTGAAAAAGAATGAAAAGGGTATATCGGATATTTCCGTATCACGGTGTATATCTAAGCCCTAGCTTTTTGTGCTATTATATATGTGTGACTGAAGTTGTTTTCGATATTGTTTTGTGCCCCTCGTCGAGCCAAATCCTGGCGACGCCACTGTCCGCTGCCTTGACAGAATCAAAGGCACGCCACCGACCCATCCGAAATTCGTCAAATAGTTTATATTATTATTTATTTGCTAAAATGTAACGTACAATATTCACAGTAAATTTACAATGCAAAAGGCAGGACAGGCGGATGTACCGCATTTACGTCTACCCTTAATCTAGACTAACATACGGGGTAAAAACATAAAGCCAATACAGAATGAACATAGGCCTAACGGCAGAAACATTGCAATTGCGTAGGACGTACAGGAACAAGTTTTTTTCCTCGCGACGCTATACCAGCGCGATACTAGCTGTGTGTCGGTGTCTCTCTGTTGCAAGTCATACTGAAACGGCTGGTGGGATCTAGCTGATATTTAACATATATCCTTATATGTCGACATATGTCGACCTGTTATTCATTGCTCATTACTGCAATTTCACCCATCCCGCATAGTAATCTAGCTCTACTCTGTGACTGTGCGAGCAGAAGACAGGTAATGGAATGCACGCGATTCGACTGTTACTTTCCCAGGAGGAGTGCAGTTTGTATGTCTCTGGGTCTGTCCGCTCGCATATCTCAAAAACCACAGGTTGATGGTTTATGAAATTTTCTTTACATGTCACTTGTGAGGCCGTGGCTCGGTCCTGTACTTTAGGTTTCGGTTTCGTGGATGGCGTCATATTTTACACGGTTGGCCATATAAAGCAGATCATTCGATGGCTGTTTCAAACACATTCGCTATAATGTGATGAGTTAATGCATCGGCCTATCGAGTACGGCCGATAGTAAGAATAGTGACGCCGACAAGCCGATAGCGGCCGATAGACCGATGCATTAATTAGTCACACGGCATTAGCTATCGCTGCCGTGATATCACTATTTGCTTCGACTGCCATGTTGGTTGCAGATGTTGGAGCTAAGCACGCGGACAGGTTGTCAGCTGAAGAACACGACACGGTACGGCGTGAGCAGCGTCTGCAGCGGCCGGCAGAGGTTCACGCCCGGCCCAGCAGGACCGGCGGCGGGCGCCGAGCGGCAGATCATCGTCGCGATCGACAACTGTCGCGTCGACCAGCTGGTCGCCAGTTACCGCGTCGAGATGTACGGCTTTGTCTGCAACGCCGCCGCCTTCCCATCCCTGCCGTCGCCGCTCGGCGGTCCCGTGCACCCGGGCTGGAACTGGCCGCTGCCGGCAGCCGTCTCGGTCGTGTTGACACGGCCGCTGCTCGGCCTCGCGGTCCTCGCTGCCTTGGCGTCGTCGACCGGCCGCCGACTCACGCCCTCTTAGAGCGCCGTGTCTCACCGGCACGGATCTCAGATTCCCGGTGCCGATGCATGGCGCGCAACTGTCGTACCACCCTGTAGAAGTTGCACGGAAGAGTTGTTCTTCGCCGTGCCGTTTTGGGAGTACGTAACATCACTGTTGTAAATGGAGTCTCCATTTTGAGGCCGCATCACATGCACAGCATAAATGCGGCCTATTCCTGCCGATGTCGCACGTTCCGTGGTCTATTTGTGTTGGGCACACCGGGAAGCCGCGTAGAAAACGACCGAGCCGAGCAAGAAGCGGCGTGGGGCAGACTCGTGTGGGACCAAACAGCCACGCATTAGTGTGCGGTGCACACTGGCGCCACTTGACGAATACGACTGAATGATTCGTCCGCGGCGGCGATGTGGCCTCAAGTCAAATTACTTTGACCGCCGCTTCCTGCGCCACGCATACGCATAGCGCGTTGTCGTTGTGTCTGTAACTGGGAGGAATGTGGGGAGAAGAGGGGTTTTTTTCCTATGCCCCATTCCACGCTGTATCAGCCGTTTGGCGCCTATTGCCGTACTATCTTTACCTCCGCGCAGCCGCTCTTACGCTCTTTGCGGCTCTGTATCTTACTTCGGCTTCTGCTGCTTTGCTTCAATAATTCCGGCGACAGCAGTCGTCAAGATGGACTATCGCCATCGTTCGTCAGCGCCGATATTGGTTATTCAATAATGTGACGTTTCGTATGTGTGTGCGCTATGATCACGGACACGGTGGCGTGGACTCGTAAATCTGTCCATGGAGGTCCATACTAATTCACTCACAGCCTGCCGGACGCACTTGCAGTTGCTACGCAGCTAAAAACTGACCCCAAACTCTACCGCTTACAATGCTCACTCTAGTAGATAGGGCTAATTCTAAACCGATGGCGATGTAGACGTCATACAGTTCGGCAGGATGCAGCAACTGTATTTTAGTTTTCGCCGCCTATGGAAGTGGACAGTAAGCTGGTGTAGATAATGACACGTCATTACTTTTGTCCACGCAGTGATCTGTATAAAGATGAATATCATCTGCGTGTGCAATTGTGTGCACGTATTGTGTGTGCAATTTTTTTGTTAATTTTATCTATTTAGTGCTTGGTGAGTGGCGTAACTACGGTTCACTGCACGCAGGGAAAACTTAGTTAACCGCGCCTTCTGTCCTCGCCCCTCGTATGAATTTTTGCAATACAGACCGCAGCTGCATAAAATTGCATTATCGTTCTTTTGACTCATTCGACCAGCTCAGTGTTCGTCGTATGAAATAAAACGATGCCAGTTCTATACAGCCTAAACCACGTTATCGTTTCGCCGTTACGCAAATGGTGGCCATGTTGCGACAACATTCCTGTTCCAGTCTGTCTGTGGACACCGGGAAACAGAATGATGATTGTTTTGTGACGTACCGTCGGTCTGCCAGTAAGGGCGCAATATAAATGACCCTGTTACTGTTACTGTTTCCGCGCCCACTGTTTTCTTTTTAAAACTTTACGCTTGTAGAATCCAAAGGTTTTCGTGATATTTTGTCTTACAACGGCTTTGTTCAACTACACCGTGAGTCAAAAAACAAGACACCAAACTCTTGCCCATAACTTCCCCAAATGTTAACCGATTTTCAAAATTCTTTCACTAGCAGACTCAGTGGTAAATTTGCAACAGCCTTATATTTAAATATTCCACCAACCCGTAAACGTGTCGCTATACTACCTTGTGAAATATCTATGTTCCAAAAATGATCGTGCTCAAGAAGAAAATGAAGCACACTGCCATGTAAGACTTAGCCACTCAAAAATCTCTAGTAAAATATTTGTCTGGTAAAGTATGTATTAGTTAAGTCAGTAATAAATAGACGTTCACATTGGCCATATAACAAATTCCATTATCGACTGTATACCTCTGCTGTAGCAAAGATAAAGATGTTGCAGTAATATGCCGTACATGATCAGCAGTCTGTCAGTTACTGATGACGTCAGTCTGTTAGTCATTAAGTCGAAACTGGTCTACACCAGTGTGATATTTGTGGACAATAAACTCAAGTTAATCTGTTTATTAATGTAACAACAACTAGCAACAGTTTTTGTCCGTTATATACAAGTTATTTTGCTTATCTGGTGAGTTCTGCATCTCTGAGGACAAACGTTTAAGGCAAATGGAGCGTATGACACAGTCAACCATTTTGCCTGTAACTTTGCCAAATGTTCACTGATTTGAAAAATTCTTTCATCAGAAGATTAAATTATAAATGTGAAGCAAAATAACTCATCACACCTTAAATGCTTGGCTATATTACCTTGTGATTTTTCATTAGTCACAATACGTATTTCAGATTGCCGCCAGTTTTATGACGTTCATATTTCACAAGGTAGTGTAGCGACATATTTAAGGTGTGGTGGGATATTTAAATACGACTTCATTGCAAATTTACCACTGAGTCTGCCGGTGAAAGAATTTTGAAAATCGGTTAATATTTGGAGGAGATGTGGACAAGAGTTTGGTGTCTTGTTTTTTTTGACTCACGGTGTATTTCACTGGAATGCTTAGGGCACTTCTTGAGTGCATTGATATTATGTTAAACGGTAACTAGGTTATATATTCTTGATGCTGTAGTAGATGCATAATGTATTCCGAAAGACGCGATAAATAATTGTCATTATTCGCGCAGTTTGCTTGCCTTATGGGCCGTTCACATTATATCATACGCTGCGCGTTAGTGCGCTGCGCTGGTAAAACGTTTCTTGTGATTTTACTAGCGCAGCGCTGCAACTCGCTGCATGTGTGTACAGCCCCTTATCACTGAGTTACTAAACCATTTTAAGACGTAACGTATTCCTGTATGAAGTGAATACGTAACGGCGTGATAAAGAACATGACAGGAAATGCGCAGCTGATCAAGCAGGGGCTCGAATAATTACTAGAACAGACGTCGAATCCTTTACACTACATTAGTGCCTTAAGCAGCTTAGCGCCGCACAGCGACAACGTTCAGAAATCTGACGGACTGACTTGAAGATGAACAACTACACCTTCCACTATTCGTAAGACGGTAGATCGAGTATCACGCAGATGAGCAATAGTAGTAAACGGCGACGGTAAATGTAGCAGCATACAGACTCACATCTCAAGTCGGTTTGCTTGGTTTGACAGTTAACCTTCAATACCGAAATACTCCCTGACGCGGCCCTCGGCGTAGATGCGGCCTTTTGCCACATGACTTTAGACATTTGTTGTTATTACTATTGCATGCTCTAAGAACACTGGCTGTTATATTTTCTTCTTTAGAATACGATATTTGTCGAGCTGGTAAATTATTCCCCACCTCCAGTGGATCCTGAAGTGATTTTATTACTTGGACCACTCTAAAAATACATGATTGATTGATGTTGATGATGAGCTGCATTTGGCCTCCGCTCCATTGCAGGTACGGGCAGGTACGGGCCGTTTACCGTAAAGCATAGCTCGATCCGTACACGTACGGTGAAATAGCGTACGCGTACCGAACGTAGGTACGGTTCAAACCTAACGTAAGTATGGTGCGTATGCTCGAGCTATGTCGCCAACGGTACGTAAGCTACACGCTGGAAAGCGACAAACGAGTCCACGAGAACGCGTGGAACAGGCCAGTGCAATGGCGTCACCAGGGTTCTCAGTGCCCGGACACAGAAGTAATCAAGTGCGCCCATGGCGACGCTGACGGGGCCCGAAAGTGAAATGCTATGCAATGAAGTAAGTAATGTGTAAACAGGTCGGCAACCAAAACAGCAAACGGGTTGTTGCAATTAACTCTTTTTGGCTCATTCAGCAACTTTCCCCTCACATTCACTGTCAATGTGATCGTTAGTCATAAAATATTTTGGTGAGGCTGTTTTGTGCCCCTCCGTCGCCTGCTGCGCCGGGGGGGGGCAGCTGCCCC
>Ga0126330_10000297_pt1 | contig 10882 bp, 8 predicted proteins | sample InaspJWI91metaG_FD_97004 | JGI IMG/M metagenome (GOLD analysis project Ga0126330, IMG submission 97004) | Marine gutless worms symbiont microbial communities from Oahu, Hawaii - Inanidrilus sp. 2 OAHU.JWI-91 metaG | ecosystem: Host-associated > Annelida > Digestive system > Unclassified | place...
CCGCCTTTCCGAATCCGTGGAATTGCAGTACCACTTGGTGTTTTTGGAGCAAGTGGACAACTGTGTTTCCATATGGAAGCTTTGGAGAAGTATCCATAGCAATAACGACATGGAATATATTTTCGGTAATCTGTTTCATCATCAGCTGGTCTATGCACTACGATGAGTTCACCTTCTTTGTGTTTGATCACCGACACATTATGATAATGGTTACCTAAATTTTGTAACTTCAGCAACATTGTGTTTCTGCTCTCTTTGTTCGTCTCTCGTACAAGTTCATCAGCCTCGTCTTCATGGCGATGTTTGAGTCGTAGGTGTCTGGCCAGTTTACTTTGACGTAGCCCACAAAAATAACAGAATGCCTTTTTGTCATATTTTCGGCCATTTTCATTGTTTGATGTTGTAACTGAAATATTATTCTCTGCACTATCATCAACAGTCATCTGTTGTTTACTGTCTTGTTGTTCAAGACTGTGTTGCAAAACACCTGTCACCTTCAGCAGCTTGCTGTTTCTCGTCTTTCGAACTACACTCAGAAACGCAATGCTTGCCTACAGTTGACCCACTTGGCTTCAATGACTGTTCGTTGTTGTCAACTGGAAGCTGACCAGCAATCTTCATAAATTCGTCATCACTAGTGTTGTCAACAGATGCCGATGAGCTGCTGTCAACATACTGCTGTCAGGAATATACTCTTCATCAGTGCTGTTTGCTGGATCATCATTACATGAGACAGACGGAATAGCTGCAGCATTAGTGCTCATCATTACTTTGCCATCATTACAATCACTCGACATAGGCACAGTATGACTTGAGACTGGAACTTCACCACCATCACACAACACAGATGCATTAGATACACAACCATTTGTCTCTACAACGCCTGGTTCATTGATCACTGCAATATTTTGTTCGACTCTAGAGAGAGAATTAACATAATCAGTGAAGTTTGGTAACATATAAAGATCGCTAGATGCAGGTTCTTCTTCTTCGCTGTCATAAACGATGTCATCAGTCAAATAGTTGCCTCCATTCTCTACTGGTACATGACTTATGACAGCACTCAGGCGTATTGAAAAACCAATCAAGCCGGGAAAGAACAAACCTTGAGTTATGAAATAATAATAATTTTCATAAATTTGACTTCATATTCTTTAATGTTTCTCGGCAGCAATACCTAGCGGATGCATGGTAGAGGTACCACAGTAGTGGTACGACCTTCACGCTGCTCCACTGGTCTTTGTGCAGACAGTTGAGCACAAACATCATCCAGTTTGCACATGATCACTGATGATGATGGCGCTTCAACTGACGTCATCCGCTTGTCAAGTTCATCTAGCTTGCGAGACATGCACACTAACTCCAGTTCCTCTGGCTTTTAGTCGGGTATCTATTCCAAATTGACAGCAGCATACATCGACAAGTTGTCAATCAGCTTCCGTTCATCAATAAACATGAGAAGATCAAGAATATCGTCACACAGGAGGCGGCCTCTATTATCGCTCTTTATCGCTCTTCTTCCGTTTTACATACCGCGGTTGACCATCAACCCCCTTTCAGACCAGATACATCTTCAAACAAAACGTCTTTAGCAACACATATTTCATCTTCCGAGTATAAACTAGTAATAACATGTTTCAACTGATTTCTTGTAGCTTTTCCGTGTTTATTCAAAACAAAACAAAGCAACTCGTTAACCACAACTGCTGCCATACCATAGATTTGCGACTACCCGTTACTACATTTTCTGCAAACAGTTTTCAATTTCGTTTCTGTCTCTGATTTCTCAATAAACTCAGTGTCCTTGTAGAAATGTACAATAATTTCTGGTAACGTATCGTTTTTCAGCGCCATGTTCCTTTGATAATTCACTACATCTGCATAGAATATTTATCAATGACCACATTGGTTCAATTATTCTAGTGATGGGCAAAAAATCTTGTTTGCTCTTGGGGTACCGTACCGGACTACTGGTATTCAGTCAATATGAAACATTTGTTACCATCCACTAGTCATATCCGTGCTATGGCGGCAACAGCGAAACTAATTAAACATCTAATCAAAATACAGTTGGAATTAGGAATATTTTCTAATCAATTACAATTGGAATTAGCAATTCTCAGTTGCTAATTAATTACAATTAGAATTAGCACTAAATCTAATTAATTAGCTAATTAATTATAATTAGTTTAATTAATTGGCCACCTCTGTGCAGAAGACTGTTTAGCGTCTGGAACAATCCTGATGTGTGCTTAACAGCAGCCGAGGAAGTCGCAAGCAGCACGTCGGCCTCCCGCAGGGACAATGAAGGCGCCAGCATCCAAATAGTGGACAGCAATTCTCCAGAGGAACGGGTGAAGTTTGAGCGTAGTACGTCTTCTGTTACAGTGGCCACTGTGTGGCGTAAGGTCAAGGTGGTGCCGCCGGTTGTACTGGATGGGGGCTGCATAACCACGAGGTTTCTCGCCGCTGCTCCAGCATGCGCTTGGATGACGTGGCGACGGCGGTTGCTACGATCCCCAAAAGGCCGCAGGCAATAGGCACAGGGGAAAACGGTCTCAGCAAGCTTGAGCTGGCGTTCGGCCATTTCATGTCTCTCTCTCGATCTTCTACAATCTACATACAATTCCAACAACGAGAAAAGAATAACATGCAAGACTAGGTATATTACTGCCGGTGTGCACAGCTTAAACTATTTAGTTGGAATAAATGACAACTTATTTAACATAAATAAGTAACTTATTTAAAAAGTAGGCAAGTCAGGTACTCATTTGGAGCAAACAAGTGCACTTATTAAGCCTCACTTATTTGACACAAATACAGGCTTATTTAACTTGAAAAAAAGCACTTATTTGATACAAATACAGCTTTATTTGATGTGAAAAAAGCACTCATTTACTAGCAATAAATTCTTATTATTTACTACAAATACAGGCTTATTTGAGTTAAAAATGCAGTCATTTGCAAACATTAGTTTCTCATTATCTCCTAAAAATCACTACTTGAATAATTGAAATAAGCCACTTATTCAGCTGAAATAAACTGCTTACTTTTGAAAGCACAGCTTTAATCTGTAAATGTGATTTTTTGGACGAAATAGTAATTAGTAAACTGCAATAATTTAACCCTTTAGTAAACACATTCCCTTCACACCATTCATATGCCATAATTCTGACCAAACAGCAGGATACAATTAAAATTTAAAATTGCCATATCTTTGGCCTGTCGTTAGTAATTTTTCTCAACTGTATTTGGTATACATAACGTTTCAATGAAAACGACCACGTCTATTCAGCAACAACAGACTCGTTTGAAAATGACTAAAAATGATCAGGAATGAATACAAAGATTAATTACTGCCAAAACAGTGTCACACTCAGTTGCAATCACTGGCTTGTGAAAGCTCAGCCGGCTACACTCAAATGCAAAAAGAACAGCAGACTGCATACAAATGTCAATACATTATGCAAACAACATGTTCACTGAGCTGCTGTGTCTGTCACCTTTTACGACAACCTATCAAAGCCACTGGACAACCCATACACAGATCGCTGCACAAACGACCAGGCTGAATTACCTGCCTCTGGATACAGCAGGCTGAAGACAAAGGTGGCCTTGACACACACGTCCACAGCCTCCATCAGTGAGGTGCACTTGTAGAATATGTCACTATGCAAACATACATAGTGACCAGATATCTGCTGAGCCACAAGTCCGTCAACACCACTGCCGACCAGAACGACAACGTGTGGCTGCAGTTTCAGCCCAGAGCATCCGCCTTGGTCTGCAGATAATGCTGCAGGTCAACTGATGGCTAAAACAACAGATAGACATAACGAGAATCAACTATAACTGTATTGCACGTTTCAGTAGCATTGCGGCCGGTGTGTGGTTTATACTGACCCTGTACACGTGAGTGCAGTACGGCAGAACATATGCACATGTTGCTCACGCGAATGCAGATAATAAAAGGACATACTGTGGAATCTTTCAACGTACTGTTAGAATCTCCACTCATGTAAACGTTCATCCATATGATGATGTGATAATGATACGATATAAACTAACTAACTACAAACAAAACACGATACCTAACATCGGGTAGAATATCTAAAGTATTATTACAAACGAACGTAACGTAACGTAAGGGTATGCGGTATGTGTAATCGTCATAATATGCCCGTAGGCAGCACATCGCACACAATAAAACTAAAATACAGAAAAAGACTGTTCGTAGAGCAAAAGCAAAAAAAACAAGTTAACAGATCAATAAAATCGACAAAATCAGTTACTGCACTGCAGAAAAAGTATGCCAGACATGCCATTTAATCATACCACAAGAGATACTAAGCGGTTTATCAATACCATATTTAGGCCTATAGCCCAGACTGACAATCTGCTGCTGCAGCCATAATCTGCTAAGAGTGAACAATAGAGAATTGTTACAGTGTGACATCTTTTTAACAAAACCACGCGACTTTCGTCCATCAGAAACGAGTACAGGCATGCAGTATAAAACTGAGGTGTCATCAACGTCCGAGTCCGTCAATACCGCTAAATATCTGTCATGAACCAGAAGTACCTCCCTGTGATACCTACAACCAAAGCTCTAAAACAGTGACTGAAGAACCGTACTTGTGTGTTCTCACAATTCAGAATTGTTAAAACGATGCATAATTATGTAGTGTGGATTGCCAGATCGATGGGATTTACCTTTCTGGCACTATGCATTAGGCCACACACTGAGCATTTATCTTTTTGCAATATCTTTGGCAGATGTTGACCAACTTTTCATGATTCTGTGACTGTTGCATTCCTAAAGAAGACATGAAGAAAGCTGGTATCATGCATACCACCTCGCCTGAATTCTGTCACCAGGAAAATTTTGTCATGCAGTCAGACTATTCATCCATATTTAGCAGCACGCAACATTTCAACGTCCTAGCCCATTTAGTTTCACACACAGACAGAGGTCACAAATTTGACTGAAACCGGAATCATCTTACATGTTATCCTTTGACCCTAGATGACATGCATTTGCACCAGAATTTTTAAAGACTGAGATTTTAGAGTTTTGAAAGAGGTACCGACGCTTCAAAGTACTAAAACATAATAGGAGTAATCAGAATGTCTACACATGTCAACAGTCAGTCAGCAATATTACAGGGCACATACATACAATGACTAACTTATGTATTCACCTGACTGTCAGTTAAATGACGGATGTTGCACATCACTGGCTGTTTGTGGTGGATCGTGCATCGAAATTGCGCCTAAAACAGTGCAATGTGCATGCTTACAACAGCAACAACAGCAGCGGTCTAATAATCCTTGACCGGTGAACTTTCCCTGTCCTGCAGTTGACACGTGACCTCTAGACACACCACCTCAGACAAATAACACCCTATATCGTACAACGGTTTCTGTTCATTCAGTTTCGTGTCGCTCTGATTCTGAACATTGATATCAGTGACTGACGTATCAGGTTCAGTGCCTGTGCAGCAGGTTGACTGGAACGGGCGTGTCAACTACGTCATCGCTGGGCGTGTCATAACTGTTATTGTCACTGTCCTCTGAATCATCACTGCACACCGTTGTCTCACACGACTCGGTGACATTCGGTAACTCCTGCTGTAAAAACAAATACAGATTGTAAGTACGACAAAAACTTAACTATTGCAGAGATGGTCGATCGTACAGGCATGTCGACCTATCCACCTTTGCTCGTCAGAGAACATGCTATTGCTAGGTCAAATACCATGTGCCAGGCAAGAGCTAGACAAACTACGAAACTACGTGTGATCTGTTAAGATATCGTTCGCCCGTTCTTCCTTCCCAAAACCAAACCCACCAGCCCGCATTAAGATGTTGACTAGCTGTTGAGTCCTTGAGGTAAATGAAACTACTCCCTGTACCGGTACCTACCTCAGTCTGAAAAGAAGCTGAATCAGCTGGTTCTTAATCCTTGACTTGACCATGTTGTTGTTGCAAGCATTTCTGTGCTCTGAAAACACCACATCAGTGCACATCAGTTTAGGAGTCAGTGCAGCGGGACTGCAGCCTCATAAATTATAATACCTAGTACCCAGTGCTTAAGTCGCTGATCGTACTTCAGGCAGTTCAGGCATGTTGACAAGAAATTCTCAGCTGACACACAGAATAACCGCGCAATTTGATGAAACGTCTTAACTTCTGATGGACACTAATCACTATGGCAACACAAGTGTTTCGTTGCCATCATACAGGTGAGCCTGTGTCAGCTCCAGCACCCCAGTAATGAGTATTCAGTCTGTGTCATATTTGGCGTAGTGTTTATGAGTGGTGAACACCTGGGGCTAGGCAACGTGTTAGAGCAATATATATAATATGCCAGTATAAGTGATTACTTTACTGACTGATTAGTTTTATTGAACTGAGTTAATTTCGCTGTCACAAAATGTAATGACTGGTCCATCACTTTCTATTTTTGTGAGCTGTTAAGCATTCTATGCGAGTTGTTTTGGTTTGTTCATGGACTTTCAAGGCTCAAAATCATCGTAAAACGCCCTTTCTTCACAAATGTTGCTCCGCATGCACCTAGCGCCGCTGTCTGTAGATTCGCGATTGCCGTTGTTGCCATTCCTGCATACTGACAATTACCTTACAATAGGCCTTGTTTGTCACAGCAGCAGTAGCCCTACGAGCAAGAAGTATGCGATAGTATTAAGCAATACAAGACGACATTTTGGCTAACACATACCCTAAACCCTACACACTAATCCGAAACTTTTTAACTGTAACATATACTTTATGTAGTATTAGCTGATGTTACTCACTTACTTACTTATGTAACTACTAACCCTATATAAATATCAAACCCTACTGACGCATAATTATCTTTAGTGATGTATGATTATATGCACACAAATTTAAACACGAACAAATTTTCCCCATGCTGGAATTGACCCCAAAACCGAAAGCGTGACGTGTAGTCAGTCTGTGCACTAAACCGCTACACTGCAGGTTCAGCTGATAAACTGCTTACGCAGCATAATATAGTGGTGACGTCACCGTGCCTGTCAAATATCCATACAGCTGCTGACCATTGACTGCCAAAAGCCGCTGGGCTGTTTCACTCATTGCTGGCCAAATGCTTTCCTCCGTAAAATTGCGTTGAATTGCATGGAGTTGCTGCCGGTTTCATGTTCATCATTATCGTCATTTTCTTTTGTAATCAAGTTGACATGCACAGCTTGATTTACATATAGACACATAAGTGAATATAAAAATTAACAAATGAACAAAGAAATATGAACAATAACGCAAAGCATAAGACATAAAACATAATAATACATGCATGCATGGTTGAGGAAGATTTCAGTTAATAATTTTTCTTATAGAGGTTATGCACCAAGAAGTTGCGGTCATTTAAGTCCACAGTTTTATGAACTAAAGTCTTATTGTGATGGGTTTTTTTCTAAGATTATAAAGTACTTCCAGTCAATCTGACAGGATATGATAATCACAACGAAAAATTTTATTGAACAGAGTGTCCTCGATATCCGCAGTAATGGCGCGTATGGATGACATGTCACTGGGAGACCAGAAACCTTGCTTAACACAGCGATGCAGCTTGACACAGCTGTCGGCTGCAGTACAAAAGCCAAACCATGCAGGCAAGCAGTAAGTTATCTTAGAGAACACTGTGGCCTGGAACATATCCTTCACAGACAGCTCCGGTAAACCGTGAGTGTGAAGAACACAAAGTACATAGAGAAGGCTAGAACATGCTGTTAAAACGTAGCTGATGTGATCGGTTTCTGTATGCCGGTTATTGATGACGACACCCAGTCCACATGCTTGATGCCTTGTTGCGGGGGTGCAAGCTGAGCTGCTTTTCCTTGGTTACTGCGCGATTGAAAGATAATTTCCTTTAATTTCATGCAGTAAAGTTTTCAAGTTGCCCACCCAAGACTGGATGTGTGACAATTCATCAGCACATATATTGGTATTGGTTGCTGGGACAGTCAGGTAGGTGTCATCAGCGAATTTCAGAATCTTGTCAGTGGTATGCATAGGACGCAAGTCAGCTGCAGTGACTAGGTACGCTGCTGTTGCTGTTTTTTTATATGTTCTGATAATTATGCTTCTGTCATGCTGTGAAGTTGAACTTATGAGACTTGTTTCTGTGATGTATGTTGTATGTGGTAGTTTATGAGCATATTTTCTGAGCCAAGATGGATACAGATTCAGTTACAACTGGTATTAAAGAGGAACCTTTAACAGTGGAAGAGACTGATGATTCCTGCTTATTTAAGTACTTTGAGGTAGTTCCACTTGACAGAGATACTGGTGGTTTCTGTACAACAGAATGTGTCAGTGGAGATTGTCCCACTGAAGTCAAACAAGAAGACATGACAGTCATAAAGCAGGAACCTGAAAACGTATGTTGTGCTGTTTTTGAGGGATGACGGTTTTAGTACTATTTAGGCATGTTAGTTTTATGCGGCATTTTTTAAATATGCGGACCGTACAAACACCAAATGTGTGGCAGAAATATGCGGAAATCACTGAGTTATATATTCTGTAGAGTGAGCTTAAGTACTGGCATAAGCTGTTGCAGATGTTGGCCACCAACCACTACTTTTCCCTGACAACGCTATTGGGCTAGTAGCGCAGTGTGATCTCAGCAGGTATGTTAAATTGGGCTGGATTTGGAGGCAGTTGGGTGGAAATTTTCGTATTGCTACCAATGTTTATGTCAATCAAACGTTATGCATGAACAGCACGATGCTCATAAATTGCATCTTGATTCAAATAGAAACACAGAGAATATTAAAATAATTAAAATTGCCATTGAAAATGCCAATTCATTCATAAAAAATATGTGATATGCACATTTTGCTGAAATATGCGAAAAATGTAGCAACATGCGAAATATGCGGCAGTTGCATATTTATGTAAAACTGACACGCCTAACTATTTTGGTCATTTCTTACTAGAACACTGGCTAAATATAGCAGTTTCTGTTCTGTCACTGCTTACAGTCTTGGTGTTCATATAACAAGATGGAAAAAGCACATTATAATTATATAACAGTTTTGCATTGTTAAAACTTAAAGTGTTATCACTGTTATGATTAGCTAACTATTTTCAGATGATGTCTGTTGTGCATCAAAAATTAACATTAAAATCTCACAATGACTCCTGTTTTTTGTTAGGATGATGAGTCCAGTGCTACGTGCTCTGTCAACAATGATGCTGTGCCTGCTGAAGTTGATGAAACACACAGTCATATGAAGCCTGTTGTTGTACTGGAGACACTCGACTTGGCTCGGTAAGTTGCACTTTCAGAAAATTCAGTGGGATGGGAAATGCATGATGTCTTCAGAGGAAAGTTAAAGCTCACTTTTCCTGTGGTTCAGTGTCATATTCCAGACACTTTCCAGATTATCAGAAATGCCAGTGGCTGTTGAGTGATTATGGAGATGTTTCAGTAGTTACGTGCAATATGGTGACTGGAAATGGCTAAGAAATACTCTAGACACTGCTTGTTGTGTCAACCATTTGAAGTTTTCTGCTCTTGACCTCAATATATGCATTTTTCTCTGTTTATGCATGTGTGTATACAGAAAACAAGTTTTCTAGGCAGTCAAGCTCAGGGCCAGTTGCACCAATGCTTTTGTGATCTAAATGCAAGTCTGCACTTCACTCCAGACAGATAACCATGCCAGCACCCCACTGCTCAGATTTTTTTTACAGGCCGGATGCCCTTCCTGCTGCCCAACCAACGGCGTCAAAGCACTGAAGGCAAGTGCTAAAGCATTATGTCAGCATAAAATGTCATCGGCCATTTAACTGCTAGTCTCCATTTTATTTCATCTTTTTTGAGCACTTAATCGACAAGTAGCTGCTTTTTATAAAACAGTTTTAAGTGTGATGTATATAAATTTTAACTATACTCTGTCTGGAAAAAAAACGATACCCGAGTGTAAATTGCTGTAAGTTTGCAAAGACTTGTCAGTTTTGTGTGAAATTGTACACACACAAACTATGAAAACAGTCAACAAGCACTGGGAATTTACTTTAAAGAAATACACGTGAACGTCAGTTTTATTGCCATTTATATTACACCACTGAAAGTATGACAAATTTGACAAAGTTATTGCTAAAACTTCACGGGTGTCGTTTTTTTCTGGACACAGTGTAGAAAACCTTTAAGTATATAGTTATATATTTTTTAATTGTGATGCGGAATAGAAATCGATAGAGATCAATTTAAATAGGTCTCTTATAGGGTGCAGTTGGCGCTCATCAATCTTGATAGCAGCAGTAATGTTGACGATGGTCTTGTGTTTGCAGATTGCAGAAGAAATATCACGTCTGGATTAACGCAGGTATTAAGGTTTATGTTGACAGCAAGTAACACAGCGGTAGTGATGAGTTGACGACTGTTAAGTACTAAGTAGCTGTATAAGTGTGGCAGCTGCTTGCATTTGTTTATATCTAAACAAGTTGCTGTGTAATAGAGTTGACTGCTTTGAGTGCTTACAAAAATACAAGACAATCTTTCCTATTAAACATTGTACATGACCTCTATGACCCATTTTTGCTAAATATTTTCATTATATCACATTATAGAAGGAAAAAATTGTTCTTAATTCAGAAACTGTATGTGAACCTTGTTTGCTGCAGTAATGTGGTGTTTTGACAAGAAGCTCCGCTATCGCCGACGGACCGCGCGACGCTGTGTCAGTTAAAACTACGCTAAATGTCGCGTATCCTCAACCTACATGCATGCAGCTACAGCCTCAGTTTCTGCAATTGATCTAAGTATCTGTAGCCCCAATATATTCTTGGATGTACAGTGGAAAGTTCATGAGGACTTGTGTGGGAGCGATCA
>Ga0126330_10000298_pt1 | contig 10877 bp, 7 predicted proteins | sample InaspJWI91metaG_FD_97004 | JGI IMG/M metagenome (GOLD analysis project Ga0126330, IMG submission 97004) | Marine gutless worms symbiont microbial communities from Oahu, Hawaii - Inanidrilus sp. 2 OAHU.JWI-91 metaG | ecosystem: Host-associated > Annelida > Digestive system > Unclassified | place...
AGAATAAGCTGACGTCATTGTTTGCGGCGTTTAATACTTTAGAACACCGACAAAAAACAGTTACGCAATGCATACTATAAAATTACTCCTAACTTACTATTTGAATATCAGTGTACAAGCGGCAAATTTATGGGATTGCCGAATCGAATCGAATCAAAAAAATCGATTCGGTAGCGAGAATCGAATCGGATCGAATCGAAACTTTTTTTGCCCGAATTGGAATGCTGTAGTTGTAGAGAGTGGGTGCGACTCGTCCTGGCGTCTGTGTGTGTGTCGGCAGGTGGACGGTCGGCGAGTGGACGTCGTGCAGCAGGACGTGTGGCCGGGCCGGGCACCGCTCCAGGACGGTCCGCTGTGTCGAGCAGCTGGCCGCCGGGCAGCAGCGGGTCGTAGAGCCGACGCGCTGCCGTGGCAGGACACCGAGGACCAGGCGGCGCTGTCGACTGCACCGCTGCCCCGCGCACTGGCTCGCCGAACAGTGGGGCGAGGTCAGCGACCCACATCTAACCCGTACATCCGTTTTGATAAAACAACTCCGACTTGTGACAGTAACTGAACTTGTATTACGTACGATCGGTCTGTAACAGTTTAACACGAGTTGCTGCAGTAATGGTAGCGACTGGCCGCATCGCCGCCGCACAGATCGATCGATCGTATTTGCCGGACGTGGCGCCAATGTGCATCCCCGTCTAATACATGTACATGGTTCCTTGGACCCAGGCGAGTCTGCCCCCAGACGGCATCTCCATCAGTTGCAGGGCTCATCAGTGGGCCGAACAGAGAGACAGACGTACACACAGACCACGCCTGTCACGCCAATCAATCTGTAGCAATAGACCGCATCTACGTTTTTGCATGCGTTTCGGCCTAAATATTGGCTTAATTTAGAACGTGACCGTTCAGTTAAGGAACGACACCTAAGAGGTTGCCTGAAGGTAGTGGAAATTACCCACAACACGTTGCGACGATCGACGTGTTTGATCCGTCCAGCCGTTTTGAGAGAACACCGACTTATGACAGACAGACTGGCTACAACTAATAGCGCGCTATCGTAGCGTGAGCGTCGCGCGTGTAGAAACGGAAGTAGGTATGTCAGGGGCTTGCAACGACAGGCGGTGCGCCAGTCAACGCGACTACAATCACGAGCCGGAGGCGGATCTACCGTAGCGTCGATATAAAATCGCCGTGGCGCGAATATTCTATAGGCTTCTTGTATGTAACTTGTAACTTGTAACTTGCAACTTGTAGATGTAGTGGACGAGAAGCTGATGCTTTAAAATCCACATCTTGAATCCAATCGTCCAGCCTGTTCTTGAAAACGTTGACAGACGAAGCCTCTGCTACGAGTAAAAACACATGCATATAGGCCTAGGCCTACTCGAAAGCGTTCATTACGTTGAGTCCGGCCCATGTATATACGGGTCGTAACTGTTTCACTGATAACTTTCAGTAGCGTGCCAGCACCGACACGCCTCCGAAGACAATTATCGCTGTCAAACTGTGAACAGTAAGTAATCTCAGACGCTACCCAGTCAGTACACTGACGGCGGCGATGAACGTTCACCCGTCGGAAGAGGGACGGCGACAAGGTACTGGTACTGGGTATGCTGCAGTCGTGGAGTACGGCTGCACGTGGCAGGCTAAGCGAGTCGTTGTGTGATGCGGTTGCGTTGTTCAGTGCCGGCCTGCGTGTGGTGCCGGGGTGCGTCGGCGGACGCTGCACTGTGTCTCCGGCGACGGCGACACTCTGCCAGCTGGCGAGTGTGACCGCAGCTCAGTGCCGCACGACGTCGAGAAGTGCTTTGCGCCGAAGTGCCCAGAACCGACGTGGACAGTGGGAGCCTGGAGCAAGGTACGATGCGATACGATACGATTAACGTGCGCTCGAAACCCGACACGAGGCAGCTTAATCTTACCGCACGGCACAGTTCGGTCTGATTCACTACACGATGTAAGGCAAAGTAAAGTAACTTGTACAGCGCTCCATCGTGAGTTACTCATATAGGGCGCTCAGGCATGGCTCGTGTTAATGGGGAATCACGCAATGGTGTAGTCTAGTTGTTAGCGTGTCCGACTGCGCTGTGAGAGGACCCAGGTTCGAATCTCACCGCCGATGGTTGTGTTTATCACGACGGTTACCGCGATATGCAGCCTTGGGTACGGGCTGCACACTTACTCTACTCGGCCTTGCATCCCTCCGGGGTCGCTAAATCGAGTATTAGCTTGAATCGGCTGGGGGTAAGGGCGGCAATGTCATCTCTGCCGGGTGGCAGGTAACACTGTGTTATCGTGTATGGCACGTGAATTCCCGTAGCGGTAAGGCCGGGTTAGATTACCCTTGCGAACCGCTGTAGTTTATACTTTTACCTGATACCCACACGTGTGTTTGTTCACAAGTGGAATGAGCCATACAAATGTTTATCGTGCAGAGATTTGCTGTCTTTTGGTCGATACTTGTTTCCCATCCCGCTGACAATATGGGAGACTGAATTGGCCTAGTAGGCCCCTATGACGCAGATTGGATAGGCGTCGTTTCGGTGACTTGGAATGCATGTCACCGATTCGATCAGCTCTCATGTGGCGTCCCTTCCCTCCTGAATCAACAAAGGATATAGCCAGTGGGTCATTTTAGGCCGCATGTTATGCATCGGTCACGACCACGAGCCTTGCAGAAATGGCGGAAAAGATCGAGATGCCGCTAGGGAAGGGCAGACACGTGTAGGTTCAAGGAACGATGTAATAGCGGGGGTACACATTGGCTCCACCTTGCGAATGTGATGAATCAGTCTGCGGCGGCGGCGATGTGGCCTGTCGCTACAGTTACTGTGGCAATTTGTGTTTTACTGTTGTTTGTTTGAGCGACAGGAAACCCTTGGGTCTGTGAAAACCACCTCCACTTATCCCTGAATGTTCTCCTTTTGGCGCCCTCCTAGTCAGTTTGGAGTTATTCTAGAAAAACAAGTCTGTGTTGAGCCTCGTACTTCGGCTCTCAACATGACGCTATCCGCAGCCGCAGCTCGGGCGCCTGCAGATATCGATCGATATCTGGCGCTAGCTCTACCGCCGCCGCCGGGCTGCAGTCTGTGGTAAGTCTGCTGCTATGTTCGCTGCTGCGCTCGACGCAGATATGGATCGAAAGGCGGCTACTGTCGACGGGACAGACAGACAGACGAACTGACAGACTGACACCCGACCATTGCATAGATCCTGCACCGCTAGAAGCATTGCAGTCGGACACGTAAACAGAGCTGGATGCACGTGTTGTTGTGATGTTGTCTGTCAGTGTATGGGAAACTGCATGAGTGGTCGACAGATGCGAACAGTAGCTTGTCGAACGTATTCCGGTGAGTTGAGCACGGCTTGTTCTGTCGACACCAGACCGCCCTACATTCGCCACTGCCAGGCTCCATGCGTCAACAAGTCCACTGCTAACAAGATCGGTAAACGTTTGCTATTTTCTTTACTTCAGCATGGGACTAATACTTAATGAAAATTAAAGAAAACGTATAGCATGCCATTTATTCGTAGCAGTTGTCGTTACAGAAAATGTCTTTTTGTTGTCTTCTACATTTTTGACACAGTTCCTGCCAAAATGTGCACGTGCCATGTAAGTATTCAAAATGTTTCTTCTTTGAAGATATTTCCATGTTTCTGAAACCGTTTCAAGTGAAACACCAATTATAGTGTTAATAATGTACCACTTTCCCAGGTTGATAAGGTCCGTGATCTTGGTATTATTGTTGACTTATCATTATAGTTTGATAAACATATTTCATTAATTGTACATAAAGCTCTGGACAGATCTCGCCTGATACTGAAATGTTTTCACTCACGTGACCGAGTATTACTGACCAAAGCGTTTTGTGCTTATGTTCGTCCCATTCTGGAATATTGTTCACCGGTATGGTCGCCTCATTTTAAATACCTTATTACTAAAATTGAACAAAAAGATTGAAAGGTTGCTGGAACATGCCTTATGAACAGCGGTTGAACACTCTATATCTGGAATCTCTAGAACGTCGACGTCTGGTATATCAGATCCTACACGGCCACTATGACACCCAGTTAGATGTTACTTTTTGTATTATTGACAACTCTAGAACTAGAGGTCACGCCTATAAATTATTGAATCCTTATTGCACCATTGATGCCACCAAATACTTTTTTTCTCTAATCATGTTATTAGTACCTGGAACAACTTGCCAGACGTGGTGGTCCATTCTCCCACACTGTCCACCTTTAAACGCCACCTTTCCGTTCATTGTCGTTCATCATAGTAATGTTAGCCAGTATTAGATTTTTTTTGTTAACTGCAAGTAATCTCTAGTTTTGTATCAATTGTCTATTTTTTAAATTAGTTTATTGGTATATCTTACTGGTTCTTTTTGTGTTAAGCACTGACTCATTGCTGTGTGACATGTTAGTGACCTTCGGGTCCTTTGTTATATTAAATAAAAAATTAATAAAAAATAAATTTGTCTTTTAGCGAAATTTCGAGTATTTCCTGAAGCAGACTTTGCTTGTACGTTGTTGAAACTCTGAGCCTAACGCCTCGTTCGCAGCACATGGTACTGATCTGAACAAGTCGGCTCCTGCAGTTATTCCAAGCGTTAATTGGTCATGTACACTCTCCAGCACACGTCACATTGATGATTGACCTACTTTGTACTCTGATTGGCTGCAGACACAGCAAACTAGGTCGCACAGTTTAGGCTATCCGGTTCTGATGGGGTTACCTGTCTGGTAGCCTGCCACTATAGTTTGATATCTTTATTTTATGCTGTACTCTGTGGATTACTGTAAGCTTATGTGGCAAATAAACTCTCTCTCTCTCTCTTTCACACACAGTTCGTGGACGGCAGTTCAGTAACTGCAGTTTAGGCAATGTGAGCGTTCCCACTGGTTTGCAGGTGTTCAGAAAACTTCAGAACTCGAGTTCAACTGATGTGAACGGGGCCTCATGCTGTGTAAACACAGTGGCAGTTGTGTTGCAGAATGCAGCGACGTCAACAAACCCGCGTACTGTCGTCTCGTGCTCAAGTTCAAGTTCTGCAGTCGTCCAGCCTTCCAGCGCATGTGCTGTCATACTTGTTCAAATGCTGGTCTCTGAATGCTTAACAGCAAACCAGTGTGACTGCTGCAGTTTCGTGCGTTGTCTTATTTAGGAAATAACATTTGCTGTATAATTTTTAAACAAATAGGCCTATTCATTAGCTGCTGTAAAACTGCTGCCGCTAGTACACGTAATAAGCTTACTAGTATTTTTTTGTAATTTTCTAGTTTGGCAATGGTATTTATTGTTGCGCTTACTTCAAACAATTAGGCTACTTACAGCGTTAGGCTAATACACTGTAATAAAATTATTCACGCTGCCCGCATCGTATGCGGAGCAGGGTCCATGTAACGGTCGGGCGTCAGTCCGTCCGTCTGTCGACAGCAGCAGCGGCTACCGGCGGGTTTGCTGCTGAACGCCACGTGGGTAGGAGATATCGATCGACAGCGGCGGCCGCTGGGCGCCGCTGCAGAATGGCGTTCAACAGCACATACGAGCAGTGTCACGTTGTTAGTTGACGTAGGAAGCTGAACGCAGACTTGCTATTATTATGCTGGCCGCGTATGCGGTAGCCGTATTAAAACTGTGCCGTGTCCGTCTGTCGCGCGCACGCCAGCCGTCCAGCGTCGGACAATGTGTAGGCCCCCTATGTTGGCTGCATGACACGCGGACCGCGTCTATTTTGGTCCGACTGTGAGGAGGTCCAACATGCCTGTTACAAGTGTCACTGTTGATTTTGCACCGTAAAATTTGCCTCCATGTCGCGATATTATTGCTGTCGCTGCATCAAGGTCGCCAGCGCAGAGCTGTATATCTCGTTAGGCATATCGTTCAGTTTCAGTCTACCAGTCGAGATGTCACTGCCGAAGTAACTTGTCGACGTTTTAAAGCTCAACTTGTATTTATTTGTGTGCTGTTTTTACCGCACGACGCATATGCAGTAAGCTTACACACAGTAGGCCTATGTACAGCGCGGTAATTGCTGGGGCTCGGTGTCAGGTCGTCGCACACGAGACTTGCATCGAAACAGCTGAACGGGTCGACCTGGTTTGAGGCATGGACCGCATAGTGACTACACTCGGCCTAATTTTACACCGTGAAGGCAATCTGCGCAAAAATAAAAGCATTTTCCTTTGGAGCCTGGCGCCCTATTCCGAACTTAGCCGATATATTTTTTCTACTCCTACAGTTTACATCACCTTCCTGTGTATGCAGTGTAAGCATTTCTTGTACTACAAATACTGCTGTATGTGGCAAACAAGTGCACTACAATTTCGGCAGCGAACTTGTGCATCACTGCTGCTACCTACCCAATAACTTTGGCCACGCCTGATATCCCCCCCCCCAAAAAAAAAATTGCCCCATTCCGTTGGGGGAGGACTTCTCCACATGGTTCCTTGGGCCTACTTGAGTCCACATCCCAAACGGCATCTCGGTTGCTTCAGCCATTTTAGCATAGCTCTGGCAGCTAATGGTTGTGACTACCAGACACACAGACACAGACCACGCTACATCTGTAGCAACAGACCGCATGCGGCCTAATAATGAACGTGATCCATAACAGGGGCGTACTCAGCACATTATCAGCAGTGTTTCCGTCACGAGTTGCTGTATTTACAAGGCACTTATCTGCCTGGTTATTTGTCTAGTTTTGCTTTTCAGTGGTCTCAGTCGAATATCTGAGGAAACTAATGCTCACTGGCATATACGTACGGTGCTTGATAAGCTTGCCATGTTGCATCACGTATTGTAGGCTACCGTGTACAACCTGAACGGTATGCATCCATGCTGTGTTGCGAGATACATGGCCTTGTTCGTTCACTAGTTCATGCAGTACATTTAATTAGTACCAGTGTTAATACTTAAGTAGTCTGCATTACAGTGAAACGCAAATGACTTGAGTACCGGTACTTACAACTGTGCATATACCTTTACCTCTGTGAGACAGTAGTAGCATTGTCAGTGGTATAGGCGGGACTACATATTAATGATAGACCTACGTGCATCGACTTTACTAAGGGTCGTTTCTGACGGCCTGTTAAAAACGACAGCCGACTGTCGGCCAACATTGTCGGCTTGTGTCTCGGCCCTAACGGCAGGTTCCAATTCATGGCAGCATTTTAATCCCGAATATGTACAATGCATGTAGTGTTACTTACTAGATTTATACTTATCTTTGGCGTTTTATTTGTCTGGCAAGTTGTGTCGCCAGGCAGTATTATACATGTAGCTCTTACTGCCGTACATTTTTTTGCACACAGCAGCTGTCACTTGTATTTGTAGACCCTGCACTGTAAATACAGATCTGTTCTGTATGCCGTGATCCATAATCTACTGCTGTACCAAATTTATGAAAATTCGCCCGAAACATTTGAGTTATCCAGCTAGCAGCCAAAGAGACAAAACAGCAGTGAAACGCCAGAAGTGGTGGAGCCAAACAAAGTTTGTAACACTCTCTAATGGCAATGCAACATTCCAAAAAGCAAACAAAATTGAAGAAAGTGCCACTGTGGTTACACTGCGGCATTTGTTCTGCTGAATAAAGTTACGTTTTCTGATTTGCGCCGTTTTCAGCAAGTCACAAAAGTGCATAGAGTATAAACCTCAGTTTTTAATAGTTATATTATTCACAACAAACATTTTGTAGTTACACCCAGAAGCTGCTGACACTGTTGAATCGCATTTAAAATCAGGATGACTGTTTTATTTCATGAAGGTTATGCATGACGGCAATTATTTTTCACTTTCGTCATGTTGCTTGAGCTAATTTGATAGTAATATTGTTACTGTTGTAGGCAGCAGAGTGTGCATGCAATTCGTTTACCAACTTGACACTCAGCTTTCATTTCCTATACTACACTGCCATCTTTGGATTTTGTACCACGTTTTTGGTTAACAATTAGTGCTTGACAGAACTCGTTGAGTTTTAGAGTAATAATTTATTGTAATTTGTAAATAGTCATCAAATGTTTGTCATGAAATGAAGAAAGTGCTTTAAGTTAGAAAATATAACATTATATGGGAGTCAAATTGATTAAGTAGGTAATAGATGGGTAATTATAGTTTAATACTATTTTTAAGCAAAAATAACTTTCACATTTAAGAATTTTAATTTGTTGTACAAACTGGCACTTTTAACTTTGCAAGTTCGGTGACTAAAGATATCTTTGAGATAGTATGGACGGCATACTAACATCAAAGTGAAAATAAAAAACAAAACAAAGTTTATGAATTAATTAATTTCGACAGCATATATATGAAAGCTGACGATTTAAACACCTGCAGCACTGCATATCAGTATCACAGTTAAGTGACAGTTCACATATATACAGATTGTAGAACAATACGAGTGGCGAGTCTTCGCCACAACGTGATACACAGCCTGCACTGTCCTTATCACCTCCTGGGATGAAACAATACTGTACTGAAAATCAATCTGCTCAAGTCGCGAGTGTGAAAATGTATGCAATACAATTGTGTGTGCGTGTTAAGCAGCAATACAAGCACGTGAAGTGTAAGATGATCAGCCAATAACTGGCCAAACAGATACGGGCACCAAACAAGTTATGTTTTCCACCTGCAAAGTTGCAGATCATGAGACGGTACTCTAAATACAAACATTAGTTCATCGTAAACTACTAAGAAATGCTGCATAATACACGACTGCGACACGGGATGGCATCATATAACATGCCAGTATGTCCATGCAAGACTGAATGGCTGATCAAAAGAACATGGTTTCATCTCATTAACCACTGACACAGATGACAGTAGCATCCCAATATGACATAGTTTCTAGTCTCGAGGTAAAGTCGCGAGGTAACAACACAGTTAGTTCTGTCAATATCCTTCTTAGGTGACGAATAACTAAGTGATTAACCTTTAACAGAAAAACAAACTTAGACAACAACAAGACACAATGACAGCTCAAGTAATGATTGTGTTCAGAATAAAAGTTAAACAATAATTAACTCCAAAAACGATTAGTTAATTAATTAAACAAACCTATTCACATTAGTGATAATGAACTACAATCTACAGCGTGCTTCAAACAAACAAGTCACCACGATCTTGTGTGTGTAACTCAGCCAAATGCTGCCCCATTTTCAAATTGTTTCACTGACAGACTTCTTAGTAAATTTGCAATAAAGTCATCACTAAACACAATACCATATCTTTAATGTATCTACCAGAAAAATAGGCAATAATCTGGAACATATATGGTGATTTACGACAAATCACAAGGTAAGATGTGGCTGATGTGATAAGATGTGGCTCCACTACAAACTTACCAATCTGCTTGCAGGTGGAATAATTTGTAAATTCAGTGAAACACAGAATTTGCGCCTGCGATTCGTCATCGTTATGACCGACACATGGCGCGTTAAACGCTGCAAAATAATAACAATATCTCGCAAATTAATTGCAAAATAGTTGACTTGTTCACACTGTTAGCCCTACACAACTGTCCTAATTAAAGATGCAGACCTCGCCAGAAAACGTGTGTATAACAGAACTGTTGTTAATTGTTCTTATTTTAAAGGCAGATTAACTCTGATTTCAGTAACAGCAAATGTCAAAATGCTGTAGACCAGTTTTAACCCACATACTGGTACCAGGAACAGACTGACTGCTGATCGTATGTGGCATTTTGCCCAGATCCTTTTTGTAGTAAAAATTAGCAAATGTAATAATGCTAACATTACCAGACAAGTACTTTTCAACAACAATTTACAGTGGCTGAGTTTTACATGGCGGTTTAATTCACTGAAGTCTTTGAACACAGATGTTTTTTGTACATCAGTTATACACAATGTAGTGCAGCAATACATTCAAGTTGGGCAGAATATTTAGTAGCATATTTGTTATAGATTTACTTGCAAGTCTGTTGGTTAAAGAATTTTCAGAACCAGTCAGCATTTGGCAAAGTTACGGGCAACAGTATGGTGGGTTGTTTTTTTTCAACTCACAGTGTACATATGACATATGGCATGAATTAACACAAAGTTGTCTACAGCACTGCTAACATACATATGCACAATTTCCATAAACTGCCTCAGTAGTGAAACCAAGAGTAACACAAAGTGAACACAGAGGACAAAGTACATTCGTTACACAAGTAGGCAGCACTTGAGAAAAAGATGATGAAATGAGCAACAATCGTGCACGTCTTCTATAGCTAATAATGGATTTTTGATGCAAACTAGTATCCCACACTAAGTGGCCAACATGCATGGTCTACAAGACTGACAGACTTTGCAGAGCCAAGCTGGCGTCAGAGAAGGTGCACTGTGCTGATTCTGTATGCAATAAAATCACGGCGATGGCCAAAACTCACGACACAAACCCAAAATCATGGTATTCATAGTGATCGTGATTCTGTGATTTTCTTGCAGCGCAACTCGTTACCTACATAACACTACCCACCTGCCTTGCTTTTACGTGCTCAAGCTGTTTCTAAGCTGATGGTACACAATACCAAGCAATGGTGACAATTTCTCTGTTATGTACTGAGAGAAACTTCAGATAAATTGTATGCCTCCCAGTCATAAAAAAATTTTGGTCAATAAAATTTGGCTAAGCCAAATTAGTTTCAATAAAAAAGAAACACCTAAAATGCAAAAATGTGGCTAAAATTTGGATTTAACAATAACAAATAAATGTAATACAGCAACTCACATTAAAAAAGAATACATACACCAAAAATTGCTCATAAACAACAGCAACATAAAAACCAAATGGATGCAGTTTCAAACACGCTGGCAGTAGATTATTGTTGTCATACAGCAAATGGCAAATTCCCACTGAAACAAAGTTCCCATCA
>Ga0126330_10000299_pt1 | contig 10863 bp, 12 predicted proteins | sample InaspJWI91metaG_FD_97004 | JGI IMG/M metagenome (GOLD analysis project Ga0126330, IMG submission 97004) | Marine gutless worms symbiont microbial communities from Oahu, Hawaii - Inanidrilus sp. 2 OAHU.JWI-91 metaG | ecosystem: Host-associated > Annelida > Digestive system > Unclassified...
ATGTAACAAAGTTGCCTACGAGTAGTAGCGAACAAACCAGTCCGCGGCAGCCGCCCACTGTCTCTGACACGACGGCTGCCGCCTTTCCACGTTCTACACTTGTAGCGAGTGGAACGTAGGCTAAAACCTCAACTGGTCATTCAGTTCAGGACTGACTCCACGGATTACCCGGACTGTTTACCGATACTTCTGAGCATATCCGTTTTTTACTTTTCAGTTTTTCTTTTTTCCACTTTTTAGTTTTTGGTTCCGTGCGGTAGATTAAGCTGACTTGTGCCAGCTTTTGAGCGCACGTTGAATCGTATCGTATCGTATTGTGCTCGTAGGTTGGCAGTGAGTTCAACGCCGACCTTGGTGAGGTGTCGCTCGACGTCGTCGTGCACGAGGTCGATGCCCATGCGCTTTTCTCGACGAGTCAGGCACTCCTCGGCGACTGACAGCGGCGACGCGGTGTCTGCAAGTGCCTTCTCCAGCATCCGCCGGTGCTCCTGTATGCAGCAGCGCACCACCCGCATCCAGTGCGCGAGAAAACGTGCGCAGCAACTTAAAAACGTTAAAAACACATTTTTTTCCGATTTTGAAAAAAAACTGTAAAAAAACGTTAAAAAACGTACGTAGTTCTAGAGACCACTCAATCTATTCGGCTTGAGTGAGCAGCTTTTTAACGGCACATCAGCAGATTATAGGCTATTCAGCCATGAAAAGTTGGATAGCCATACCAATAAAAACAGATAATAGCTAACAATAACAAATGATAAAAATAAGTGTAAAACCGAAGCAAAGTTGTGAACTCATTTCGAAGTATTGAGGACTAAACATTTGCTGACGACTTTTTACGTTTTTAGATGTCAGTTGAAAAAAACGTAAAAAACGTTTTTTTTAAATCTGCAAGACGTAAAATACGTATTCTCGAACAATGCCCGCATCAGCTCAGTTGGACTGCGTGACGTTATATACTGACTTCTATTCAGCCTGGAGTGTGACGATATGTTGACTCGGGGTGTGGCGACATGCAGAAGGCGAGGCGGCAGTATATATAAAACGTGTATGTTATAGTGTGTGCAATGCTGTCAAGGTAACCGTAATGACAGTCGAGTGGTCGCGGTTCGATGCTGCCCCTTGGTGGGTCAGTCCGAGTATTCGCTGCCGTATCAAATCCATCTGCCGCTGTTGAGTCACTTCGAGTATATACGTTATGTGCAGACACGGCGCCAACCACAAAACCGGAAGTGCATTACGTATCGCAACGCCACCAGAGGAGAACCGAACCATAGCCGTACATAGGTAAAATGCAAAAAAAAACGTGGTAAAGATTGGACATGTAGTTCTGGAAATATGCTCGCAGACAGACAGACACACAGACAAACAGACATGCTCATCAGTCATCTCAATACTCCGCTCCATTATCGGCGGCGGAGTAATAAGTAAAAGCTGCAGCCTCACTGGTTCATCCGTGTTCATGTATGCTACATCAGTCAGCAACATTCGTTGTAAAATGTTAGTTTACCTCGAGGTTTGATGTTTCTTCTGACATATTATGAACTTCCTTCAATAGCTCTTCTTTCCAAAAAGAAACATCTTTCACCCTCAGACCTAAAACGGAAGAAATTCATTGACATCTTTACTTTGATAGAAAAGAAAAAAATGTGTTATTAGCCCTAATATGTTTAAGGTGTTGCAGAGAGATATATGGAAATATGTTGTAGGCACGAAGCATAATTCTCTTAGGCAAATTCTGAATCAAACGACTGTATGGGTTGTCTTAAACGTCAACGACATAGTAGGTCCTATGATAAACATACACTTATAGACTTCTGCTTTTCTAGCTGTATTTGACTGAATTAATCTATTAGGCTAATGCATACAGACGGTGCATTAACTTGAAACGAGACCCAAATGGGGGTAATAGCCGCGTCGCCATACCGAGTGCTAAAGACAGTAGGTGCTAAAGACCATTTCGGGCACTTCCGTCATCGCAGCAGCACGTTAACAGTTGTTTGACTGGCCAAGTATGACTTCCTACTAGTGTTGAAAATAGTTCTATGGTGACTTTAGGTCTAGGTGAAACCGGTGTCGAGTTATATAAGCCGTTAAACTCAAGTGCGTATACACTTAGCAGCCGGTTGCACAACCGGTTGCACAACCAGTTGTACAACGGCTGTAAAGTGTAAACACCGTGTCAGTTGAACCGTAATTCCCAACAACAAGAATTACCAGAAAAAAAACTATAGATCCGTTTTCGCTATACACGTCGCGACTATGCTATTAACTCAGTCATACAGACGAAGAACACTGAAAATGGGTTAGAAGAGATATTATGCCTGTTTCAACAGTGACAAAACATTTCTCGTATACGTTAGCTGCAGCGGCGCGCAGTCTACCGAGTTTGCGGGTGTTGCACTGTTGGCGGGTGCGCGTCATCTGGTCGGTGACTTTGACCGTTCTGAAGAGGTCGGCCCTCACTCGCTCCGCGTGACTGCGCTGCTTCTCCGCCTCCAGGAAGTTGTTGCGGTTCGAAGTCTCCCAGTCCGACGTCGAGTAGCGCTGGTAGATCGAGTTCCTGCACAGCAACCGACCATCGTCAATGTGGTTTCCTATGGTCTCCATGCAGTGCAGTGGACACAGGAGGTGGGTGAAAGCGACGCGTCGCCAATATTTTACCGTTTGGAAAACCGCAATATTTAACTCTTTTCTTCTTTATACGGTCCAGATATATGCATGACGGTTTTATGCTTAACGGTGAATCAAAAACGTTTCGAACTACCGGAGGCGTATACGATTTTTTTCAAGAACATCAAACGACTGAATTGGGTCATGGGGTCACCGGGTCAGAAACGTCCTGGTCGGTCAGGGTCATGAGTAAAGAGTTTAGATTCGGTTTGATCTACAGCACTAATTCTGGTATCTTACTGTGACGAAATCGTTGCCGTAGAAGAGTCACTTTAATTAGCAGTGTTGTGACTACCATAAGCAAACTTAGTTGATTTTAATCCCATGACCGGGCCGTATCAACCGGTCCCCGTGGGTCGTCGACTTCACAAGGGCTATTAAAGTGACCTGACACTCGAGTCTACAGGACTCTTCTCTATTCTTGTTCCTCTTCTAACCTCTTACAACTTTCTCGCGCTAGTCTAATTTTCGGTTCTCGCTCTTTCTCAGTCCGTTCCTCTGGTACATCCAACTCTGTCCGGCGGCATCTTAAAGCACCCTGTACAGCGAGCTTTCAGCACTCCATATAGCGGCGAATTTCAGCGCTTCCGATTCACTCGTGTGACTAGTGGCGCTTTATAAATGTTTCACGTACTTATGGACTTACTTGGACTAGGCAAATGCTGGACTCGTTACAAGCCTGGAAGATTTTCACACTGTATGCCTGGATTCTTTAACGTTATAATGCCAGTAAAATCCTATCGCATTAAAAGTGCGGGTAGCACATACTTGGCGGTGTTGAAGTAGTTGGACGCGTGAGCCAGCGAGCCTGCACTGCCGGTGCCATACACGTTGTCTCGAGATCGCTGTGAAACTTTGGTCGTGAATCCACCTCCGGACAGGCCGCCCACGCCGTTCATGCCGTTCATCACTCCCGACGAAGGCATGCTTTGCTGCAACAAACGACCACACAGTCGAATACAAGTCTGTGTCCAGCCTTCCACGCCGGCTGTAAACGTGACACTGCTCCTCGCGTTTGCTGCTGAGCGCCGTGCTGCTGCGGCGCCGTTGCTGGTGGGCGCCCGACGTGCAGCAATCGATCAATATCTCCTGCACAAACCCGCCGCACGCTGCTGCAGCGGTCAATAGCTGTGACAGACAAACGGGCAGACAGACGGACAGACGGACGGACATCGTACCGTTACGTAGACTCGGCCGCATACTATGCGAACACTGTCAATAACACGACGTCGGACGTCGTCGGTTCACCGTCGAGACATTTATGCCTTGAACGCGAAGTAAATGTCCCGGTTTTGTCGCCTGCCTTTTACCGACCTCGTTAGCGAGGAAAGTAATGCTATCGGTCGTGTCCGTCCGACCGTTTGTTTCCGCTCTATCTTTTGAACCAACTGGCTGTTGGTCTTGATTTTACGTGTGTATATACGTCAGCCGTGGATTGAAAGTCAAGGCCATAGGTTATAGGCCTAGGTCAAGGTCAAAGGTCAATGCAAAATTTGTGTGTGGAGTCTTATGAGTATTGATTGATGGTCGTAGTACTAGGTTTTTATTATGACGTGATCAGCTGCGAGCTAGCGCGGCGAGGCGTGACCGAGGCCAGTGGCGGCGGCGGAGCCTAGCGCGTGTGATCGTGGTATCGCGGTCGCTGAACTCTCTGACCTCGATCCTCGATTGAAGGCAATTTTTTTAGCTATCTTTACAAAAAGTTAGAAAATCTAGAAGCTTTCAGAACTACATATATTTTGTAATTAACGCATAAGCAATTACTTAAATTATTTATATAACCGGGCTACATGGGCATAAGCAGCCTCGTATACATGCATGTATTAAGCAACGGCTGGACGGCTATTAAGTTTGTATTAATCAAATCGTCATTAACGCTGTCAGTATGCAAAGCAGGGTCTATATATGTAACGGTCGGGTGTTCGTCCGTCTGTCTGTTCCATCGAGCGCCCTGTGAGCAGGAGATATCGATCGATAGCTGCATGCGCTCTGTGGTCTCCGTGCAAGAGGCGCGCAGTGTAGCACGCGCCGGCGCTCAGCAGCAACGGCGCCGCAGCACGGCGCTCAGCAGCAAATGCGGGCAGCGTCACGTTGACAGCCGACGGACGAGGCTGAACACAGACTTGTTAACTTTGACCTGTGGTGTAACAATGTGGGTGTCTAGATCTAGATCTCCTAGCAGAGATACGGCATAGCAGGCTTACACTGCTGCTGCTGCGCTGAATGCTGATGTGGTTTGAAATGTCGTGGTCCTCGATGTTTGGCATCATTCGAATCAAGTCTGGCGCGTTGCCGACCGAGCGACCTGTGCTTCGCCGGGTTTTTGTCACAGTACACTGCATGACTGTCTGCACAATCGTCCTACACTCTACAACCGAACAAAGTACGCCTATTTCTACTTACTTATTAAGATATTAAATTATTAATGCACTTTTGCTGTCAGATAGACACTAAAAGTAACAACAATCCATCTACACTTCAGTTAATTTATCTGACTGCATTTTATTCACAGTGTTACTTTACTTCATACTCGCTTATCGCAGTTTTTTTTGTTTTCAGATACAGCTTCTGAATGGAACCTAGTACATTTTATTTTTGCCAATAAAGCTCTATAACAGTACTTTCAGTTCTTGCTGTTTACTTAACTGTGAAGTCCTGGTTTAATCGTGTGTTAAAATTGCCAGTGGACATTACTGTGAATAAAGTGATCGACATTTTGAGATGCAAAACAATATTTAATTAATCAAACAGACAATAGACCATTTTAACGTATCATCATTAGGCATACTTACATTTAGATGTGAGCGAGCTGATTCACATCTGTTGATTCAAATCTACTTCAGGAGTGAAATTAGATAACGGCCAGCCACTTGTTACACTAACACTGTTTGAACTGCGTTTATCTGCCGACGCTGCGGTGTCCATGGAAACAACGTTGCTAAGAAACGCAGCAGCAGCAGCAGCAGCAGCAGCAACAGTTCGTTACGGCTGCCCTACGTCTGCCAATCAGCGCTATCGCCGGGCTCGCAAGCAGACACGGCTTGGCAAATGCCAAACGCGTTTGATAGCCATTTTATTCAGCACACACTGACTGTCGTTTAGTTCAATATCTGTACAATGCTTTAAAGTTTGTTTAATTTCGGCGTCAGCGCATTACATAGAGAAAATCAGACGTTATGTGCTGTATTTGTGTACATGGTGAAAATATCTTGGCGAACTACTAATGGATGGCACCGCAAAAAATAATGTAACAAATTTGATGCTAGAATTTAAGCGTTTCCACATAAAGACAAGTTTATAAATTCTGCTGCATTTAGATAATAGTCAAAATTGCAAATTCCCTACAACGACTGTTTCATACGAATGACGGAAAAATTGTAGGCCCTACTAATGCATTATGACAAGACTACTTTAAGCCACTGACGTACACATAGATTCCGCAGATTGCAAAAGACATTAAAGACTAAAAGAGTGCGTGCTGAAGCTGGACTTGATCAAGACCGTAGGACATTGTTTTCGTGTGCAACATTGTACTGTATGACTATATTGTGATGACGCGGTGGCTCACTGAGCTGAGTTAATGAAATATTGATTAACGGCGCGGCGAGTTAGTGCCAACTTTGTATTGATCATGCCACTGCCGCCTGTCTTCCATCCAAGGTTAGGCAGAATTGCTGACTGCGCCGAAATCATTTAATTGAAACTAACACTTGAAGAACGATGAAATTAAATCGACACCGCTCGAGACCGAAATTCTGCGGTCTTGGTCTTGAAGCATTGGTCTCCGCTGTTTTCGAGACCTGTGAACTATACTATAACCGTCAGCAGTTAGTAATAACTCGTCTATTACACTGTGGCAGTTTACAACATTGATGAACATTTAACACCTGTTCTATTGACACCAATGCATACTTGTTTTATGTCTCATTTGCTGGTCTTGGTCTCGGCCTTGGTCTTGGTCTTGTTACAGCTGGTCTTGACTGCAACACTGCTTAATGCGTTTAAAATTAACCGATTTTATGTAGTTTTCATTTATCGATTTTCAGTCAGCATTTTGCTGCAGCACTGAACAACTAGAGAAGTCGACAGCAAGCTGGTCGGAGAATGCCTCCGCTGGCACGTCAGTACGAACGGACAGGTCGAAAACAAAATGCCACGGCCGCCCATTGTATAGGCTGTTGGAGGCATAAAAATAGGCTACCAGGTCCATAGCAAAGCATATCCAGACGGTTTATGACTGATTATGTTAGATGTATACGGACTTGACGATTTTCTCCACGCGACGCTATGCTAGCGGTGGTGCTAGCCATGGCCTTTTATCCGTGTCTGTCTGTCTGTCAGTCACAAGTCGGTGTTCTGTCAAAAGGGACGAACGTATTAATCTGGTTTTGGCATGGGGGCTTCTTTCGACCAGTCCTACTCTGTGTTTTAAGAAAATTCAGCTATTTACAAAATAAAGGTACTACCCTCTGGAACTTTTTCCTAAACTCTGGCGAAAATTTCGCCACGGCATATAGATCGTCGAACGTGCTATCAACTTAGCTTGAGAAGGTGGACGCTCAGAGCGTGATAAACTGGACCTTCGTCGGTCAACTAACTAAGTCAACTACCTCAGAGCTCCGACGCTCGACCACTGTAATTTATCGCAAACATCGTCATGCTCTGTCCACAGCACGATTTTGTCGCGCGGGTCAATTAGCGATGTAGGCTCATTGACAAACATAGTCAATGTTTGTTATACATAGCGTGACAGTGACGTAATTTCATTCCATATCTATGCCAGCTGGTTTTCGTTGCTATCTTGTGGGTAAAACTCTTAGAAATGTTTGTTACTCTGTTGTCACTTAAATACGCTTTGTCAATAGGTTAATGATCATGTGGTCATTTTTCCTAAACTAACTGGCTAAATTTTATTTGAATAACGTGGTAAATCTTCACTCATTAACTCCGCACATTACGCCAAACTATACCCACAAAATGGCGAACGTATCGTGACCATAGATTCTGTGACGTCATTTTACCCTATGTATACAATAGTTCGTACCGTATCTGTAGCTTAGATGGAACAAGAAGCTCTGCTACCGCAGATGGACCGCGCGACGCGCTATGTCAGTCAAAATCTTGTCAACTGTACAAACAAGAGTTGTACAACAATGCACAACAAATCGCAGTAATGGAGTTAGAGGGTTACAGTTGACCGACTTGTAGTAAACAACCACGACTCGTCGATTGTCGTATAGTTGTCGTCACAAACTCGACCGTCGATGATGACGACGACGAGATTTGTTGACAACGCGATCGACTTGCCGTGGCGAAATAGTTTCTAAGTCCGGAGTTTGGGACAAAGTCCCAGCGGGAAGTACCCTAATTTTTGGAGATACCCAAATGTCCTTATAACATAGCGTGGGATAGGTGGAACAAAGCCTTCGTACCAAAAAAACAGCTGGATTCGTCCAGTCGCTTCGATGCAATACCAGCTTGTGACAGACAGACAGACAGACAGACGGACACACACCGACAGCATATACCGTGCCGGCATAGCGTCGCGCGGTAAAAACTGATTGAGTCTATATGGTTCGCATCGTCCTGTGAAGCCTTAATACATTATGACACACGGAAGACGTAGCAGTCACCGGCCGCGTTGGCGAGGAAGCCAATGCGATCGGTCGTGTCCGTCCGTCCGTCTGTTTCCACGCTAGCTTTCGAACCAAATGACCTTTCACCATGATTTTTTGCAAGTGCATGGGTCATGACCACAGATCGCCGAAGACTGAATGTCAAGCTCATAGGTCAAGGTGAAGGTCCTGGGTTATGGTTACCAAGGATGGTAACACGGTCGGTCTGTACACTGTCCTCGATCGAGGGCAGTTTGTTTTCCAGTCGACATATTACGACGGGGATGAAGCGACTACGGAGGCGGGTGGCGTTAACGACGACGCTGACGATGTTGATAGAGGGAGCGCTGGACCGGTGGGTGGTGGACGCACAAGGCCCGCAGCGTGGTTGATCACGGGCAGCGCGACGTAGGAGGCCGGCGGCGGGTGGAAAGGCATCGGCAGGTGCGCGGCCGGTGCGTGGCGCTGCTGCTGGTGGTATCGCAAGGTGGCGTAGAGGAAGTCGATGTAGCGCGTCGCCAGCCGGACCGTCTGGATCTTGCTGAGCTTGTCGCTCGGCAGCGTCGGCACGATGCGTCGCAGGTGCGCGAACGCCTCGTTGAGCGACTGCGTCCGCGCGCGCTCCCGCTCGTTTGCCGTCGGACGCGGCGACGACGTCAGCGCCGGCGGCGAGGTCACGTGACCGGAAGTGGAGAGGTCGCCGGAACAGTGGTCGTGGCCGGGGCGTTGTGATGAGTGATGGCGACGAGCTCGCTTGCTGGAACTGTCGACAGTCTCTTGGACATTAGCAACGTCGTCACTCGGCAACACGCTACTGTACCCGCTGCTGCTGAAACATCATTCCACAGTGCTGATTAAGGCTTCAAGTTTCAACCGCTACTGGTCCGTCTGCTACGCACAAAGCCCAGTTCTGCTTGCTAAATAAATACATGTAAATATGCGTGTCAGTGGCAAACGCGGAGAGGGGGTAGACTCAAAGCGACTCAATAGGGGCAGCATGGATTTGACACCGCGGCCTAGTCTATACTCAGACTGACTCGCCAGGGACAGCACCGGACCGGAGGCGGTCAGCTTACAGCAGCGACATTTCATGTTGTCATGATCACTGAAGAATCGCAGACGAAACAAGACAGTCATAGACCGCAGACTCCGCCCCCTCTGTTGCCACCTGGGATGTTACTTTAAGCGCCTGAAAAGTAGTCCCGTGCGTCCGTTGGCCTGTAAGTGGTATTACTCCGCACAGTTTATAGCCAAGCCCAAGGCTGCGTGTGCACTGCGCTTCAGCTGGTTGGCGACGTCGAGCAACCTTGGCTTATGAGCACGTATGACGTCATTCATAAAACCGGAAGTACCCAACATATCACTACGCCGCCAGAGTAGGACCGAGCCACTGCCATAGGTGACATGCACAAAAATTTTGGTGAAGATCAGACGTGTAGTTCCAGCTCGTGGACTGACAAACTCACAGACACAGAGACAGACACGATCATCACAATACTCTTCCGCTTCACTATCGGAGGCGGAGTAGTCAAGCCGGATCAGGTGGATACGATACGATACGATACGATACGCTATTTTAACGTGCGCTCGAAAGCCGACGTAAATCAGCTTAATCTGCCGCACTGAAACAACAACAAAAAAGTGCAAAACAGAAAAACTAAAAAGTAAAAACGGATATGCTCATAAGTAACACTAAAAGTCTGGGGAATCATGTAGTGATACCTGTCGAGATGTCGTTTGCGCTGTGGTGCAGCGGCAGTGTTGCGTCTGTGTGTCGGCGGCTGCTGCTGCTGGCGCTCCGTCCAGCCAACTGACGTGCCAGTCGACGTGCAGTAGTCGCCGCGACGTGTCGACGCACTCAGCAGCTGCAGGTCGTAGTTGAACATCAGACGACGACGATCACCGACCAAGTAACTGGTGCTCGCTGTATCACAAACATCAACTGCGAATCACTCCGTATTCTGAAAACCAGAAGGCACTCATAGAGGCCACACCTTGCAGATTATTGATCATTCACTTTTGCGAGGGTAAAGGCGAGCAGTGGTGGTATCGCAGAATGATGAAAATTAAATGGACAGACAAGATTTCGAACAAAGAAGTACTCCAACGAATAAAAGAAAAAAGAATTGTGTTTATATAACAGTGTGAAGAAACAGAAAATGGCTTTTGCTGGTCATGTCTTACATGGATCCAGTGGGAAGGACTTACTTGATGTACTTGAAGGTAAATTGAACTCCAAACTGTCTCAAGAAAGACCGAGAAGGATGTGGTTAGATGACATTAAAAGCTGGACTGGACTGGACTCTTATGAGAAAATAAAGAATCTTGGGAACGACAGAAAGTCTTTGAGAGCCTGCAGCATTACATGTCAACCTTCTGATACAGAAGAAGATAGCTGATGATGATGATGAAAGGTGGAAATGCCGCCTCTGCCGGGTGACGGGTAACATTGTGTGATCCCACATAGGGCCTAGCATGCGCGTTCTCACAGTAACTGAGGCTTGTTACTTCGCCCGATATAGGACGGCGAAGTATTGTGATGACCGTGTCTGTTTGTCTGTATATCTGTGTGTGTGTG
>Ga0126330_10000300_pt1 | contig 10859 bp, 4 predicted proteins | sample InaspJWI91metaG_FD_97004 | JGI IMG/M metagenome (GOLD analysis project Ga0126330, IMG submission 97004) | Marine gutless worms symbiont microbial communities from Oahu, Hawaii - Inanidrilus sp. 2 OAHU.JWI-91 metaG | ecosystem: Host-associated > Annelida > Digestive system > Unclassified | place...
AATGGAGAAAGATGATAAAGGAAGCACGTTGATTCGGATAGGTGTGAGTGGGTGAGAGTTCCTTCTGGTACCGGCCTACCCGGGTTGTCCCGGATCAAAGGCCGTTAAACGGTCGTTGTACTATGGAGCTATATAAAGTGTCACATCAATTTCTTATGTCGAATATCTTCAAATTTTTGCATACCAGTTATTAAAATTAAGCTCGTTATTTTTTCATTTTATTGAAAAGTATGAAAAGAGTGCCAGTTTCTTGAAATACCGTGTATTTGTATTTTGCTTCTCACTTTATGTGTGTCACTCAAACAAGTTCCATCTCGTCTGTGCCCCTCCTCACGCCTAATCCCGGCAACGCCACTGCACACCACGCTATGTCACGATGTCTGTAGCAATAGCCCGTATTCCATGCAATGTGTGCGATGCAGGCTAATAATTTGACAATTACACGCAACTTCAGGAACGCAGCCTTACTTTCTGAATTCTATGACAAAAAAACAGTTGATGCACTGGCCTATATACGCGCGGTATTACAAAGTGCCGGCCATCCACGGTGTTGACGTAAACTGGATAAGCGTACAAGCCAAGGATCTCACTGGTCGTGTGAATAATTTGCAGATACTGTAGCCTACATACTGGACTGTCTATAGCATTCAGCAAATCTGGCGTTCTGAGTCAGTCATACTCCAGTTCAATGTCAGCAGCACTTATTCAGTCAAACACAACAAGGTAGAGGTATATGACAAAAGCAACAATTATAGAAATAAGAGCAGACGTCGTACACAATAACTAACAAAAATACATTTACCCTTGCAAAGCTTGTGGCATTCATGCTGAAATGCAAATTATGTTATGCTAACTGAACTGGCTAATCATTTACCCTTACGGAGGTTTGTCGGTTGACATTTAATGGCACTTTCAGCATGGAAGAACAATATAGTGTAACCACACTATGCAGAACAATGATTGTGCAGAACAGCAAAAACATGATTTTTCTCCTGCGACTTATGACCTTGACCTACGATTCTGAACCAGCTATGAAACCGACTGGTGTACATGTATTCTAACAGAAAGTCACATCTGCTGTGGAACATCATATGCACTGTGTGCATATCATGTCTAATTGAAATAATAACAACAATGACTATACACAGTTACACATGATTACAGCATGTCAACTTTAGTTTAAACTAAGGAAGTAACAACAACAATTTTACCCTAAAACATTTTTAAAAGTCACTAGCTAATAAAATTCAATTATGTTACATAGTTAACTTAAGAACTTAAGAAAACACAAAACAAACAAGTCCCGATTTCTACTTTGTAGTCTGTACAGTCAATCATTTACAATGGCAGCATAAAGCTTCCACTCCATAGCAATTTGGTTGGACCACTGTATTATACAAATTAACAACTACTGAAAGTGAAAGTACCCCAACAAAGTTACAATTTCAGAGTCATACAAAGTTAACTTAGTTAAGCGTATTCCACAATTATGCTTGCACTAATCATCAATGCAGATAAACTGTCCAAATGTTTTTCATTTAATCAGCGCCTCTAAAGTTATGACCTCATGGTGCAATATACAAATCTGCTTATTATTATTATTATTATTATTATTATATTTCTCTATCTGATGAATAAGCCACAACTGTTGATAATTAACAATTTATAAACATTGTTTTTACCAATAAGTAATTTGGTAAATTAAAATTCTGAGACTATTGCTGTAGTTTTAGCAGTAATGAAATTAAGACACCGACATCCACGTCCGAAGTAAAATAGAGTGACATTACACACAGTAAAAATCAGACAAAAACACAGAAAATTTGTCAGTCGTGCTTCAAATATTTTACAATTTAAACTTAAATAATTATAAAATATATAAATGTAGACAATTAAAAAACAAATATTCATACATGATGCACTATTCTATCATTTACCTATCATATATCAAGGGCCAATTGTCTAGTGACATCACATAAATCGTCTTTAACAAAACATCTAAACTAATCACTCGCGAAAGAGGTGCTTGTCTCACGGGCTGTTTGTTTAGTACTGTACAGACCAACAATTATGCAGCATAAGCAGTTGTTACATGCACGTTTGCTAGGCACACAGAAACATGCATGTTTTACCCATAACAAGTAAGCAATTAAGAATCGACGTGATACTCCATTAGGAGCTTTGCCAATTATCAAGACAAGAATATCTTTGAGATGTAAACTTGTTTACAAGCAAGAGTCACAAAATTAGGCTGTCACTACGACGGCCGACACAAAATGGGGTCCTCTCGCCAGTTACAGTGCATGTTATTGTTATAAGAGCTTCATTGATTTGCAACGTTGACCTTTGAACTTCGACCTCAGAACTGCATCACAAATTTCTTGTTCTATAGAAAAAAATTTCCACAAAATATAATAACTTTCCATTATCAAGTTAAAAAGTCGTTTTTGCATGACCTAATAATCTTGCCAAATTCCATTACTGTTACATTTTTAAAGTAATTTGTTACAGTGATTTTGTTACTTGTAATTTATTACTACTCAACACTGGCGGTTAAACATGCACCTAGAAATATTATATCAAACAGCTTCAAACTTTTAAAAATGACTTTTGCCTTTTTGAGGAGAAACAGGTGTGAATGTAACAGACAGACGGACAGACAGAATGCAATACATACTAAGGCCGCCCGCGAGAGGGCATTGCAATAACACACGGAACAACGACGTGCAAAAAAACAACAGAGACACACAATAACATTATAATAAGTACACAGTTGTAAAGCATAATGTGTAATAATTCTACAGCAACGTTTTACCCACAAACAAACAACTATGCAAAAGATAACAATTAAGCTTGTCCATGACAATAGTATTTTAGTAATAAATTTAACCAATAGAAAACTACAGCTGTTGTTGGTAAAATTTTTATAGACGAACAAAAGCAAACATAACAAAAATCTCCACATCCTGTTTCAAAGCGAATACTACAATTAGCATAGTAAAATTACCTGCAATTTAAGAAAAATAAACAGTACACTCAGCAGGGAGATTGAAAAAGCCGCTCCATATTAACGTTAATTACTGATTAAATTAAGTGCAATTTTGATGGACAAATAAAATTCACGTCCACTGCAAGGTACTAAGGTAGACAACTTATCGAAAAAAATGCAGTATGTCTAATTACTGGCAATAATAGCTGCACAATCAGAGCAAACATGCACAAACAGAAGTCAGCATAATACGCACTTGATACCAAAAATCAAGCAAATATCGCACAAATTGTGACAAACAAATCACAACAAACATTCCCGGCTACAAAATAATCGTTCGCTCCACAGGAAGGAAAGAGTAGAGCCTTTCAATGTTCACTATCGTCGCCAAGGCACAAAAAGGTCACCCAGAACAAGCATGCCAACTTCATTTCAGCACCTTGTTAAGGGTCCTTGACTTATTATTAAGTTATATTGATGCTGCGTTCAAACTGCAAGCGCGCGTATTCTGAGATTTATTTATCCGGCGACATCGAACGGTGCTCTATATTCTTTGGCGGCACGCCTGGGAAATACTGGCCGCACTACCACCAATCACAGACGAGCTATAAGCTTATTAGTTTTCACTAATCAGGGTACATTACAGATTTTTATGCGGTAAACAATGAGTAACTATCACAACATTATCAAAAAACAATTGGTGTGGGGCGAAATTGTTAAAAAAAAGTTCAGCAATGCACTGGCGGATGCAGGGGGGTGTCCAGGGTGTCCAGACACCCGCCCTTTTGTTTAGGTGCCGTTTTTTGAAAAAACATATTTTGAAAACATGTCGTTACGGTTTTTAGCGGAACAGGGTGCTTCGAGAAAACACGAAGCAGGAACTATAGGAACTTAGTAAGGGATTTGACATAGCTCTAGATATCGTATGACTGCCTGGCGCCAACTATTTCTTCTAAGGCAAAAAATTGTTTGGTTCCGGTAACATGGGTCAAAATAATTGGGGGGGCGGAAAGAGGTGCCCCTTTCAGATGGATTGGACACCCGCCCTTGTAAAATCCTAGATCCGCACCTGCAATGCTTTCATGTACACATGAATTTTATACAAGCACATGCAAAATATGCCTGACGGTTAAGCTTACTGCAGTTTGCTGCAGAATGAAAGTTGTGTATAGATGAAGTAACAGATGCTGTAAATATTTGAAAACTTTTTTTACCCACCCAGCACGGTAAAAACCAATCTGGATTTTACTGAAGCAAGAGACAGTGAGTGGCAGTGGCATCAGCTGGGCCATATGCAAGTCTGCACCTCGCTCCCAGATAACCATGCCAGCATCCCACTACTCAGCTTTTTACAGGCCGTACGCCCTTCCTGCCGCCCAACCAACAGCGTCAAAGCACTGAAGGCATATTCAACCCTTATTTAAGGTTAAAGCCAACCTTCACGTAACACAATGCAGCCAATGAAAAGTGGCCTGGTTTCGATATATTTGTATCCGACAATGTTTGAATTGTGGAACACCAACGTCATAGACGGCCACCAATTGCAACGAACAAATCAACAAAACACCAGCATTACTGAAATACCGTAAAAACTCAATTACAATACGCAAAATTTTTCACCATAATTACGTCTCGCAAAAGTTGCGGTGCGTATTATACATAATAATCATAATCGAATTTATACGGTATGTACATTATCGACAACGATTGTATGGTATTCATCCTGCAACTGCTGCCCTTTAATTGACGCCATCTGCCGTGAAGTATATAGCACGTGTCAGTGACAAACATAGGTGTACAAATTAGAATGATAAAGAGCTACAAATATAGTGGGAGCGACATACATAATGATACAAAATGCTGACAGCAATAATAATGACAATGACAGCATCATTATTGCTGATGCCACATCTGCTGCCTGTGCCAAACGCCAGCAAAATAATACCTTAATAACCGGTTAACTACATTCATGAAAGTGAAAACAATAATAAACGAAGTGTAGTAAAATTTCTAGATAACTACAATTCCTGAGTTTAGTGCAGAGGCGGATCCAGGATTTGGGAGTGGAGTTATCGGGGTTTTCTTTTTTGAGGGGGGATCTTTAGTGAGTTCCAGAGGCAAAACCCTAGTAGGGACTGGGGGATCTGGGGACAAAGTCCTACGGATGCTGGTAATCTTGTGCAAACTATACTACAATAATGTACTCGGAAAGAAAGCTAAACAGTATTTTGTCAACTCTGAATTGCATGACAGAACGTCAGTTATATAAAATGATGACATCACAGCAGCCTTGGGAGGTGAATAGGGGTTCACCCAAACCTTCCTAGATCCGCCATTGTGTTAGTAAGTATGCCACAGCAACTGTATGATACTACAACATATACCTGACTAGTGTCTGCAAAACTGGCCCACACGAAAGCTGTGACGTAGACAAACCACAATTACTCCACGTTACCATAAACGCCTGTGTCGAGTCTGAGTCCGCTTCAAGATGACATGGCAAACAGTTCTTAACGTCAAACGTAACAGTTTCTTCCCTGCCGAGATAAACGAGGTATATGTGTTAACAGTCTTTTTTGTGACCAACGCAATACACAACAAATCTAATGACGGAACAGCAACAAACTGATAAAAGAGGCCAAAAGCAAGCAGCCGGCTTATGTCACTCTCGCAATGTATTATGCAGTCAAGTGCGGGTGAAATGAAAAATACTCAGTAAGAGTGTCTGCTCAAGTACAGTGTAAAGTTTGGATAGTATACACATGTAGTTTTACCCAACACATGTAACAATCCACAAGGACACAGCAAAAACAAATTATACAAAACGCTTGCCGCCGTCGGAAACAAAATCAACTGCAGTTAACGCATTCTTTGTCCAGTTAATGCAGTTATAGTAAAAAAATCGTGTTTTGTGAACCAAAAACTTGACGGTTACATGAATGTGACGTCCGTATAACCCACACCCACTACAGAAAACCTGTAGCATACATACTTCTGGGCGATTTTAAATGCCACAAACAGTTATAACTGCATGTTTTCAAAGCTTGGGGATAAAGTTACTTTTTGGGTATATTACAACAGAGAAAAATTCCAACAGCAATAATCGGCAACTGCCTCTGGCATCTATTCTTCCCACAGCTCGGCGGCGTCGCCGCTGTGGATATCAACTGTCACTTCAACCACGTTCTAATGGAATGGCGTATTCCAAAAGTACAAGTACGCAGTCGAAAAAGACTACTGAGAAGCGAAGTGAGCCTCAGCGTGAGATGCCGAGAGCACGAAGTGCAAAGAGGTAGATTGGTTGAAACGGCATGCACTGACGAGTAACGGACGGACAGAACGTAGAGCCCTGAGCGATATGAGGTGACGATGATCAGTAGCCACGACGTCAGCGATCGTCGCGTGACGGATCCAACACGTCGAGGTCGGGCATTCCCGCGAGTCGACCGTGCTCGGCGGCGGTCTGAAGCCACTGTGGCGGCGACAGTGTGGGTCCTTGGGGCACCGGTCCGCGATCCTCCCGGGACCACGCCCGGCTGCCGGCGGCGGCACAGTCGTCGCACGGCGGCCGCGGCGCGTCGTCGACGGTCGCCCGGCACGTCGATGCGCCGCCGCCGCCGCCGAGCTTGCGGCGGACCTTGAGCGGGAGACCGCAGCGCACCGGCTGAGCGCCAGCCGGGAGCGGCCGCTCGCTCGCGGCGACAGTGTCGTTGCGCTGCTGCGGCGCTGCGGCCACGTCGCCCTGCCACGGCGGCGCCGACGCGACCGACGACAGCGACGTCGACCGCGACGACAGGCAGCCGCGCTGCGCGTCATCCGCCGGCGACCCGTTGCTCGCTTCCGGCGGCCACTCGACGACGCCCGGCGCCCCACTGCACCCGACCGACAAGGCACCTTCACTGAGCCACCCCGCAGCGGCAGGGTCCCTCGACGACTTCTGCTCGGTCTTGACGGGCAGCCAGTGCACGGCGAGCGGCGAGAACTCGGCGCTGGAGCGACGCGCGGCGGCGTACGCGCGGACGGGTGACTGGCAGCGGGTCGGCGTCGACAGGTTAAGCGGCGACTCGGCCACGCCGCCGCCGCCGGGAGCGGGCACCTGCTGGACGGGCTGCCGCAGCGTCAGCGTGTCCGGGTGCCGCGCGTAGAACGCCTCCTCGCCGACGCTGTCCGAGCTGGATGACGACACGTCCGAGAAGATCACGATCGGCGCCGAGTCGACGGCTCGCGGTGGCGGCGGGGCCGGATCTCGGCAGGTGCCCGTCCGCTCGCCGTCCGTCATCGACCGATACGACGACCACGGTGACGGGTTCTGGCGCGCCGCGCTCCCGCAGAGGTCGCCGATCGATGGCAGAAGGTTCCCTGAGATTGAGCGACGGTAGGCGAGCGACCGGGCGTCGACCGGCGACGCTGAGAGCGAGCTACTGCCGCCGCCGGCGGTGCACGTCGTCGTCGGCCAGTTGGCGCGGTAAGCCGGATGATGAAGCTGGTGAAGATTGGTTTCTTCCCGTAGCGAATTCTGCTCGCCACGAGCTGGCTGCACCGTCGCCACGCACGACCGGTATGAGCAGCTTGACTCAACCGCGTCGTCGTAGCGGACCGCGGACGACGCCGGCGGAACTTCCAGCGCCGATCGCGACATGAGCTGATCCTCGGTTGCCGGTAGCTGTGCGACGGACTCGTGAGCGACAGCAGCGGGCGGCGGCAGCAGCGACTCGGCGGACGTGGCGGCGATGCCGAGCTGTCGTCGAAGGACGTCGAGCTCCACCTTGAGCCGCTTGTTCTCGGCAGCCAGCTCGTGGATGCGCCGCAGCATCACCGTGTCGTTGGCGCGCCGCTTCTCGCGCGATCGCTTCGCCGCCTCGTTGTTCTTCTGCCGCTTCATCCAGTACTCGTCGTCCTTCTTCGACTCCGGGATGAACTCGCGCGTCCGCCGCGTCGGCGCCGCCGCCGCAGCCGGCAACGGTTCCACCCCGCCGTAACCGCCGCCGTCGCCCCCGAACGAGCCGTTGGAAGGGCCGCCGAACGCGTCGGCAAGGACGTCGACGGGCGCCGGCGCCGACGACAAAGGCACATGACGCAGCTGCAGCGGCGGGGGCGGTGGGGGTCCGCCGGCAAACTGGACGGCGGCCGTGGGCGACTCGGTGACCGGGAGGAGACGATGCGTCACGCCGGGTGCGTAGGACACCTGCTGGCTGACGTGGGCGTCACGGTCATCAGCAGGATGTACGTGGCGCACGTCGGACATCGCATGCACCTCACCTCGACGTCGCTTTCATCGTCCTCCTTTGACCTTCCAGTCCCTCACCGTGCACGTCAACTTGGCATCGCTCTTCTACAACCGACAACAAGTCAAACATGTTCACTTTGGCTGCATGCATATATGACTAGCACCGCGACGACCACTTTAGCACAGACAGGACCCGAATGCCGGTAATAGCCGCGTAGTCGTTAAATCAGCAGAAATGTAATCTCCAAGATCAAAAGGAACGTCGCGGGGATTTTATACAGCCGCTTTCGCTACCTTTTCACCCCGTGACCGAGAACATTGACCCTTAACTCTTACCTTCGAATGTGACCTAGATATGGTCACGATGTACCAGCATGCCAAATATCTAGGCCAAGAGTCGTTTCATTCAAAAGATATTGCACACACATAGCGGACCGACTGCTCTACGTGGGCCACCGACATGGTGGGTGATAATGCGTATACGACAACAGGCAGCCCTCGCTCGAGGTCGCACCGACCACTTCAGCACAAACAACACCCGAATGCGCTAAAGTCAGCAGAAATTTAATTCGTAAAAACAACAAGCAGGGGCGTCCATCCCCCTAAAACCAATGGCGCATATCCCCTCCCCTACTCTTTCCTTCCTTCTTCCCCACCTCTTCCTTTCCCCTCCCCTCCCCTTAGAAGTAGTCCCCCTTAAATCCAGCTATAAGGGGTCTGGGGGAGCGCTGTAAGCCCCCCCCCCCAGCGGCAGTGGCGTAACTAATTTTTGGGCTCCTAGCAAACATTCGCTACGGGCCCTAGTCCTAGTCTTGATATATAATTCGGGTCACTTTGGGCCCCCTTTACCGTGCATTGCCGGGGCTGGCGATGGCTAGTTACGCCACTGTCCAGCGGGTCCGGGTGGAGCCCGGCCGCCAAACGATATTTAGTGCATTTTGGGCTGAAAAGTACTTCTGGTGAGAGCAATTTTAAGGGCACATTCACGAAAACTGTTAATCTTTAGTACTCTGTTTAAAAGCAACATTCGTAACTTTCCCTCTGAGATTCTGAACAAGCAATCTGCAAGTTCAGTTCAGGTATGCCTCTGGACGCCCTGATTCTGCCTCACCCAGTTCTTTCAGTGGCACTTCCTCCATCGGTTCCATCGACTCGCCACTCTCATCATCCATCACCCCTTCACTCTTTCATTTCGGGTTTAAAACCTTCCTTTTTCTGCAAATCCTTCCCACCGTAGCTTTCCTTTTCTTGTCCAGGACTGACTCCACGGATTCCCCGTGCGGTAAATTAAACTGACTTAGGCCCCTATGTCAGCTTTTGAGCGCACGTTGAAATAGCATCTCCTATCGTATCGTATTCCCTTAGCAGTTCAGCAGCGAACCTCAGTAGTAGTAATAGTAACTTTCTTCAATCACAACTTTGTCAACTGCAAAGCTACATTAATTCATGTAATTTTTAGGGATTCAAGCACTGGCATCAGTATAAGTCGCAAGTCAACAAGATTGAAGAAATCAAGCAGTGACTGCATGGTTCTCGTGGAGTATTACAGCATACAAGTGAAAATATGCAATTATGAAAGGCAGTTAACTGATTACCGCGAATTTATAACGATAAATTAAAATTCCCCGCCCCATCTTTGGGTTTTTGTCTTCCCCCCTACTTTATCAATGCCACATCTTGCGCCATGCTTAACACTGACTGCACGATACGGCCGCTGTTTCTGCGCGACGGGAACAAATCGACAAACATATTTCCACGACCCTGATCTCAGAATCTCTCGTAGATATGGCCGAGATAAACCAATGAACCAGCAAGCCAAATACATAGGTCAAAAGTCGTTTAGTTAACTGTTAGTTCACACACACTGCCAGCACTGCATTGCAAGCAGTGCTATAGATGCGGACTTTTGCTGCAGACGGTGTAAGTGTAGCGTGGTCTGTCTGTGTGCTGGTCACGACCGTCAGCTCTGCCAAGCGCTGAACCGCAAGTGAACCGGTCTGCAGTGTGAACTCATGTGCAGACCCCATGAACCAAGTATTGGACGAGGGCTCAGATCCCCCAACGAGAAGGGCACTTTAGGAAGGACGTGTATCCGACACCCCTTGGAAAAAATGAACGCGTCGAGTCTTCGCTCCCGCCTGACGCAACCAACAGAACACAGCAAAGGCGTCACGCTGCAGCGATGCGGTCTGTTGCTATCATTGTTGTAGCAACTTGTCAGACCTGGCGATGCCCTGTGTTGTCATTAGTATGGTTGAGGTGTAGGCGTGGTGCCCACTGATATGAGCAAAGGTCTGCACGTGGGCATGCACCGACGGCGAAACGGTACGCAGTTCAACTGTTCAGTGCATGTCAGCGACGCAAACGAAAACCTCTGGAATGACCGACGACAACCGCCGCAGCACTCCACACGCTCCGCAGATCGATGCGCACAGCAAAATAGTCTGCCACTGAAATGCACCGTGCGCGATAGGCCGTAGCCTAGTCAAAGCCCAGTTGCATTCACTATAGTAAGTAAGTAAGTAAACGAAGTATAGCAGTTAGCGACTCGCCTCACCGCTACGGGAACTCACATGCCATATGGGATCACACAGTATTACCTGCCACCCGGCAGAGGTGACATTCCCGCCGTTACCCCAGCCG
>Ga0126330_10000301_pt1 | contig 10858 bp, 4 predicted proteins | sample InaspJWI91metaG_FD_97004 | JGI IMG/M metagenome (GOLD analysis project Ga0126330, IMG submission 97004) | Marine gutless worms symbiont microbial communities from Oahu, Hawaii - Inanidrilus sp. 2 OAHU.JWI-91 metaG | ecosystem: Host-associated > Annelida > Digestive system > Unclassified | place...
AGGGGGGCTCGCCGCTCGACGGCTCCGACAGACGCCGGCGCTCAGCCGCCGCCGCCGTGCCGCTCCCGGTCAGCGCCTCGCCGTCGCTGCTCGACCCGAGTGTCGTGCAGGACGACACGGTCGACTGGCTCCAGGCGCCCGACGACCCGAACGAGATGTCCATCGGCGTGGCGGCGCCGGCGGCCACCGACAGCGAGTCCTGCGACTGACTGCTGACCAGCGTCGGCTCCTCGTCAACGTCGTCCTTGAGCGAGTCCGCCTCGAAGCTGTCGAGCGACGCCGACCCGGAGACAACATCGCCGGGCGCGCGCGCACCTGCACCTCCCAGCTCCACCTCCAGTGAATCTGTCGACTCCGCGTCGCCTTCGCCTGACTTCCCGTCATCGTCCTCAAACAATTGCAGAATCAACGTCATTCCTTTGACAATATGCCAATATTACAGAACCATTCAAACATCCTGACTTGAAAACCTTTTTGAATGTAATCAAAAATGTCGACCTATATGACAAGTTACAGCTACATAACATAAAGATTTATTATAGTTTATACATTTCTTCGTAATCTGTGATTTATGTTTGTGATGTCTCCTTTTCACTATACGTATGATTAAATCCAACTGAAATCATTAACTTCAAACACATACACACGTTTGTTATTAAGTAAATATCGTAAATATGGATATATTACACTTTTAAAGACACACATACACACGTTGTTTAACGGCCCGGATGAGCCGGTACCAGAAAGGAAAAACCATGGATTTTACCGAAGCAAGAGACAGTGAGTTGCAGTGGCATCAACTGGGCCATACGCAAGTTTGCACCTCGCTCCAGACAGATAACCACGCCAGCACCCCACCGCTCAGTTTTTTACAGGCCGGATGCCCTTCCTCCGCCAAGCCAACAGCGCCAAAGGACTGAAGGCAAGCTTTACAGACGTTTTAAACACGCGATATGACCTAATTTGTGTCGAAAGCGCCGTTAAGCCGCAACCAACCTCGTGGCGCTCTTGGTCAGCGTCGTAGACCGTGACCCACTCGCCGCTCGGCTCGCGACTGTCGCTCTCCAGTGAGTCCGAGGAACGGTCCATCACAGCTCGTGGGTCTTCGAGTGCCAGTAGCGTGGTCGCGCTGGACGCCGAGCTGCCGTGAACGTCCGCCAGCTCCAGCGAGTCGGTCGACGTCGTCATGTCCGGCTGTAGCGAGTCAGTGGACAGCTGCATGACATCGTCCTCGGCCAACGAGTCCGCCGACAACACCATCACGTCCACGTCGGCTTGCTGCTCCGTCGGTTCGCCAACTGTCCGCGACAGCGCGTCGCTTCCAGCAACAGCATCTGCTAGCTCACGTTCCGAAGTCTGTGCGTCTGCGGCGGTACTCGGGAATGACTCCTTCGGTTCCGATTTAATACCGACATCCTGCCTGGAAGTGGCAGACTCTGCGCGCTGCTCTATAGAAGATCGCACCTCGTCACTGCGCTCAACAACCACTTGGTGTTCTGTCATCGACACACTGTAGGTACTAGTAGAAACTTCCGTTACTGTAGACGATAACGTTGTCGTCACCTCCGAAGTCTCGGCGAAAGACGATTCGGACGTTGTCTCTTCCTGTCGCAATCTCGTAACACCATCATCTGTCGACGACACTGTTTTTGAAATTTGACTGGTTTCGTGATCGCCAAACTGGAAAGTCTGCACATTTTTCGACGCCTCTCGAATGATGTGAACGATGTCTTGATAGTGCGGGTACTGAGCTTCGGTCGACGCTGACGCTGCCGGCTGCGCAAGTTCTTCCGCCGACACGCTTCCGACCGACTCCGGGATCTGTTCCTTCGACAGGCGCACGTCACTGTGCGAGCTGCCGACTTCGGGCGACTTTTCCGCCGACGAAGCCTGACCTTTCTCCAGCAACGACGCGACTTTCAGAGCCTCCGATTCCAGTTCCTCGTTCAGCCGCAGCTGCTGTTCGATATACTCGAACTCAGCCAGCGAACCAGAAGATGACCGAACCTGTTCTTCGGCGGCGGCGGTGCCATTTCTCTCCATCTCCTCAATGCGCTCCAGTTCGCTGAAAGAGGAGCTGTCCGTGTGATGGCTCCTTCGTTCGATCGTGATGAGCTCCAGTGACCCAGACTGGCCGAGGATATCGTGTTCAATGCGTTCGAATTCCGCCAGCGACGATGACAGCGACGTGCTCGACTTGTGCTGAGGCGACTCGGACGGCGCCGCGGCCGCTCCCGCGGACTCCGAGCTACCTTTGCCGCCCGAGAACGACTCGCTGCTGCCCTTCTCCTGGAGCTCCTTCTCCAGCCGCTCGAACTCGGCGAGCGAGGACGTCACCGAGGCGTCGTCTCTGTCGGACGTCTTCTCGCCGGTGAACTTGCCGGCGGCGTGGAAGGTGGGCGACTCGGCGGCGTGCTGCACGTCCGGCGAGCTGCCGACCAGCTTCGACCCAGAGTCCGACACCTCGTGCTCCAGCTTCTCCGACGAACTGGTCGTCTTCTGAGAACTCGACGTCCGCTCCTCCTCCTCCATAATCGACTCGAGCGCCGTCGACATAACAAGCAGGTCGACGGTCGGAGTCACAGTCGCCGTCAGATAATCCTCCACAGTATCAACTTCCTCCTCGTCCTCGTCCTCGGTCGACTCCAATCCTCCGAGATACACCTCATCTCTAGCCTCAAACACATCACGGCTAGTCGCCTGGCTGACTGCAGGTTCTGTCTGCGCCAGTGAAGCCATCGCAGTAAAAGGCTCGTCCACATGATGATGTCGGGCGTCTGTGGCGTCTCTCTGTGTAGTTACAGCAGCCGAAAAGCTGTCGCCAGCTTGAGACTCTTCACGAGTGTCTATTACAGTCCAGTCGGACGCTGTGGAACTCACCATGCTCTCTGTGCTGCTACACAACAGTTTCGTGTCGTGTAGCTGCTGAGCTTCAGCCAGACTGTCAGTCAACTCCTTTCTCTCTTGCTTCTCGTGCACTACCGCCGACACAGTCACTACGTGAGTTTCTTTCTCCCGTTCTGGATCGTACTGAGACAAATTGCGTTCCACCTCTGGAGTCGTTGGTTCCGTGATTTCTGGTTCTTCCTTTGTTTCAGTTTCAACGTGACTTGATTCTATCAACAACAGCGACTCCGCGGCAGCTACCGCCTGGCGATCAGTTGCGTCTTCCTCCGAATGATAACCAGTCATTTGTCCAGCTTCTTCGTCATGGACGGTTCTTAATACTTCGGCAGCTGAGCATGTTGCAGTATCCGCTGATATTTCAGGGACGTCGTGACTTTCTTCTACCACGTCCTTGTATGAACTGTCCTCTTCAAACGCACTGGCAGCAGCACTCGTGTCCTCGATGTTGGCTAAGTCGTCCTCATCTTCGGCGTTGACAGAAGAACACACACTTATTGATATCTGTGGCACTACTTCGTCGCATTTCTTCTGCTGCTCGTCGGCTTGCTCTTCAGCAGTGTCGTCGTCGACCTGTTGCTTCTCAGCAGTGATAACTTCGTCCTGATATAACAGTTCCTTCTCTTGTTCTTGTTCTTCTTCTGTCACAGCCTCCTCAACATCTTCCGTGTCACGTTTTGCCTCTCTACTCTGCCAGTCAGTCGGATCATCCAGAGTCCGAGAATGCCTGTCCTGGTCAACATCTGGGCTTTCTGTGTCAGCAGTCACCCGACATGTTGCATCAGCATCAAGTGCAGCAAGATCTGCCGATGGCAACTGGAAATCTTTATCAGCCGAACCGCCGGCATCTGCTTCCTGTTCACCAGCTGATTCCAGGTGTAACGAACCTTCAGACGGTCTGGATTCATCACATGTCGCAACCACGTCCAGCGTTTCATCGCCAACAGCGTCTTGATCTGACTGCAGATGTTCCTGGCTTGACTTCTCGTCCACCGCAGCATGATACTGGCTTTCTGTCAGCTCTACCGCAACATCAGCATCTCCTCCGGTGTCCGCCTGTTGAGGTTTCGTCGGTTCGTGAACTGCGGTGGTGAAGTCATGCGACTGCAGAAGTAGACCAGTGGCGGACTCCGCCGAGTCCACAGCGGAGTCCACCAGGTCCACTTCTGCAGCGTCGTCGACAGCCGCCGCCTCCGCTGACACGGCGCCATGCGGACGATCAGAGTCGCTCATGGCCGAAAACGTCTGCGGAGACGTCGAGTCCAAGTCGAAAGTCTCTTTTGTCGAAGGCGAAAAAGGCTCGTCCACGTCGGTGCTCTCGGAATTCTGCTCCTGCTGAATTCCGCTTGCAATTATATCTGAAAGAAACACAGTTTAGTCATAGCCTAATTCGGCTGCTTAGAGACATAAAAAGTTATTTTTCTGTTTTTTGAAGATACAGAACAGCGTAAACACATGAATACTACCAGAAATTCTCCAAGCTACATTAGCTTTGTTTGCATTGTGTGCAGCTACAACGTAAGTTCCAAAGCATGAAAATATCCACGCATTCACTATTTGCTATGCACGTTAGACTAGACTAAACTGGAAAGAGGGACATTATCGGTGTAATGTTGTACATTGTACTTGACGCACATGCTGTGAGTAGTCAATATCCACTACTATTCCATTCAACGATATTGTGAATGAAATTCTAATAGCACCGTCTGTCGCGAGGAAATCAGAGTTGTAAATCATTGGAAAATGTAAAAACTTCCTCATGAGTGACAGAAATAAATGACTGCAGTTCTGTGAGCGCCTGCCATTGAGACAGACGCTGCTGAACAGCTATAATCTGAGAACACAGTAAATATCAAGGTTGAACCTGGCGAAAGGCAGACGTCATCGAGCTGAGCCATCTCGGAGCTGGACGAGCTTGTACACGTGACACCAGCAGTGATGACGCGCTGCTGTTCACCGGGCGACGAACCTGCTACACACCGTCACCATACCGTCACACTTTCACCACATCGTACCGCACCATAACGTACCATACGACACGACACGGAGATGCATAGCGTGCAACGTAATGCTGACTGTAGCCAGCTTAGTCAGTCGCACATGGCAGAAAAATAACGGAATAAGACTAAACTAAAGAAAATGATTAGCACAGATCGACAATATAACACCAAAGTTAACATGACATCATCAACAAACAGTTGGTCCTGTTTTAGTGTTCGAAAGTACACCTGTGTGTTATTAACAGCCGCGTCAGTGAACCGAGACTGACAACGAAGCATAGGCCTATAAACAAAAATCATTTTAAAAACTCCCAACAAATAATTGTGAATAACACGTCTCTGTTGATCAAAGTAAGCCAGTATCGTTATTTCAAGTTCAACACCTTAAGTCACACACACACAATGTGCAGGGTTATTTAGTCACGTAAAACAAGTCTAATTTTATGCTGAGGCAAAAATGAAAATAACTGACCATTTGAAGAAAAATTGAATAATGAATTTCGTAATAACAAGGAACGTCAAAATAGATCGGACTGACTGAAACACAAATTTCACCAATTCTGTGACTGTAAAGCAAATTGTTTTTCAAGACGAAAAACGGATTGGCAACCCGTGAAAAAGACCAGTAAGACAACTGAGTACAGGTAAGGCAGTTAATGTACGACAAACAACTATAAACCACAGAACGACAGCGTTTTCAGCCGCTGTTGCACGCTACGGCAGACATCTTGTCCCATAACACGAACCCTCCACACACGATATGGTCAGAACAGTGAGAACACAACAAAAATACAAACGCATTTCTTAATGAAAGACTGTACGCCTGAACCGTAACTGTAACCGCCACAAAAACACGGCTTATCATGAGTGAAAATAACAATTTTGTACAACGGATCATTAAATGTAGGAAATGTTTAGCCTCTAACGTGTTATACGTCTAACAGATTTGACAAAATCACCAAAAAATAACGAAACTACGTAACATAGGCCTACTCAAGATCCAACCGTTATTCGCAGTAGCAAGGGAGTGGCTGATTGGGTCTACGTTATCGTCAAATGTATTTCGAACCGCTTTGTAAAATCCAGATTCCAGGTATCCTGTTTGGAACAGTGGTATAAAAATACAAGGCAAAAAGTACGTGTTAGCCTCCGTCAACGATTTCAATTGTCAGTACTAGGCCTACTCAGTGGCACTGTGAAATCAAGAGACACAAAACGTCAAAGGCCAGGAATATCAGCGCTGCTAACTACATGGTCCTGGCCGCGACACACGAAGTACCTGTAGCGAAATCACCGCAAGACGACGCTGAATCAACCCTGTCCAGTGTCGCGCCATCACCGGCACCGTCGCCGCTCGCGTCAGACTCTCCGCCGCTGCAGGGTCTTGCTTCAAGCTGCGATGAAGCATCACCGCCATCACTAAGTTCTAGCTGTGACACTTTCGACGTGGTGCCCACTTCATCTGCCTTTTCTCTGACGTGACTATACTCTGTATCCAGGAACTGCGTATCACCAGTTTCCACGTCTACGCTCAATCCATCGCCGGAGAAATCTTCGCTTCCGACAACAGTATCATCCTCCGCCGACAATTCATCTGCAGCCAAATCTATCTCTCTACGCCGGTGAATCGTCTGACATTCTCTTGAAAACATCCCAGTCTGCGTATCAGCAGATGTCCGAAGGTATCCAACGCTGACAGCCTCAGCCGCACTTGCGGTAGCATCGTCTTTCTGTTCCTCGTCAAGTATCTCGTCTTCTTCGAACTCGGGACCCTCGATGACGATGTGCTTGATGATGGTGCGTCTCTTGCGGACGCGGACCACGCGGCGCGTGACCGTCTCGCCGTCCGGCCGCGTCTCCTGCACCTCCTCGACTCGTCGCTCCGTCCACGGCTCTCCCTCCACCGTGTCCGTGTACACCTTGATGCCGCCGCCAGCCGCCGACTGCGGCGAAAAGTCGGGCGGAGAGGGCAGGTCGCCGGCGGCGAGGAAGTACGGTGTGAGTGAGGTGGGACCGAGTGACATGGGCACTTCCTCGCACTTGACACGCTCGACCACGCTGCCATCGGCGCTCACTCTCTGCACTCGCCGCGTCACCACTGACGATCTTGATTTCAGCTCCGACTCGTCATCACCCAGTGATACCTCATGTTCCGCAGACTTCTCGCCTTCTATTGCGGTGTCTCGACATATGTCGTCTTCTTTGCTTCTGATGCCTGACACTGTGGCCAATTTAGTGCTATCATCGCCCAGCAAACCGACAGACAGCATGTCCCAAGGCAAGTCAGCCAAAGCTTTTGCTTCACTGTCACTCTGGAGTGCAGCTATATCAGTATCTGCCTTATCCACCGATGCCAATGCACAAATTTGAATATCATCCGTGTTCCCCTGAAACTCAGTTGCTTCTGTACCATCACGATCCAGTTTCTCTGTTTCAGAGCTGACAACCTCTGATGTCTCCACATCCTCCTCTGTGTGTATGGCAGGAATAGCTTCTTCAACAGCCTCTGCTGCAACGTCAGCATCACCTTCCATTTCACTGTCTACTGCATGCTCCTGCTTCCAACTGATAGTCTCACAATAGCTACTGTCAGAAGTAATCCGAGTGACAGCAGATGCCTCGATTTGCTGTGCTTGCACATCTGCAGCAAACTCGCGTGACGATAAAGTAGCATGATGAACATATGCAGGTTTCAATCTCTGATCAGCTTCTTTCTGTTCTCGAGAAACAGTTTCTGAAAAACCGGACTTTTCAGGTATGCTGAGCAATGTATCACTGTCGCCTGACAGCCTCATATGGATTGCAGTTGATTCCGCTGTTGAAGTGTACAACGGAAACAACTGTTCTACATTGTCATCCCTTTGCAATTCATCATCGTCAACAGTGGCTAGTGAAATACTATCAAACAATGAACTCTGTTCTGTCAAATCAACAACCTGAGTTTTCGTAATGCCAAGACTCACCTTATCTGACTGTAAGCTACTTTGTACATTTTCTGGAAAGACAACGGTAACATTATCACACAGAAGTTCTTCGTTCAAGCTCAAAGTGCAATCGTCCTCTTTAGATGGATATGTTTCAATGATATGTGCTAAACCGATGACAGACTTCTCAACTAAGCTTACTGACAAATGTTCCAGGCTATCATTGTCCTGAGCAGAATATACATAAGGCACATAAGGCTCGGGCTGTACATCGACAAGAACTGTACATGTTGCATCCAACACTGCGGATGGAGCTGCAACTGCTTGACTTGCACTGTCAAAAGCCGCTGCTCTCCTCACTGACGTTGCATCAAACACAGCGTCATCTTCATCCAATACAGGAAATGCTATGTATGACGTTTGTGTTTCATCAACTATACATTCACGACTATACTGCATTGTCACTACAACGTCACCAGCAGTTTGAGTCTCACAAAGGTGTTCATCTTCTGGAAACATCACTGAAGTTTGTGCTTCAGTACCAATGGCAGTAATTTCTGTTTCCTTACCCTCAATTCCTGGACTGGATCCTCGAACAACTTTTGTAATTTCTTGCTGTTTATCTTCCTGAAGTTCTCCAGCGATTTCGTCTTCAAAAATAGATGCTGTTTTTGTCGTCTGACTAGATGCTCTCCCTTCCGTAGCGTCATCCGAATCAAAAGCATGTCGAAAAGTGAGCAAATCAGCATCATGCTCGGTTTCGGAGGAAAATACTACTGCCTCAGTTACAGCTTTATCAATTTGTGGTTTCATTGTTTCCACTTTCTCGTGAGTTTTACGGTCACTTACTTCTTTAACAAGTTGCTCTGGAGTGACTTCTTCAGGTCCGTATTCCGTTGATGATTCAACATAATCTGCATCTGTCCTCATATGAATTTTGATTTCTTCTGAAATTAATACAGACGATTTTGAATCTTCGGTGTGAAATTCTTTCTCACACATCACCGGATGTAGAGTTTCAATTACTTCGTCATCTTGCTCGTCACTTTCAGATCTCATACTCAATACACTGGTAGTTTCTCTTTCAGTGACTCGCGGCAATATCAATATAGCTTCATGTACTTCCTGCGCACTCATCACAACAGTTGTAACATCATTTTCGTCTTCTGCACGACGAACCACTTTCACTGAGTCTGCTGCTTGTTCAGTTTCCACTTCCTGTAAATATGATGTAACTGACGATCTTGCTACTTCTGCTGGCAATGTTGCCTGTGAACTGATGTCAACTGTCAATAACGCTATGTCCAATTTGTCCTCGCTGATAGGCAACATCATTTCAACAGTTGTTCCACTAACACTTTCTCCTTCATTCTCAACATGTAGCGTAATATGTTTTGTTTGTTCGGCGGTTTTAGCCACTGCCACATCACATTCTTTCACTTCTGACTGGCCTGTTTCTATGCACTGATCAAAGTCTCTAGCCACTGGAAATGCCAAACCATTTTCAATTGTGGGTAACATTATTTCAAACTCGGTCTGTGTTTCGTCACTACTCATGGTCTGTCGGTGCTGCGCTACATGAGTGATTTCTTCCTCAGTTGCTGCCGTTTTCAATTCAGTTTCTGCCATCTCTACCATAAGATGTTCTGAGTAGTCCTTGCAGATTAATTCAGCTTCTTGTTCAGTATCGAACATTTCATAGTGCAGCCGTTCTGTTATTTTGCTGTCGTCAAAAACTGTCACTATGTCATCGATCTCACGACATACCACTCCAGTGTCTTCGGCGGTCTCTGTTTTACCTTCTGTTTCTGTCAACTGAGTGACTCGCATCATGTCTGTAGCCTCTCCTTCTGTTGTCCTTACTGCTACTGGCTCTTCAATCGTTTCCTCAGCATGGAAGACTTGCTCATATAGTGATAGTGCGGCTGACATGGAAACCATTTCTGTTACCATAGCAACAGGTTCCATCTCTTCTGTTCTGTCTTCTTCTTTCGCTATCTTTTTGACGCATGCAATTACCGGCGACATAATTTCTATCTTTTCATCGAGGTTCAGTGTCGAATCTTGATATGATATCCTTTGCATGATAAGATTAACACTACTAACTCCATCTTCACTGAAACTATCTCCACTAACCTGTGGCGTCAGCAAGTCCTCCACCTCTGCCAATACCACTTTATGCACTTGTAGTTCTCTGTGACTTCTCAACTCATCCATTTCTAAATGTAACTGCTGAGGTAAAGTCGTGGTTACTTCTTCAATCATATTCTCAACTATCTCAACCATCTGTTCCTCCTCTCGCAATATATCTTGCTGTATTTCTGTCGATGCTTCTGGAATGCCACAGATTTGCTCTTTCTCCACATACTGCTTACCATCTGAAATTCATTCCCATAATCGAACAGAGCAGCATGAAATGAAACACACACACCAGAAAACAGCTACAGTTTGTGTATCGCTGATAACACGCAAATGTGTGACACTACTAAAAACGTTAATTAGTGTCTCATGAGTAAAAACAACATTAAAACGCCTTACGCTCAGATGATTAACAACTGCAAACACATCACATCACAAAAGTGACCTTCGTGACACAGTATGCATGTAAATTACATAATTTTTAGCAATACATTCACTGCTTACTACTCCATTAAATGCTGAAGGTCAAAAGAGAAAAGTTATGTAAGTGTTAAAAAACTACACTGTGAGTCAGAAAAAACAAGACACCTGACTCTTGCCCATAACTTCACGAAATATTTACCGATTTTCAAAATTCTTTCACTGTTAGACTTAGTAGGAAATTTGTAACAAAGTGGTGTATAAATACCCCCACCACACCCTAAATGTGTCGCTACACTCCCTTGTGAAATATCTGTGTTCCAAAAATCGCCATTCTTAAGGAATAAATGAAGCAAACTGTTATGCAAGACATAGCCTCTCAAACACTGTTTTAAAATAAATGTCTGGAGAAATAAGCATTATTTAATTCACTAATAAAAAGTTGTTTACATCAGCCACATAAAAAAATCC
>Ga0126330_10000302_pt1 | contig 10842 bp, 9 predicted proteins | sample InaspJWI91metaG_FD_97004 | JGI IMG/M metagenome (GOLD analysis project Ga0126330, IMG submission 97004) | Marine gutless worms symbiont microbial communities from Oahu, Hawaii - Inanidrilus sp. 2 OAHU.JWI-91 metaG | ecosystem: Host-associated > Annelida > Digestive system > Unclassified | place...
CCTTCCCACTCTTCCCCCTCCCTCTTCCCCTGCCCTCCCCTGAGAAGTAGGCCCCATAAATACAGCTAGGGAGTCTGGGGGAGCGCTGTAAGCTCCCCCAGCGGGGTCTGGGGCGGAGCCGCAGCTGAAATCGAATTTTGTGCTTTTTAGCCTAAAATCTGACACGTGTTGGCATCAAATTCACTAATTTTTTTCCGTGAATCGATTGACCACAGTGTGTCAAGAGTACGGCTAAGTTCGGGGGTCTAGCCACAATTTGGGGTGGGGGGAGCTGTGCCCCAGCGCGGAACCGCCACCGCGAGCGTGGTGGTGCTGGTGACGGTGGTGGCGTTAATTCTTGGTCGGAGCCTGACGCCGGCGAGTTGTAACGACCGATCAGACGCCGATCGTAAACACAACGCCCGCGCGATCAACATCAGCAGCAGCAGCAGCAGCCGTGCGTGATGCGCGGGGACTGGCCTCGCAGCCTGCACGGTGACGCTTTGGGCGGTACGCACGTAGTCCCGGACACTGAACTGATCTGTAACAAGTCTGTCATGATCAATCACTGCATGAACTCACCGACATCAAGACTTTCTCAAACGTCAACTAAAACCTTTCGTTTTCAATAAGCACATACCACTAGAAGAAACATATGTCTGCTGTGCTCGTTGTACTGTTTCGTATTGTTTTTTTGCGATTATTAACTTTTTATCTGTTAGGCCCATCTTTTTCCGTGTAAACCGCTAGTCAATGTTGTTGCAAACGGACTTAACTATGAACTATGAACTATGACCCGGATACACGACGCGTTCATTGGTCACGACTTGATTGACTGCGATCTGAACCCGGGCCCTTCTGCGCCTGTGTCCAGAACGCTAACCACTCGGCTACCGAGCCATCCCTGTGAAGTTCCCTAGCACATCCAAACTCCCAATTGGCCGACTTCAGTTTCGATCAGCTGTGAAGTGTGGATTGAGCGTCGTCCTGGTGACTGTATCCAACGACAATTTTAACAGGAAAATTTGACTACCAATCGTTGCCAATCTGCGCCAGGGTCTTCGGAGCAAATAGCAAAAATTCATAATGGCCCGATATCGTGAATACTTTTCTTGTGACTACTGCATGCACCAGCCTACTATCTAAATGAATAGGCTATGTACAAGGTGGGCCAAAACAAACTACACACCAAACTCATGGCCATAACTCAATTGTCATTATTGACAATCTTACCACACCTTAAATATGTATCTACACTACCTTGTAATTTATCGCTAATCACTGTTTTCTCAAATTAGTGTTTTACAAAGTAGTGTGGCAACGTATGCAAGGTTTGATGGTTCCGCGATAACCACTTTACTGCAAATATACTAGAGAATCTTCCAGTGGAAAAGTTTTGAAAGTCGGTTAAGATTTGACAGAATTGTAGCCATGTGATCCGTGTGCAGTTTTTGGTCCGCCCTGTATGATGACTGCGACCGCTGCGAATACGATCTGTCTCGAAACTTCACCGACCAGTCTTAATTGCTGGCCTGCATGTACTGACTGCATTATCTCTCTCTCCCGAACCGCAGTGTTCCCGACAGGCTGCCTTCTTTTATACGCGTAGGAAGGACCCATATTCCGTGGTCTCAGATCCGATTCAATGGCTCTGGACCACGACTGGTTCGGTCTTCCTGGAGGTCGTTTCCAGTCTGATGGAGGCTTGCGTTCAACGAGAGACGAGGCGTTTGAGAGATTATTATTATTGCATCATACAGGGTGGCTCAAAACAAAATACCCCACCGGAGAATATGCAATATCTCCGCAACCTGTGGTCTGATTTTAAAAATTCTTGAAGCTGCTTAATCCTGACACTTCTCTGAATCTAACGGTATAAAATGTATCCACTGCACCTTAATTATACAACCACACTACCGTGTAAAACAATTACGATGAAAATTACAATTTTCACCATAGTGTTTGTATTAAAATCAAACGAAAACGTGGAAATGTGACATTTTAGACTGTCACAGCTTGCTAACAGTTCAAAACCCTGCAAAAACAGTTCATTTCAAGACGTGTTCAAAGTGTCCGCCCCAAGCTTTCACACAAGCTCGAAGTCTTTTTACAAAGCTCAGTATGGCCTTATTGACGAAGTTCTGTGGCAGATATTGTACCATATTGTTTGCAAAATTTTCTTCAGCTCGTCGATGGTATTTGGCTTGGGTTGAAATGTCTTGTAGCGTTCAAGCATAGCTCCCCAGACATGGTAATCAAGAGGATTAAGGTCTGGTGAGTTTGGTAGACATTCTTCATTATTCAGGTGTTACCAAAAAATTCCCCTGTGAAAAATTGTAATTTTCATAGTAATTGTTTTACACGGTAGTGTGGTTGTATAATTAAGATGCAGTGGATAAATTGTACACCGTTAGATTCAGAGAAGTGTCAGGATTAAGCAGCTTCAAGAACTTTTAAAATCAGACCACTGGTTGCGGAGTTACTGCATATTCTCCAGTGGGGTATTTTATTTTGAGCCATCCTGTAGAACGATTTTATCAGACCAAATCAAGAATTCAAACAGCTTTTCTTACGAGCTTACATCTGCCTCATTTTTGACTCCATTTCAACCATTTAATAACCTTTTAACCGGAAATGACTTTATTCGAGAGACGATGAATTTCGGAGGTTATTATTTTGTTCACCGTACACGTAACTGCTACAGTACGTTCTTTCTAAACATGTTTTTGTCTCGCATTCATTTGTATAGCAGTGCGTTTATTTTCCGAACATGCTTCGCGAGGCTGTTTTACTTCCTCTGTTTTTTTCATTTTAAGGGCCTTCGTGGACATTTTGTGGTCGGTGTCAATGCGAAATGCAGATTGGTAACAGCAATGTCCGCAGCACATTAGACGTCTTGACATCATGAAACCGGTGTTATGCGACATCGCGGCAAGGCGAGCGACGTAATGGCTGAAACTATTGACTTAAGTCAGACGATTCCACTGCTAGCCGGCTGACAAATAGATAGACTCCAGGCGTCCGCGGCAAATCGATCGCGACCAGAAACGCCCGGCGACACATTACAGTTGTGAGCATTGCCGACTGCGGACACGACCTCCGTGCCAACTTTCTTGTCCGCTCTGAGCGCTTACACTCTTCGGACTTTAAAGTGCCATACACAGTGACGAATGTAGGCGGGGTGCTCATCTCTCTCTGTCCAGGCCGTCGATAAACCACTGGAGTCTGTGACGCACGGCCAGTGCGACGCCGGACATACGGTTACCTTCCCAGCCGCAGGGCATCACCGCCCCTCGATCGGTACCAGATTATACTGCTTGGTTACAGAGGCACATGTCTGAACAACTTGCCCAAGGTTATTGCTTGAAAGCGATACGGCCGGGAATCGAGCCCGCTACCTTTTGAGTGGCAAGTCCGACGCCATAACTATTACTCCTACGGTTGCTATGGTGTCGTATAGCTGACAGCAGCAGCAGCCAGCCAGTCGTAGTTGCCGCTGTGTTGCTTCAGCAACTGTCGTTGTGACAACTGTCATGTTGACAGTGACGTAAAATTGTTCCGTATCTATGCCAGTCGATTTTTGCCGCCATCTTGTAGGTAAAACTTTGAAAAATGTTTGTTACTGTGATATCGATTGAATACGCTTTGTTAGTAAGTTAATGATCACATGGACATCTTTGTAAACCAACTAATTCAATTTTATTTGAATGACACACTAAATCTTCGCCCCCATAACTCCACACATTATACCGTGTTATACCCACAAAATGGCGATCGTATCGTAACCATAGATTATGTGACAGCACTTCACTCTATGTATAAAAACTATTTCGGGTTCACTTAGCCGCCTGTTAAGATGTAAACATAATAACATCTTCTTTGTTTCTAGTTTATACCTCAGTTACTCCTATAGCAACAGCTATGGTTTTACTTTATCGTTTTTATTGTATTTTTTTGTATACCATGTACTCATTGTTCTTGATTTGTATTTTGCTTCTTGGGCAGCTGTAAGAGCTTAATAGCCTTGTAATGTCATGTGTGAAACATATTTGTATTTCATGAGCGAATAAAATGATTTGAAATGATTTGATTTGAATTAGAATCCCGACCGCTGGAGTGGTGTTCGGCCGGCTTGCACCGGTCTGTGTTCATATCGTGTTAGAGGTGTTGATGGCAGTTGTGCAAAGCATTCAACTGTAGAATTTTATACCGTCGTTATTATTTTTAGTATTCCATCACTCTATCACTCCATCACTCTTTTATTCCAGGCTTAAAACCTTCCTTTTCTGGAAATCCTTCTCACCGCAGCATTCCTTTTCTTCTTTCTTTTTAGTTATTGCTCCCGTGCGGTAGATTAAGCTGACTCACAGACTCACACATGCCCGCTTTTGATTGCACGTTAGAATAGCATCTCTTTCTCATGCACGGACTCTAAGTCGTTGTGTGAATGGAATTGCGGACACACTTGTGGAGTGACATTTCTCTGGTTTGTCGCTCCTCAGCCGAGCATCATCACCGATCGACAGCGGACGGTCAATGTCTCCAGACGCGCCGCATCCACGGCGCTGTGATGACGACGAAGGGATTCCACTTCATTTCACGGCGAATGTGGATGCTCTGTTCTGTTCTTTAGCCGTCCTCGATCCGAGGGTTGGCCACACCATGGACGTAATGTCTCCATTCATCTCTGTCCTCCGTCATTCTCATTGACTCTTCCACGGGAAGTCCTGTCCACGTCTTGATGTTGTCCATCCAGGCCGTGCGTGGTCTTCCTCGCCTGCGTGCACCTGGCATTGTTCCTTGCATTATCTCTTTCTCCAGGCAACTCCCTTGTTTCCTGATGGTGTGAGCATAGCAAGCTAGCTTCCTTGCTTTGACGGTGTCTGACAGTGGATAGGGAACGGGAACTAGCGGCGACATTGCCTTCAAAACGTCCACCTTTTATTTTATTGAATAACTAAGTCATAAATCCGCCAAATTGAATGGTTTTTGGTATACAGAATCTCGAGAGAAAAAATAGCATACATGTACAGTGATTTTGACCTGTTTTCACTACACTTGAAAAATGTTCCACATGCAGTACCGTGTGAAAGGCAGATCACATACATCTGATCAAAGTTTCATTATTTCCCTAAAACGAATGCATCTTAAATAGCTGGTTGATTGGCCACACGACAAAATTTTCAGGAAAGCAGCAATGAGGGTGGCTCAGTAGCGGTAATTGAATCTAAGTGAATAGACTATGTACATGGGGGGAAACAGTTAACTACACACCAAACTCATGGCCATAATTCTGTCACATCTGAACACTCAATTTTCATTATCCCACAACACCTTCAATATGTATCTACACTACCTTGTAATTTATCGCTAATCGCTGTTTTCTGTTTTCAGTAGCAATAACTGCTAAAAGTGTTCATATCGGATAACGTTGTTGATATGCACCTCACACGCGTGAGTCAACTGTCAAAATGTGACTTTTATTCGAAAGACTTTTTAATGTGCCCTATTAATGCCAAAAGTGAGCGTAAACAGTACCGTCGTTATTGTCAGTTTTAGAACTCGGCAGTAGGCATTAGTATCGGTGAGCAGTTGAGGAGGGTCACGGGATGATGTAACTTGAGTTACAACAACGAATCTAAGCGTATACCCGGACATTTCTCGCCGCGGTATGAATTTTGCGGTTAATGCCTGCAATCTAAAAACCACTCGTGCTCAGTGCCAGCACTCTAAATATTGGAAGAACAACTAAGAATCATTTACCTTTATTACAAATTGACTCCGAGCCACTAAATGGGATTTGCGATACGATACCAAACGCTATTATAACGTGCAATCGAAAGCTGACATAAGTCAACGTAATCTACCGCACGGAACCAACAACTAAATAGTGTAAAACAGACAAACTAAAAACTAAAAAGGTGGATATGCTCAAAAGTAACAGTAAACAGTTTGGGGAATCCATGTAGTCAGTCCTGGGGAAGAAAAGGAAAGGCTGCGGTGTGAAGGATTTGCAGAAAAGGAAGGTTTTAAGCCTGGAATGAAAGAGTGAGAGGGTGATTGAATACTAATAATAATAAGTATGACTGTTAGCAGCATAACGACCGTATACGATTCTACAGTTAAATGCTTTGCACAATTACCATCAACACCTCTAACACGATAAGAACACAGACCGGGTTTCACGAACTGGACCGTTGTTCAACCGTGCAGCCCCCAAGTCGTCACGCTATTGCGGGGACGACATAAACGCACCGGGCGGTGTCGCGGGACGGACGGACGGACGCCACGTCGAGAACATAAAACTAGGAGAGGCCCCGCAGCCGCCACCGCCGCGATTTACGGGCCGCTAGCCGGGCACTGACCGCCCGGGCCGGGCCAGGCAGGGCTGGGCTGGGCCGCGTGCCGGGAAGGGCGTCAGCTGGTAACCGGGTCACCGTCAGTCTTCGTCTGTACGTGGCGGCGTCATCTCCGTCGCAACAGCATCAGTATGGCGCCATCACCATCAGCAGCAGCAGTCTTCCGGCATACAAACATCTGATGGACAACACAGTTCACTCCCCCTCCCCAGCTGCCCAAGATGTGGCCAGACACCACAGACGCTGGAACACTGGCTCGACTGCCCTGGCACTCTACAGGCACGACTACAAACCTTCACTACCACTGAAGCACTTCCTCTGTCCACACTGTCAACGTGTCCGGGCAAGTCGGTCGCACTGGCAAGACGTAGGCCTACTCGGTGATGACTTGGTGCACACGCCATCAACAGCAGCAGCAGCAGCGGGCGGCGGCGAAGCGGATTGTTCATCGCTTGAATCACGAGTGACTCGAATGAGACACTCACTCACTCTCTCATTGCTACTCTAGTCTCATGATCTACAGTATCTGACTTGATGTCGCTCAACGTCGCGCAAACTCAGCCGGGACTGTGCGTGTGTTTACTTAACAGTTTCAGAATATAATAAGACCCGAATGGCGGAAATAGCCGCGTCGCCGAGTGCCGAAGTCAAAAGGTACCAAGACGAGACTTCGGGCACTTCCGGTTATCGCGGCAGCACGCCGATGGCAGCAATTCGACCAGCAAGGTGTGACTTCCTATTAGTGTTCTCTTGCGGAGTTAGTTGCCTGAACGAAGTTAACGCACGTCGGGCCCGGTTAGCACTTGGATGGATGACCGCCTTCGGGCGGGTATACCAACTCGGTATGTAACAAGCCAACTAGGTCAACTGAGCCTGGCATCCCTCCGAGGTCGCTTAATCGAGTACCAGCTTCGGCTGGGGTAAGGGCGGAAATGTCACCTCTGTCGGGTGACTGCGTCTGAAAATTGTATTAACAATAATTCTGATGTTGTCTGAAAATTTAGTGCACTGTCGTAAAATAGGTTTCGATGCGTCTGGTTTAATGAAATGAAAGAATTATTGATAAGTCGTGACGCTGTTCGATCTATACAATTTTATCACAAGAGTTCAACGTTAAATTATGGGTTTTTTCGCCAGTTTTCATTAACCGTTCATCGCACTTGGCTATTGCTGAGTCCGTTAGTTGTCCGTGGGCGCACGCTGAATAGGCCTCTGTGATACATGCGTACATACGTACATACATAAACTGTTCACCAATGTAATATACAATAAACAACATGTCCTACATCCTATACACTTCCTGTTACCATGGACACAAAATATCACCTTAGGCCTAGACCCCATAGCTTTAAGCTCACCGCAAAGAATAGCTCGATTACTGAATGCGATTTTATTACCAGAATGCTGTTTAAAAGACGGTTATCGACATTATGCTCTCTTCATTGCTATTTTATGTATTTACATTCCTATTTAACATGTATCGTCTGTTATTCACCGTTATTTTATCACGTTTAACAAGTTGTAACTAGGTACAGTTGCGGTTTGTCAGCCGTTATTAAAGTCATATTTGATTTGACATACACTTGATAACGCGCACAATAGTCAAGCGAAGGGCTTGAATCTGAGGCATGGCATCCGTTATCATGTACACGACGGCGGGATATTGCGCGTCGTATCTTATGGTCGCCAGTCGGATGCCGGTGGCCGCTGCTCGATCAAGTTATTCAGCTCGGCTGACGTGCCGATGTCGTCGGTCGGTCGGTCAGTGGCCCGGCCCGGTCGGCGGCGTGCTATTCAACACGTCGTGCCGCGTGGCAGCATTCTACAGGCGCGCAGAACGCACGGCCGGCGCAAGCCGACGAAACAAAAGATGCGTCACCAAGCAACAAACACTCTCTATGCTGCCGCCGCTGCTGCTGCTGCTGCGGCGGCGGCGGCGGCGGCGCAGAGCGGTCGACAGAGTCGGCCGCACGCGGACTCCGATCCGCAGAAATGCCCGGACCGCAGTGCGGTGCGGGGATCGAAAGTGTGCTTGCCGATACAACTGGCACAGTGCCCCGGTTTCCCGGGCTGGTCATTTCCAATGCTAAAACATAAATAATATATTTTTCGTATAAAATATACGGAAGCAATTTTATCAAACAGCACTCGGAAACTGTCATGGTTTGAAATTACCGAAATGCTGATTTCAGTTTAAGAAAAAATATTGTGTCTTTTATTATAATTTTCGGCAGACTTTCGTTCCGTAAACAAGTAAACAAGTAAAGAAGTAAACAAAGAAAATGAAACAAACTACGAAAATCCCAGAATTCTTTTGACAATCTGTAAAAGTTAGAGCGTTTACCTATGACCGAAAACATTTGCCGACGATAAACTCCGGTAATTGTACTAACGCCAACTGTAAGACGGTAGTAAAGTGATACGTGAACACGGTACAGAACTTGGTAGTAATAAGGTTGGATTGACGTGGATAGACTCGAGCATCATCACATGTAGTGTCGATGCTGACACGCGGTCTATCATCATCATGTACTCTGCAAAACTGGCAGTTTCTTGAACGTAGACCAAGATGTTGACGGAAATGGAAGAAAATGCAAATATCATCATCATCGTACCATGATATGTCGTTTACCAAGCATGCACTCACTCTATCACTCTCACTCACATTCGTTGTCAAACGCAACTCGTACAAAATACAAGCATAAAAAGCAAAGAAATAGAACATCGACGAACGATTGATACATTAAGTTATCAGATCGTGTGTTTTACTGGATACATGCAGCGCCAATGTCAATGACCTTAAGTGACCTTTGAGGTTAGTTTGGATATTATAAACATTTTAGAGTGCCGTAGACTTAAGCATAAGCATAAACACATAAACACAGACTCTCGTAAATATGTCTCACGTGTTACTTGCCGAGCGGCGAATGTGCCAACTGACAGATGACCGTTCCACACACAGCATGGCCTACACTTGGCGGCGTGGCGTAGTGGTTAGCGCAGTTCGTCGCATGAACGAAGTTGACGCACGTCGGGCCCGGTTAGTACATGGATGGGTGGCCGTCTTCAGGCGGTTATACCATCTCGGTATGTAACCAGCCAACTAGGTCAACTCAGCCTTGCATCCCGACGGGGTCGCTTAATCGACTACCGGCTTTGGCTGGGGTAAGGGCAGGAATGTCAGCTCTGTCGGATGGCAGGTAACACTGTGTGATCCCATACGGCATGTGAGTTCCCGTAGCGGCGTGGCAGGTTAGACTGCGAACTGCTATATCCGTATACTTTTACACAAACCTTCCGGCGGACGGGGGGTTACTGGAATCGCGGATTCGCGGCGGATCGCAATCCGGCGACGCCGCAACCCGCTGCTGCTGCTGCTGCTGCTGCTGTTGCGTCCGTCGCTGTGATGTCAACTGGCGGCATCGCGGGGCTGCATCGTAGCGGCCGACGTCTGTCTGCACTATAGCTAGCCTCGTGGACGTGCTGCGCGAGCTCGGTAGCGTACTACGTAGTCGCGCGCCGCAACAGTCGCCGAGATAATTACTCAGCGTCCGCGGACGCGAGCGTCAGCACAGCATACTCATCACATCAGCGAGGGCGCGCCCGCCCGCCCGCGCGCGTGTGTGTGTGTGTGTGTTCGCGGGAGAGCACTCGACTGAAATTAGCAAACATCGGCGTCGGCGTCAGTGTCGGCGGCGATCGACGAAAAAAAAACAACGGCACCGGACGACGCAGCGCCGGATAAAAGCGATCGGAAAACGCGCCTGCCTCGTCGCGACAGTTGCCGACGAATTCCACTTCCTTCGTCGCTCGTACTCCGGTCATCACGCGGACGATGCACGGGACGCTGCAGGGCTTTATTGAAGAGTTACTATAATATTTGAATCGCTGAGAGGGTGGGGACAACTCGAGGATGAAACGAGCGTAGTTTTCTGCCAGGAAACAGCGAACGGACGAGAAAAACGTTTAATATGTTTCGTAACGAGAAATACGTACTGGCAGATATCGGACAGTCGTTGAAGGCTGCGGCAGTCTTGCCGTAAACTTTCCGCTCTACCGTCTACGGTCCGGATACCGAGCGAGAAACGAAGAACGCGTGACGCGGAAAGTAAGTCGGTCGCTGTCGTCGAGAGAAAGTGAAAGAGACGTCCGTGCTGCGGAGGCTGCTGGGCGGCGGAGTCGCGTCATCGCCGAGAGTGCAGTAGGTGCGCAGGCGGCTGCTCGGGTTAAACGTCGACGCCGCCGCAAGCTCGCTGTGACATCAGCTCCGGTGGCGCCAGCTGGCTAGCTAGCCGGCTGTTCGCAAGCTGGCTAGCCGCCGGCTGTTCTACTGAGCCAGCCGACCGATCGTCCGACACGATGACTGCATCGTCGACGTCACTGCTGTTCGTTCTCGCTGCCGCCTGCATCCTGCACCTGCGTACGTCTCTCTCCCGCTCTACAGTGGCGTAACTAGGAACTCGGGGGCCCCTGGACAAATATCCAAGTCGAGTCCTCCCTCCCC
>Ga0126330_10000303_pt1 | contig 10836 bp, 7 predicted proteins | sample InaspJWI91metaG_FD_97004 | JGI IMG/M metagenome (GOLD analysis project Ga0126330, IMG submission 97004) | Marine gutless worms symbiont microbial communities from Oahu, Hawaii - Inanidrilus sp. 2 OAHU.JWI-91 metaG | ecosystem: Host-associated > Annelida > Digestive system > Unclassified | place...
ATAATAATAATAATAATAATAAACAGATTTGTATAGCGCCGTAAGGTCATAACTTCAGAGGTGCTGCCGATTCAATCAACGGAACACCAGGATCCGAAAAGAATATGGTAGCACAAGTAAACGTAAAGCTCACTGGTTCAAACAGTCACACAGGGGGATGAGATTCCATGCAATGTACCTCGCTGTCTCTGTAAAAAAATATCCACTTCTATGAAACATGAAACAGTGATGTCATTTCAAGCAAAAATTTAGGTACAGTTTGCTGGAAAACAAACTCTCCAACCCTACACCTGTTTAACGGCCTCTGTTCTAGGACAACCTGGGTAAGACGGTACCAGAAAGGTAAAACCAGTCTGGACTGAAATGAGGCAAGAGATGATTGGGTTTTGGGACGGCAGAAGCATCAGCAAACAATATGCACCTCGCTCCAGACTAGTGCTCGGAACGGGTACCCGGGTAACCGTTTCAATACCCGTTACCCAGGTACCCGGCAGATACCCGGGTATCACTCAATACCCGTGCTATTTTTTCACAAAGTTAGGGACACTATTTTTAAGCGATAACTTGAACACAACAGCACGTGCAGTAGATGCATTGCACCTGCATCACAAAGCGGGACTTCAAGGATGGGTTCCATTTATCGCCCCGGCGTTGCTGAGTGTGCCAGCCATGAGTAAGCGGTCGGTTGGGTTTCATTTGAAGTCGCGCTGCGGTGATGCCAGACGTCGCGCATGTCGGACGCCCAATGCGGCAATAAATCAGATCAGGTCATGACATTAAACTGTCGTTTAAGAGATAAAGAGACACTGGAGTTAAAGTAACATTAAAGATATATAACTTTGGCCTGCTTGTTACAGTTAATGCATGCATACAATAAACAATATAATTTGTCATTACAGCACACATAAGGTATCTAATGCTAAAATATTGCACGTAAACAAGTACTCGGTCTACAAGATACAATTTGCCGTACATTAGCACGTTACAGCGTTTTTTACATCAACAGCAGTTGTTGAACAAACAGCCGGAAATGGGTACCCGGGTACCCATTTCAATACCCGTCGGGTACCCGGGTATTTAAATACCCGAAAGTCCGAGCACTACTCCAAACAGATAACCAATCAAACACCTCATCACTTTTACAGGCCAGATGATCTTCCTGACACCCAACCAACAGGGCATCAGCTGGGCTATATGCAAGTCTGCACCTCGCTCCAGACAGATAACCACGCCAGCACCCCACCACTCAGTTTTTTACAGGCCGGATGCCCCTCCTGCCGCCCAACCAACAGCGTAAAAGCACTGAAGGCAACAGCAGTTTATAAAAGAAGTTGTTAAATAAAAATTATATTTTCCTGTAACACAATAAAACAAGCTGTGACTCAGCTTTGAAGGCAATATAGTCCCATTTCAGTGACAGAAGTTGAATTCCTGCTGAAATGTGCAGAAATCATAGGTACTTCAAGAAGGAATTTTGATAAAATGCAGAACTACTTCGATGCTCGAGATAAAAGCTTTTGTGTTACACACAGGCACATGTGAGTCTTCATAAAGTAAGACTTGATATTAAATGGTCTTTTTCACACAAAATAAAATCAGCAAAAAACAGGTTTGCACAGACCTTGCCATTGAGATAGACTGCCTGATTGTTGCCAACTTTGCCTGCCAATGTCGGCACAAGATCCTTCACCGCAGCCACATCATATGTTACCAACAACTCACGCTCCAACTCACCGACTTTTAGGCTCTCATCAGCTACATGTTAAGCACAAAGAACACAATTAATCACAAAACTAGCAGTCTATGACAAGACAGTCAGAGAATGCCTCCACCTGGGCACCAACGGATGCACACAAAGACAGATGGACAATCCGAAAACATGATCTCTCTGGACCCATCTGCTAGATGGGCAGAGAAATAAAAATTTCAGTTCCTTGACTACACAGCAACAGCCCAAGTTTCTGACCGCTCTGTAGGTCTGTGCCTTCCGTGTTTTGACACAGTTGTTTGGGCAGCAGGAAGGGCATCCCGCTTGTAAAAAACTGAGTGGTGGGGTGCTGGCGTGGTTATCTGTCAAGAGCTGGCTGGCTGGAGTAGAGTTTAACGCCCCACTCGACACAATATAGGTCATTTCGGAGCAAGGTGCAAACTTGCATATAGCCCAGCTGATGCCACTGCTATTTGCTGTCTCTTTCTTCAGTAAAATCTAGATTGGTTTACCTTTCTGGTACTGGCTCACTTGGGTAGTCCCAGAAAAAGAGCTGTTAAATGTGTTATGTGTGTAACTACACAGCAAACAACGGTGACAAACACTTACAGCATGTTAGTTCTATCAGTTGTGTTAATAAGTAAAACATCAACGGAGATGTAGGTTTACTATAACTGTTACAGATTTAGTTCATCATCATCATCAAAGGAAACAGTCTAATAAAGTACTATGATTTGATCAGTTACTAACAAATATATCAACAGTTTCCTACACATTATAAAAATGCTTAGTCATACAATAAAACTGTTCTATGGAAAAAAACAAACCAGGTGCTGGAAACGCAAATGAAGTATGAAGTGGAGGTGAAGATGTGAAAGTGTCAGTACTAATAGTCAGTTCCTGTAGCTCAGTTTGAGAAAACATCTTAGCAACATTAGAACGAAGGAGCTTCTCAATGAACTGAGTGTTTGGAGACAACGAATAGCACAGACTTCTACGCAAGCACAGTACACTACACGCATCAATATTCCTCCGACAAGATTCAGGCAAAAAACACAAATGATCCCAACAAAGAAGAAAAAGACAATATATTATAGTGAAATAATTTTTAATTCACAAAAATCTAAAAGGATTATTTCACTAAGTAATACCCCCCAAATAGCAGCCCTAAAGTAAATGGTCACAGAGTCAGAAAAGTGCTGAAGAACAACACTGCAAATGGAAACAGCACATATTGTAGCACAAGTACAATTTGTGACACAAAGAGTCATTAAGAACTCCATTAATTTACCTCAAGAAGACTTTCAGATTTTCCACCTGACCAGAAGGCAACAATTCATGCACATCAACACAAACCTGTGACAAAACACAACTCTTGTATACCAGTTAACAAATAATATAATTACAACAGTGTTTTATCATTTAAATTAACACAATTAAAGACAGCAACTATGGTTAACATGTTCTTCCACCTAACTCTGATTCCCATAAGGACCTACAGGGTGGTCAGAAACCTGAGCTGTTGGCCACTGCGAGTCAAATATTTAAAAATACAAATAGTTTGAAATGCAGTGTAGAAATGTGTTTAATGCATGGTAAAATATTTAATGAAGATCTTATCACAAATTTACTACTGAGTCATAGTATGAAAGACTTGTAAAAAAGCCAGTCATCAATTAAGGAAATTATGAGCAAGGATTATACAGGGTTCGTAGCAAACTCAAAGTACAAAATTCAAGCACTTTTCAAGGACCCAAATTGCATTTTTAAAGCACCAAAATTATCGACAAAAAGCCATATCCTAGACGCGGACATTCAAAATTTAGACTGCAAAGTGAAACTGAAGCAAGCAAAGTAAAATCAAATACTGTTTCCAAGTACTAGTGACAGGCATACAAGTGCTTGCCTCAAAATTGTCAACAAATGCAAAATTCAAGGAATTTTCAAGGATTTTCAAGTACTTTCAAGCACCTTATCTGTTTTCAAGCACTTTCAAGGGCCTTGAAGTTCTTATTCCAAATTCACGCATTTTCAAGGATTTCTCAAGCACGCTATGAACCGTAATTATAGTTGTCGTCGCGTCATGTAGCTTGTGTGATGGTGGATGTTTTCATTAATATGAGAAAATTTCTCCATACTTGTTGATTCTGTGCCCAATGTTAGGCACTTGCCAAGCCAATATTGAGTGGCATAAAATCAGACTCAACTGTCTGGAACCAAGGATTACAGTGGCAACTTTTTGGTTTACTAAAGTACAATAATTTCATCACCATGAGTACTTAATGACAAAGAAATAACATCCAGTTAAAGTTCACGCAATGTACACAAAAGAAATAAAACAGAATGTGTTCAAAGTTTAAAGGCATTTTCATAACTGGAAACTTGTAAAAAGATACATGCAACATTAACCAAAGAACGGTACACTCTGTGGGAGATATTACACAGCCATCGGAAGAACTGGGGCATGAAATGAACCTGAATGAAGAAATCTACTAGACCAATGGTGTGATTCAGCATCCAGACTAACTCAACAAAAGCAACTCGGCCATCGAGAGCACGCCGCAACGAGTTACAGACCACAACTTCTTCATAGAGACTGTCAGCCCTGTACAGACATCAAAAACAGTAATCAATGTATCAGTTGCATCTGAGAAGATAAGACATTGTGACTAGTACTCTATAAACTCCATAAGATCGGCTACAGAACACCAGCTTTAAAGAACGGCCAAAATATTCTAGATATATTTTATTGATCATTTTACAACAAATTCATCATGCCTCACGAATCCACAGAAATATTTAGCAATAGTTGCCCAATACAAGAACGTTTCTGTTTACACAGTACTAAAATAGACGTCACAATGGCAGTAACGAACAGTAATCTAATAAACTTCTGTTTGGATGGATGCCCTCACAAACCTAGAAAATGACGGTTACATGCTGCACGTCTTACAATCAACCTGTCCACTTTCAAGCATATCGGATATTGCACTGTAGTGGAAAATGTCATTTATAAGTAGCTCAGAACTAAATAGCAGTTACATATCTATACTGCACTGGCATGAGGCCATCATGGCAAATCAACTACCTCACTTACATGTCCAGTAAAGTAATATAAATTCAGTACAGCAGTATGGGCTTACATCAAGCAATTATATACTAAACAACTACAGGAATAACCTTTTTGCTAAGAAGGTGCTTTCCTCCTTTCCTTTTTTATATACTAAACAACTACAGGAATAACCTTTTTGCTAAGAAGGTGCTTTCCTCCAGCGTGGCTCTGAATGTCCAGCTGAGTTCTTGTTTGATCAAGTCGTCAATCAAGAGAGCTGTTAAACCCTAAATAGCATATTATGAAACAGCTGTTCACTTTAATACATTTACAGTAGTGAATGCATGTAATCAGTCGTATTATTAAACAAACAGTTCATTGGCTTTTTCAGTGCATGGTACAGAATTTGTATCATATTGTATCTATATGTACGAAAACATGTCAGGAGTCTGACCTGAAAGTTGTTTCGGACACTAGCGACAACTTTCTGATAAAGTGTCAATGGGCGTTCAGTGGTGACAGCATGCAGTCGGCCAAGTACACTACTGCAGCCAGCTAAGTAGCCATTCAAGTTTGACTCATCCACATCGAGAAATGATGGATTCATCACCTGAAAATTAACAAAGCAGTAAACAGAATGTGGAAAGCTGAAGCACTGTTATCAGAATACAGTTAAATTTCACTTGCTACAGATTAACTTTAATGGTAGAAGTAAAAGTTTTGTGGCCATTTTACATCACAAATTTTGCACGATGGTTTAACAATGCAATAAAGTATGAAGTCTGTCACAAATTAATAGATGATTTCCTTGAAAAGATGTGGACGTTATACCATCAAAAATCAAATCTTGTACTTACTAATTTGTGACTTACAGTGTACCTGTAGTCATAGATAAAAAAGGATAACTAAAAAATGTACCTTAGACATGAGATTTTTGCAGGCAGCAAATGACGTATCAGCTTTTTCATAGTTCTGCTGGTAGAAATGCACTTGCCCAAGGTCGTATAATATCTTCAAAAACACGATGAAATGAATAAACATAATTAACTTTACAGTGTGTGAACTGGAAAGTCAAAACAATACTCACCACTGTTAATTCCACATTTTTATCACCATCTGTCATCTTACGTATTAAAAAACTAAAGCATGAATGATACAGCTTCGACATTAAACCTCACACCCATTTAACGGCCCTTTGTCTGGGACTACCCGGGTGAGCCGGTACCAGAAAGGTAAAACCAATCTGGATTTTGATGAAGCAAGAGACAAGTGAGAGGCAGTGACATCAGCTGGACCATATGCAAGTCTGCACCTCGCTCCAGACAGATAACCATGCCAGCACCCCACCATTCAGTTTTTTTACAGGCCGGATGCCCTTCCTGTCGCCCAACCAACAGTGTCAGAGCACTGAAGGCAATCCGTCAACATAATATAATAAAATAATAAACAAAACAAATTATTGTAAGACATTCACTTCAATGCTTTAACACTGCTGGTTGGATGGCCGGGCTAGATGGCTAGAAAATCGTGATTCCTGTTTCTGGTTGTCACAGACAAAAGCCTCAACTGGACCTCTGTTTTGAATGTATACCATTAACATATGAAGACTAAGCCTGAATGGTAATTATTAACAGCCACATATCACTAATTACCAGTATTTATCAGCAATGTAGTAATCAGTGACTAGTTGAAAATGTAGCAGGTTTCTGAACGCAGTGCAGCACATAAAATAATACATAGAAACAAGTACTACCTGGCACGACATTTCAGTGGGATCGACATCAACTGCATTCTCCCAGTTGTGACCAACACTAGAACCGTTGTCACTAACTGAGCCAAGGCAAGAAACTGCTGGCATGCACGTTTTCTTGTCAGCTCCTGAAATAAACTTCTCCAGAATGTTGACAGACATACTAACTCCCTCAGACAACTGAAAACAGCAATAACAGTCCCAAGTTTAATAACTTAAATAATGTTCATTGATCTGATGTAAGTATACGGCTCAAGAAATGCCAAAGTTTAAGCAAGAAAAACCTTTTAAGATTGCTACCAGCCTGAACTGTCAAAAACACAGTTAAGCGGCTAGTAGATAAAAGCGGTGATAAAGAATAAAGTATGCAAACGAATAAACAGTAAACAGTCTCACAACACATCAGTGCATTGTGACTCTTGATTCTTGTGCACTATCCAAATCCTCTTACTTACTTACTTACATCAAATACACAAATACGGTGTTCATAAATGTACTAAGAAGTGCTGTTGGCATCAGATAGAAAAGTTAGTAATGACCCTCTTCTCAGCACTCAGCTAATAAATGATGAGAGGAAAAAATCTACCAACAATTCCCTTAAATAGCTACAAAAATTTCGCAGGATTCAATGTAACAAGCAGCTGAAACACTGTTTGTACATAATGCATCACTTTAATATTCACAAATGTACTAACATCTGATAATTTCCTTTAAAACAACAACAAATATACACACTGATTTCAGAACTGTGTCTTTCATGCTGGCAGATGATATGCTGGGATCAAGCAACCCAGGTCTGAAAATGCATTACATTTACGCAATTGCGAACACAAGTTTAGTTTCAACAGTCCTTCCACCAAAACATGTTGAAAAATATAAACCAAATTACTGGCAAAAAGCTGGCCAATTTACACAGTCACAGCTCTAAAGCAGCAATTATCACATTATCCTGCCTCCATCTAAAATATTAAAATCAAGCACACCCTTAACCAGTAGTCATGTAAAAATTTGGGGTGTTGCGGTGTAAATGTTCCACTGCCCAAATTTGCTATGTGTCCCGCTTTGCAGCTGCATTTGCATTAAATTATTGTTTTAACAATGACTTAACACTGCAGGTGCAGTCCTAACGAAGTGATATTTGCTGTTGCAGAGCTATGACACTGCTCTAGAAATGCAATAATCAAGAACAGACATGGAATGTTACACAGAACCATGAGAGTTGCATAACAAAATATGTCATCAAACACAGTGACTGCTAAAATAAGCTATATTAAAAGTGGTAGTCACATACACTTGAACATTGGCAACTTTTGACGGTTTCACAGGAAAGCTGCTTTTGACCAAAGTAACTAGTGCCCTGCAACAATGACACCAGCGTGACTTGTAATAATGCAATGCTCACTGCTCAACAAACAAGTGTCAAATAAATGTTGTAACTTTAACTGCTAAAAACAAAATAGTACAGGGTCTATTAAATAAGTCAGCAATCAAATAACTTAAATATCAGCAAAACAGATACCAAATGCATGTCAGTTAACAGCAGTACAGAAACCTTGTAAGCAGTCAAATTTCATGAAAATACAACCATAAGTTTTTAGCCAACCAAGGTAACAATAACAGTTCTGCCTATCCTACAGATTGTGTTTCTCTGAACGACATTGGTCTACTGCAACAAAACATCTAACCAGACTTTGTTTTGATTTTGGCACGCAATTACCACACCAAGCTTTCTATTAAATAAGGATATGGATCTACCTCAAACAGGGAGGCCTCTCCTGAGGTAAATTAAAAAAATTTCTGCCTGTCTGTTACTTTTTTATGATCTTTGTTACAAATTTAGGTCTGCCTGTTAGCTATGGTCATTTTGGTCAATCACCAAAGCAGCTGCTAAGCTTCTGTTGAGAAATACCTACTGAAAACCATTATGAAAGATGCTGAATGAAAGACCACAGGCATCTTAGTAACTGAGATGCTTCATCTGATTTCTATATAGTGACTATTAAAACACTGTCAGTTATCCAAATCATTACCAGTGGTAATAAGTATGTCAAACAGAATACTAGCCCATTACTGGAGAATATGCATAACACAAAATTATTAAGTCTGCAACTGTAATCAAGCAACTGCATAAGTAAAACAAATCAAACAAGCACACAATATCATTCTAGATATGAGCAAACAATAAACACGACTAACTAACTGTACTATGACCATGTATTACACATGTAAACTGCACTTGCCAGCGATGATAAAGAAGAACTGCAAATCGTGCTTCAGGCTTCAATTCACTGAAGTCTGGTACCACATTCATGTCATCAGCAGACACTACTTTCAGCAGTTCCTGAAGTAAGGTCCGTAAAATTGCCATGGGCAACCTACATCAACAAATATATTTTTACTTAAATGCAGTGACAATCAAAAAGGTACAAAAATATAAAAGAAGTAAATTGCTATTGAACAAGGGCTTGAAAAAAATGTTGACACTGTATGCAAAAGACAGTCACATAACCGTTTAACTGCAGCCATAATTGAGGTACTTAGTACATAACAGCTCAACTGCAGGAAATGCTACAAGTCACAATATTCAGATTAACATACCTTTTCTCTAATTCACTTAAATTCCACTTCAGGAAACATGCTGCCTTAATGGCCAGCAATTTCAAAACCCTGATTTTCTTGTTTTCACCATTGGACTTGCCTGCCGAATGCACAAACAGCAAATCAGTAAAGTAAGTAAATAAAGTAACAACAGTTTTGTACAGTGTTTTATCACGAGCTACTCAATGCCTTCAGTGCTTTGGCACTGTTGGTTGAGTGTCAGGAAGAGCATTCGGCCTGTAAAAATTGAGTGATGAGGTGTTGCTGTGGTTATCTGTCTGGAGCGAGGTGCAGATTGTTTGCATATGGTCCAGCGGATGGCACTGCATCCCCAAACCCAATCATTTCTTGCCTCATTTAAACCCAGGCTGGTTTTACCTTTCTGGTACCGGCTTACCCAGGTTGTCCTCGAAAACAGGCCGTTAAATGGGTGTAGTTTATCATGAGCAACTCGTCATCAAGGACGTCAGGTATGGAACATGCACATGTTAATGAGGGATCACACAGTTTTACATGGCACCCACACATTTATCTAAGTGAAATAAACCACACCTGCTTTTATTCATCCCCCATAGAGCTTCACCACCCTTTCTCTGGTACTCCTTTTCCATCCCACTAAGGGTAGCAGGCTGAGTAAAGGTGACTTGGTTACATAGTATATAGATACTGGTACTGAAGTGGTATGCCCAGCGAAGATGGCCAACCATTCTAGTACTGACCGGGCCCAACATAAAGTAACTTCGTTGATATGCCCAACGGTGCTACCATTATGCCATGCTGCCACCCCACACACAGCATAAAGCTGCATTTGGATCCAGTTGTAATAAGCTCAGTCAAGTTTAACCACAGAGTACATCAGTAGTTAACCTTCAGCTGGCAATACTTATTACTTCCATTTCATCAATTACCAACTAATCTTCTGAGGTTGACTGTAGATGAAGTTACTGTTAAACCTTTCATTAAATCACAAGTTAAAGATCAAAATGGTTGACAAAAGTGAATTTCACTGGAGTCAACCACGCCTCAAAACCAGATCCAGCAACCCAAATGACTTAGTCGGACTAACAATTACAGACTGTTAAAACAACAAGTGTCTGCCATTCACATGTATAAACTAGTCATCAGTGTTTATAATACTGTTACCATTGTGTGTAATAAATATCATCAATGACAACAGCAGGTTGAGCTTCGGACAACAGCAGCATGAAAAACTTTGTTAACTATGTCATCAACTAATATTTTTATTATGAGCTAATTAAATTTGAAGTATCCAGAATATGCTTCAGAATGTGCTCAAAAATCAATCACAAACTTCCGTCATATTGGGCAGATGAGTCTGCTGGAGTTCCATTAACTGATAAATTCTCTTTTCCAACAATCTCTCGTGCAATACTTGAAGCAACGTCAGCCTGGTACAAGAACAGTGCAATCAGTTCAGCCGCTGACGGACCTAACACACAAAACACTGCTCTTCTACATGCTCTGCTTGCTGTCAAGCAAGGTACAGGTACACACACAAACATACACACCCGTTTAACGGCCCTTTGTCCGGGACTACCCAGGTGAGCCGGTACCAGAAGGTAAAACCAATCTGGACTTTATTGGAGCAAGAGACAGTGAGTGGCAGTGGCATCAGCTGGGCCACATGCAAGTCTGCACCTCGCTCCAGACAGATAACCACACCAGCACCCCACCACTCAGTTTTTTACAGGCCGGATGCCCTTCCTG
>Ga0126330_10000304_pt1 | contig 10823 bp, 5 predicted proteins | sample InaspJWI91metaG_FD_97004 | JGI IMG/M metagenome (GOLD analysis project Ga0126330, IMG submission 97004) | Marine gutless worms symbiont microbial communities from Oahu, Hawaii - Inanidrilus sp. 2 OAHU.JWI-91 metaG | ecosystem: Host-associated > Annelida > Digestive system > Unclassified | place...
CGGCAGGAAGGGCAGCCGGCCTGTAAAAAAACTGAGTGGTGGGTGCTGGCATGGTTATCTGTCTGGAGCGAGGTGCAGACTTGCATATGGCCCAGCTGATGCCACTGCCACTCACTGTCTCTTACTTCAGTAAAATCCAGATTGGTGTTACCTTTCTGGTACCGGCTCACCCGGGTAGTCCCTGACAAAGGGCCGTTAAACGGGTGTGTGTGTGTTGTTGCTGTTGTCCCTGTGTGCTCGGTGGTGTAGTTAGAGTGACCGTTGGTTGCAGTTGCACGGCTGCCTGACGAGCCTCCTGATCTCAGCTACTCTCTGCTGGTCGACAGCAGCGATGTCACAGTGAGGCTATCATGGCAAGTGCCGCACGTGCCTATCGCCGATCCACCGATCACAGGGTACAGAGTTTTCTGGGGTCCAGTTCTTCCACCGATTAATCATCTGCTGATGGACCAGAGTTTAGCGGAGAGCCGAGAATTACCGAAGGTCTCACTTTTACCTTATTTTGTTTTAGGAGTGAATCAAACTTAAGAGTGTATTTAACTTAAAAGTATATTTTGTATGTAGTAATTTGACTCCGTGAAATCTGGCAAACAGTCGAGATAGTTTAAGCCAACAATTCAAGATACTATTCTTATGTACTGTTCTTTTAGGAGCATAAATGTTTGTACTAAAGCTGGTAGTCACTGCTGTCTTAGAATAAAGATCAGCAAAGCACAGTTATTGTAGTCATCAGTTATGTATCATACGATACGAGATGCTATTTTAACGTGCGCACGAAAGCCGACATGAGTCGGCTTAATCTACCGCACGGAGACGACAACTAAAAATCGTAAAACAGAAAAACTAAAAAGTAAAAGCAGGTATGTTAGAAGTAACAGTAAAAGTCTGGAGAATCATGTAGTAAGTTCTGAAGAAGAAAAAGAAAGGCTGCAGTGGGAAGGATTTGCAGAAAAAGAGGGTTTTAAGTCTGGAATGAAAGAGAGAGAGGGTGATAAAAAACTAATAATAATAACTAGTAAGTGTAATTGTTAGGGGCATAAATGACCATATAAGATTCTACAGTTAAATGTAATATGTGTTCATTTAGAATTAAATTTATATTCCTTCTGCTAGCTTTCAGTGCTTTGATCGTGCCTTCAGTGCTTTGATGCTGTTGGTTGGGTGGCAGGAAGGGCATCCGGCCTGTAAAAAACTGAGTGGTGGGGTGCTGGCGTGGTTATCTGTCTGGAGCGAGGTGCAGAGTTGCATATGGCCCAGCGCATGCCACTGCCACTCTTGCTTCAGTAAAATCCAGATTGGCTTTACCTTTCTGGTACCGGCTCACCTGGGTTGTTTCGGAAAAGGGCCGTTAAACGGTTGTTGTTGTTCTGCTAGCTTCATTAAATGAACATAACATTTTTGTTGCCAGTTTGTTACTTGCCTCCAAAAATTATCTATTGGAGGAAGAAAACCGAGCAATTTGGTACTCATTGCAGGGGAGCTATAAGAGCTTTTCAAGGCTGTCTACTCGTTTTGTTGTCATTTGAATTTTCTGCATGTTTACTGTAAAAAAATAAACCTGATGATGATGAACTTAGGTCCATCTGGAAAATAGCTGTAGGTGATTTACTCAGTTAGTAAACGTGTTCAGACTGTGGTTGTTGTGACAGGACGTGCATTCGGTCGTAGTGAGCGTGGATGACAGCGCATCCTATGCCGTGTTTGTGTGTGCAAAGTCTCGCTATGGCACCGGTCGCGCGGCTTCACTGCGCTTCTCAACACCGCCTCTCAGCCCACCGGCCTCAACTCCACCAAGTACGTCTTCTCCGTTTCTCTGACGCTCTTGAATACAAGCCCCCGGCCTCTATTAGTACAATTGAGACCCCCGGCCTCTATTCGAGACCCGGCTTCTATTAATACATCCACATCAGAACGAACTGACGGCAACGTGTAACTGTGTATTTCGCTCAATAGTCAGTACACAAACACTTATTTATTAGACTCACTAGTTGAGCAAACTTTCGTCATTTGAAGTGTGGGTGCGTTTTTTACTATCAGGCGACGCCATGTCGAATTGATGACGCAATAGACATGTTAAGATATTAGTATGTAAACCGCGAAACCCGGCCTGAGGCCTCTATTCGAGGCCCGGCTTCTATAAGTACAACGTGCTTGGACCCCTGGCCTGTATTCAAGGCCCTGCTTGTATTCAAGGATTTACAGTATATTGTTAGTGGTGTTACAGCCTGTTGACTATGATGGACAAAGTTCAAGGGCCCCCAAGACGATAGGTTGGACCCCCAAGTCTTTATTTCCAGTGGTACCCCAGTTGATTTGCGCATTATTACTGTTCCCATAATTTAGCTATGCAGTGCACAGAGGGAATGGAGAAATTAAGTAGTTGCTTTTCTTCTTGAAACTACAAAAATCCGCCGCATCCACTGTTGTTTGATGCTTTTACGAAGTGCTCAAATATTCATTTTTGATTTTTAAAATTTTTTTTGTTACATTACTTGCTCTGTTTGGGTTCTGTATGGTAGACTAAGCAGTCTAAGCTGGCCAACTGTCAGCATTTTAGCACACACTGAATATTTCGAATTATATTTTTCTGTTGTGTGATACTCTGCTGTAGCAGAACAATCTTAAACTGAGCCTGTCTGATGAAGATCTTGGTGATTGTGTTTAATCTAGATCCACCATATGTTGACATCGGAACACCGACGCGTGCAAATGACCCGTGGCATTCAGCGTCATCTCCAACACCACGGTATATAATCATTGGTCTGACGCCGACCACTCGACGTGGGTCAAATCGATCATCCGGTCGGCAGTCGGGGGTCCAAGAACCAATAGTTGTTGCCGCATCCCCTCCACCAACGACTTCGTCTGCGTCACATCTCTCCATATCTTCCATGTTTCCATACTATCGGCTTTTCAGCTGCCTTTCATTTACCGTTGTTATTATCAGTCGGCTGTTATTTTGCGTTCGTACAGTATGACAGTGTCTTTACGTTGTTAGAGTGAGTCATATTGTACAGTGCATACTGTTTTCGACCACTGCTGGTAATAATGTCTTGTCTCCGGGAGATCGCGATGCTTTGGTTAGTGCCTGATTACTGTCATGTTGCCACATCCATATTTTATTCATCGACTTTTTGTGTATTAACAAACTTATTCTATTTATTTTGCACTTTTAGGAGTTACTACGTGGTTTTGTTGTTGTGCACGGTGTACCCATATGTAAATTGTTTTTTTGTTGAGTTTGGTTGTGGTTTCTGTGTGTGTTCTGCATGCACAGAACTGTGCTGTATCGCTTGAACGTGTTGTGTAGCCAATGCTGTTGCACAGAAAGATATGTCAGTTTGTTAAAGTGTTGCTGTTTCAACAAGCTGTCATCACAGACCTTTAACGATGCTGTGAACAAATACAGGTGCGCTTTGAAACTTTGTCATTCACAGAATTTATAGATAGTAAAAAAAATATTGCACCTCCTAGGCAATTACTATCAATTGTATACTGTTGGAAATTGTCGTTTACTCTTTGATCTACTATGTCCCTTTGGCTGCTGCAACAGGTCATCAGAAAGGCATCAGCCTGTGCCACTTTCCTCCAGAAGTTCTCTGTTGTAACTGTCAGAGGAAGAAAACTAAAGGGGGAATGGCTAACCCAGGTTCAGCTAGTAAATGGCCGTTAGAACAAAGGTCTGCTGTCACAGTGAACTGCTGCACGTACCTATCTGTCTCAGGTTTATTATTGCCTGTGTCTGTTGTACAGTTATGATTTAATGCTAATATCAATGAGAATGGTAACATTTAATTCAAATGCCTAGTTTTAGCTATTGCGAAAAATACAAAAAAGAAATTAAATTTGGCTGTTGCAAATGGATTGCATTAGCTGCTTCGACTCTAGACCATTGCAACGAGGCGTGATCGTTGCAGAGGGCTATATTCCACTGCTGCCGCGGGGTATAGCCCCGTGTGGGCTCGGGAGCGTTGTAGAATAAGCCCACCTCGTTTCCTGGTTGTTTACTTTTTCTGATTTGTATTGAGTTTGTTTATCTGTATTTTCCTGTACTGTTTTGTTTGTCAGTATCAGTCAAGTGATTGGCTGTGAGGACGCCTCTGAAATGACCTATATTGTGTCGAGTGGGGCGTTAAACTCTACTCCAACCAACCAACCAGCCGCGGGGTATAGCGCAATCTGCTCGTTTACCAGAGCAGCGGCAACGTTACGTCATAGCAATACTGTGACGTCATTGTTGCTATGACAGTGAGGTGTTATATTTGCCATCAGCTCGTCAATAATATTACATTTCACTAGCAGTGCAAAAGTGTGGCAGTGGTGCATATTGTCTGCTGTGGTTGCTGTTCCACATGACGGACATTCTCCCACTGATACGGCATTTTGCTTACTAGCCAAGAGCGGCCTGTTTTTAAAAATTGGTCTAATATTTATGCAGGCAAACTGATATCTTATCAAGTCTATTTATCTGTTTCCAGACAGCTGAACTTTGACAACATCACATTCTAAGACAACAGTGCTGCCAGTTATTGCATCTTCGAGTCAACTTAGAATTCAGTCCATATTGTTTGGTATGCAGCATGTATACCAGGTACTTTATTTAATAGTGATAATTGTTAGTATGTATTTCAAACGAACACTTGTGTGCAGCAGGGTTGCATGGAGGTGTGACGAGTTGACGTGATGGTAGGCCTACTTGTGAATGCGAGGAAGACATTGTGGTAGGACTAGTAGTTAGGGCAGGTCTGCTTACTACCTCTCAGAGAACTAGGCAAGTTGATGATACCTTTGTGCGTCCGTCACCCAAGCAATGTAATGTGGTATGCTAGACTAGTGAAGCAGATTACAAGATGTTGTAGAGTAATGAAGTGTTAACGTAATGCAAACTCAGCCTTTCTGTCGCTGCGCGACTTACTGCTGATAGAGAAATAGGCGCCTATTCTCCTATAGTCACTGACTCAGTGGCTCTCAAGGGCATTGCAATAGACATACAAGGTGCATATGCTCCCCCTGTGAAAACGTAATATTTTTGTCACATGATTAATTTTGCAACACGTGCATGCCCATACCATCGCAGCCTGTTCTGCTGTAATAACAATGTTATGTAACCTATTCCTGATCTCTCTCTCAGCTCCCTGCTTGAAATCTGGAAGGTAATAAACAGGATATAAACTTACTGCTGAACGTCCATGTGTAATAGAGGAGCATATGCAGTGATAATTTTGAGTTTACATTTGTTATGTACTGTGTACAATACCACACCACTAACTCATTTTAACAGCCGTTATTTCATGACAATCCGGATGACTGATAGTGTGTTCACACTCACAGTAGCGTCGATATAGTATTCTGTTTTATGTACCAATCTGTGTAATTATGGTGCTGTAACAATCTTACAAGTCCTACTGTCACACAGTGTTGTAATGTACTGTCAACCTGTATCAACAGCTGTTTGCAAACATGTAGTGTTGTTTTACTTGCAAGGAGTTCGAACTTAGTCACTAGATTTCAACGAAGCATTGTGAACTCCCAACATCCAACAGGGAACATTCTGCAGCAGTTAGCAGCTGCTGAACTACTTTGGCAATATAGATACAACATAGCACACGAGGACAACATGAGTTACGTAACAGAAAGTACATTTCGCATTTATCAGTTACTACCCACGTTTAAAAACTGTATTATTTCATGTAAATAATTACAACCACTGTGGCATAAACAAGTCTTCTGTCCAGCCTCCTACGTCAGCTGTCAGCGTTGACACTGCTCGTATTGGCTGCTGAGTGCCGACCATGCAGCGATAGATCGATCAGTCTCCTGCCTGGTGGGTCCACAGCAGCAAACCCACCGCATCTGCGTGTGGTGGCTGAATGGGACGAACAGACAGACGGACGTGCAGCAGCTATGCGAGCAGTGTCAGTAACAATGGCATGCATTAACTAACTAATGTGGAACCAAGAATCACAAGGACAGTCCAAGCTGTTTCATTACATCAGCTTCTAGCTGATCACTGTCAGCTGCAGTACCAGCCACGTCATTATCATTATCGTCATCATTTTCATCATTCTGTTCTTCAGCATCGCTGAGCTGAATGTCATCGTCACCACTCGGCTCCGAATCACAACCCGAACTTTCGCCGTCGTCCATCTGTTCCGACATGCTTCTTACACTGGCTTCATCTACATGTAGCATCAACATTCAGCACCAGTCTTTTGTGCACAAACTAGTCAACCCTAACAGCTTACCTACAGGCAGCGGAAGCGTATGAAAAGTGAGCAGGCCAGATAGTCTATACTCTGTAGTAACAACATCATGGGTGGTGTAGGGGGATGTAGTCTAGGGTCCCCTAATGCCCATGTCAACAAGTTTAGCCTTTGCCAATATCAAGCGTTAAGCCATATCCTGCATGATGTGACTGACTTTATTGAACCATTCTGTTGGTGAACATTGGGTAATAACCAAAACTGTTGGTGAACATTGGGTAATAACCAAAAACTGTATACAGCAAATGTGCATTTCAAACAGTAACTGTTTTACGTTTGTAGGAAATGCAGTAATTAAAAACGGCCTTCAGTGGTTGGGCGTCAGGAAGAGCATCTGGCCTGTAAAAATTGAGTGATGAGGTGTCGGTGTGATTATCTGTCTGGAGCAAGGGGCAGATTGTTTGCATATGGTCCAGCTGATGCCACTGCCATGCCCAAACCCCATCATCTCGTCTCATTTAAATCCAGACTGGTTTTACCTTTCTGGTATTGGCTTACTCAGGTTGTCCTGGAAAAGAGGCCATTAAATGGGTGTAGTTGTAGTAGTAAACACAGTAATTAACATTTAAACACGACCGTAGGGCTCAAAATGGGGCACACCAGAGAGAGCTGTGGTCCACAAAGATATGTAGATTTGTATGGCCGTGGATGAAGTCCAAAGCTTTCACCGAGTTTAGCAGGAAAAAAGCTGACACAAAAAGCTGTGCTGGAGGGTTCAATGCCCAGTCTGGTCGGATAATCTAACTATTAATGAATATACATGCTTTGAAAGGCAGGATGGTTTGACAACTCCTGTGTAATTTGGAACCACTGATGGCAGGACTTCTAGCAAAACTTATAAAAGTATATCCCCCACACATACACACACCCGTTTAACGGCCCTTTTTCCGGGACTACCTGCGTGAGCCAGTAAAAAGGTAAAATCAATCTGGATTTTACTGAAGCAAGAGACAGTGAGTGGCAGTGGCATCAGCTGGGCCATATGCAAGTCTGCACCTCGCTCCAGACAGATAACCATGCCAGCACATCAACACTCAGTTTTTTACAGGCTGGATGCCCTTCCTGCCGCCCTACCAACAGTGTCAAAGCACTGAAGGCAATATAAAAGTATATCCCACTGAATCAAAAATATGGCTAATATTTGGATTAGCTGCCTTTAAAAGCCACATTTAGTCTTCGATTTCAATTTCTGGCAAAATTAATTTTTCAGCTGAAGTCAGCTAAAGTCCTCAGAGATATCCATAAAATAAAACAGTATAGCAGTTGCAATGCGATACAATGTTTGAAGACAGTAGGCCTAATTATTACCAGATTACATTGTCAGTCAACTGCTTTGTCAACCAGATGGTACTTCCATATTAAATGCATTCAGCCAATGAAAATACAAAAAGTCCACTCATTGCAATTACTAAAGTCCACTCATGAAATATGTTCATGTATAAGACTGGCAACCTGTGCCTGTGCTGGCTTGAAGTGTTGAACTGGTGAAATGTGCAGTTACAAGAGCACGACATTTATCTATCGTCTCCGGCAGACACCAGCCATCCCTCTCTGAGCACTCCATCTCCTGAGACATTAACAAAACACAGCGATGTTAAGAAATTAGTAAAAGTCATTAACAAACAGATTAGAGACTTCAACAATGACTCAAACATGCAGACAGGAATTAGAAGATTTCGATATATGGAGACGTATACGAATGCAGATTAGTCTGACAGAAAAAAATCACCAAGAGAAAAGCCTTACTTCGAGCAAAAAAGCTAGTTAAATCACAGTGAGCTGTTGGTGGGGAAATTTTAGTAAGTAGAATGAAAGAAAAGCCAAGAAGTGGGGGAAAACTGCATCTGACTGATGGTAGCAAAAATCACATAAAATAGTTGGACCTGTCCATCTGCATTAGCACTGAAATTCTTCCTTGACCAAATAAAAGTAAACAGAGGTTTAATGCCCGGATATTTCCCAGTGTGTCAGTGCGGGGTCTTCAGAGTTATGGTGACAATTTGGCATAGTGGTCGCGTCATTCGTCACACCAACTTCAACCCGGTCGATACTGAGATGGGTGACCGTGACATCCATGATGGGCAAGATACTATACGATATGAGATGCTATTTTAACATGCGCTCGAAAGCCGTCATGAGTCAGCTTAATCTGCTGCATGGAAACAACAACTAAAAAGTGTAAAACAGAAAAACTAAAAAGTAAAAACGGATATGCTATAAGTAACAGTAAGTCTAGAGAATCATGTAGTCAGTCCTGAAGAAGAAAAAGAAAGGCTGCAGTGGGAAGGATTTGAAGAAAAGGAAGGTTTTAAGTCTGGAATGAAAGAGAGAGTGGGTGATGGAAAACTAATAGTAATAAGTATAACTGTTAGCGGCATAAATGACCATATAAGATTCTACAGTTAAATGCTTTGCACAACTGCCATCAACATGTCTAACACGATAAGAACACAGACCGGTGCCGCCGAACTCTAATCCAGCGGTCTGGATACTAATACAGCAAGTTCTGCATAACAGTAAGTCCTGTGACCAGAACTGCTGACATGTGATCTGTAGCTGGTTAAAGGTGCAGGCTGTTAGTTAATTTGAGGCAGCCATTGGCCATATGCTTCAATGGTTCACAGCACCGCAAAGCGGAAGAGCTCCCATGCAATGGACCTTGTTGTCTATGTGAATGGTTCTTCGTCTGCTGCTGCTTCTTCTTCTTCAGAGTTAAGACCGTGTATAACTGTTACAAAACGATACTACGCCAACAGAGAACCTGTCCGTCGTTCTCATGGACAAGTCTCTGAACATCCGGATCATCGACATAGCACAACTGATACGACATCTGACGATAAGTCGGAAGTATGCCGGGTCGAAATCGATAGCTCGCGTCCTAATCACAAACAAACAGCACATATCATACTGTCATACCTTCAAACAGCAATGACAAGCTGATGTATCGCTGTGTTGCAAAGTTTCATATACCAGCTGTACGATCAGGACCAGCAAAAAGCGACGTAAGGTTTTGCACTTCAGATGCAACAGCCAGTGTTTACAGTTAAATTTTGATGCATATGTACATGTTTAACAGTCGTTACCACAGGAAGCAAATTGCTGCCAGTGCGACTGATGCAACTGGTGCAAAATCTTTGCATGGCTGGATGTCCTACGTAATGCCAAACAAGAAATTACTGATGGGACCTCGTCCTTTATTCATCCAGACTTTTACATCAGCTCTTTAATGTCAATATCCAGCCATCTTACTTGTGTCCATCTTAACACTATCTTAGCAGTTCCACACAAAGTATCAGAATTACTTAAGGGTGCTCAGAATTTTCATGCACTAGCTTTCTTCTGTTAACACTATCATTATGATGAGATTGATTTGCATAATTTGTAGTGATCTTACTTTGACACTATCGGATCAGCATTAGAAAGGCCTGTAAAATATCTATTTCAATTATCCTAGAAGTTCACTTTCAGGAAATCCTGCTAAATCTGCAGTAACTCCAAAAAAGAAAAACAAACCACAAGAACTCAGCAACTGCTGGGACGGCCGACCATGGCATACCAGTTATCATCATCAATACAAATCTTAGCAGACTGCTACCAGAAACGAAAATTTACTTAAGCTATAGTTAAATTTCATCTATTTGCTAAGTACAACACCTCACCTCTAAAGAAAGTCTCCCTTTCTGGATCCTCATCTTTGTAGTACAAAGTACCTGTCCCTCTGCCTCATGCCAAAAACCGACTTCAGTTAGACACCCAGCCACAATACGCAACCTAATGCATAAGCTGAAATGTTTGCTAAATGAGTTCCAAGCGTGTGTGGTTGGATCTTCAGTCACTTTTACTCCAGTTACCCAGGAAACTTTAATGTGTTCATTCATAGGTGATGACCATAAAAAGAAATTGGACTTGAATAGATAAAATGTACCGACGTGTACATGTATTTTCAGTTTCACGTAGAACTGTAGCAGTCTGCCTTTTCTGCACATAACTGCACAGAAACTCCACAAAGCTAAGGCTCACCCGTGGAACAGCAGGAGAGTCTATCAATTCTCTCCCATCAGTTTGACTCCTGTCAAATATAGACTGTTGGATAACAGCAGTATGGCCACCGCGAGACTTTGCACGCAGTGGTCGGCATGCCAAAATGCTGCGCTTTGGCACTGGGTTGCTTTCTTCAGGAATACTGCCTGAATATTACACAACAACCAATGCAGTAGTATCACACAGCCAGGGGTTAAAGTTTGGTTTCCCTCAGGGAGTCAGCTGGTGAATTAAGAGAGAACTACACAGTGTTCAGCAAACATAACTCATAATTTTTGCATCTATTTTTCGTGTTTTTTTGCATAAATTTTATGAAACGTTCAATGAATGTTCTTAGGTGAACAGGTAAATCTTGATGACGATGATGTCATTATTTTGCAATTGTATTAGATTTTTTGTACCTTCAGTGCTTTGACACTGTTGGTTGGGCGGCAGGAAGGGCATCCGGCCTGTAAAAAAACTTGAGTGGTGGGGTACTGGCATGGTTATCTGTCTGGAGCGAGATGCAGACTTGCATAA
>Ga0126330_10000305_pt1 | contig 10803 bp, 10 predicted proteins | sample InaspJWI91metaG_FD_97004 | JGI IMG/M metagenome (GOLD analysis project Ga0126330, IMG submission 97004) | Marine gutless worms symbiont microbial communities from Oahu, Hawaii - Inanidrilus sp. 2 OAHU.JWI-91 metaG | ecosystem: Host-associated > Annelida > Digestive system > Unclassified...
ACTGACGCCGTCAGTGACTGACCGACTGCTGATCATGTACGGCAATTTGCCGCGACAGCTTTTCTTTGTTGCGGCAGTTGTGTACAGTGGGTCATGGGATTTTTTATATGGCCGATGTAAACAGCTTTTTGTTAGTGAATAAAATAATGCTTACTTCTTAAAACAGTGTTTGAGTGGCTAAGTCTTGCATAACAGTTTCCTTCACTTACTCCTCAAGAATGGCGATTTTTTGAACACAGATAATTCACAAGGTAGTGTAGCGACACGTTTAGGGTGTAGTGGGGTATTTGTATATGACTGCTACAAATTTCCTACTGAGTCTAACAGTGAAAGAATTTTGAAAATCGGTAAATTTTTGGTGAAGTTATGGGCAAGAGTTAGGTGTCTTGTTTTCTTGACTCACAGTTGGTGCTCGCGTGCCGTGTGCATCAGTATTTTGAGATTCGTGATTTCATCTCTTGTCGGAGTCCTGCATGTTCATCTGCAATTTCGTTTTCTGTGTTCCGTCGGATCCTTTCCGGTATGATCCGAAAAAGGATCTTGCTTGCGTGTTATTCTGTAATTTGCAAACTGTTTAAGAACGCCTTTCTTGGGATCGCCACACATATTGGCACATGCCTTCCAGCTGCTGCTATTTATCCACTCTGAGCTTTCTCTGTACTTGTGCCTCCAGTTCTTGATATCGATTCTTTCTTTTCCCTGATTGCTGTGTAAGTCTCATTATATATCCATTTCTTTTTTTGCGACTTGACGGATCCAATCGTTTCTCTGGCTACCTCCAGCAGGACTGTCTTGGTACCTTTCCAGAGATCTTCTGGGGTGACCTCATTCCAATGCCGTAAACCTGTTGGTCACCTCTGCTGCAAACTGTACTGCTTTGTCTCCCTTGAGTTCCTCCAGATTCAGAGGCGGAATGCCGCGCTGTCTCTGTCTTTTAGCCAGTCTGACTTTCAGCATCGCCACAAGCAACTGATGATCTGTGTCGCAGTCTGCTCCCGGGTACGTGCGACAGTTCATCAAGCTTGTTTTCCATCTTTGCGCAATTGAAATGTAGTCTATCTGATTCCGGGTGTTGCCATCAGGAGAGGTCCATGTATACAGCCGCCGTAGATGTTGTTTAACATGAGCCAAGTTGTGCTCCAAGTAGAGTCTTCTAGCTGCTCACCGGCTTCATTTGTTTCTCCTAAGCCATACAGACCAACCGCGGATAACATTGCAGACGGTTCTCTTCTGCCGCCTTTGCGTTAAAGTCGCCCATTACAAGCATCCCTTGGGGACTTCTTTGACTGCTTGAGACAAGTCTTGGTAGAACCTCTCCATTTCTTCATCCGAAGCTGCTGTCCATACACTTGAATGTTTCGTGGTTTCGCCTTCAGTCGCACAACAAGGTTTGTGCGACTGATTGGTTCATATCCCACAAGTGCTCCAGCGAGTTTCCTATGTATCCAGACTAAGTAAGTCGACCTGAGTATACTGCTGTATGGCCATCCAGTGTTGTGAAATGCCCTTGTCCATCCCATGTCACCTCAAACAACCCACATATATCAACTCACAATCGCATCATCTCTTCACCGAGTAGTTGAACTTTTCCAAGCTGCACAGCATACTGCGGACATTCCATGTGCTTGTTGCGCAGTTGCAGTTGTTTAGCATGACCTTGTGATAGTATCGTTGTGTTCTTCATCATGGTTAGGGTTAGATGTCGGAATCCACTTTCAGGTCGTTTCGAAGGTTTGCGTTAGGGTTAGGATAGGGCCAGAAACGGGAATGGAAAGTTTGCGCGCAGTTCATTTAATTTTTATCGTATGTGCGATTACAAATAAAACTGTACATCGTTTATTTCGACTCATTTCGACACAAAACTGTGAATATAATAATCATTAAACGCAGTTTCACTACTCCCCGATAGTTCTATTCATGCAAATGCTTATCCAGTGTCTTCCGCTTCTATGCGACGGTTCCAAGTTACAGACCAGCAGTCTGGGATTGTCGGACAAGTTGTCGGATGGCGAAAACGCCGTCAAACTCTTTAATGTTGCACAGTAGTCGTTCCATTTGGTCGCCGTTCATTTGTTTATTTCAAACGCCAAAGTCCACGAGTAGATTTCGATCGCGCTCGATCTCCAGAACATCGTCAAACTCCACATAAGCGATCACGCTGACGGTGTGTGCCGTCACCTCTGCAAATCTCAGCGCCGGTCTCATGCCGTGTAGAGCAGTTAATATGACGACTCCGTTCTAGTCCACATATTAATGGACCATTATTAAGTATTGAGTATTGACTCTGTCTGTAGGGGCGCCTCGATTGCCGCGACCGATTTCTTAATATTCCAGAAAAAGATTGCAAACGTCGTCCTACAGAGATGCACTTTGACCAAGTTATAGGGGGAACCTTGCGCGCGTTGTCGACTTTTTTTCTGAACAGCGATTTCGCGTAACTCAAAATTTCGAAATTCTTACTCGGGGAAGTACAGTTCCAGAAATTTTTTCTGGATAGACCTCGGAGTCCACGTATAATGAACGTATAATGAACGCCAAAAATTGGCCCAGACCGCTTGGAAAATGGGGTGAAAATTTTTTGGGGGCGGTAAACCTCTGGGGGCCCGGAGGGACAATATTGTTAGGTCACTTAAAAATCAGTGAACCTCTGGGTCTAACGTAAACGCAGGGGCCGCGCGAAAAAGTGAAGATTTTGAAATTGTGTGTTCTGTGACCGATTTCGGGCGCAGTAGCCCCCGAAACTTGACCCCCGGTAGGATATTTTTCGCGGTTAATAGTCGCTGAAAACTGAGCCAAGAATTAACAGGGAATTAGGCTACATTCTTTGCAAAGTACACATGTGTGGAAATGACCAGACGTAAAATACAAACATATCAAAATAAAGCCAATAATTTGTATACTATTTATTTTGTGTTTGACTTGGACGGTGAATGCAAATTCATAAAAACAAAACATTATGGTGATTAAAGAAATATGTTCTTCTTAGCTGCCACCTTGGTTCGATGAATAGGAGATTTTGTTCACAGAAGGGTGGCAGCCAAGAACATATTTTTCTCACTGTCCAAGTCAAACACAAAATAAATAGTACACAAATTCTTAACTTTATTTTGATATGTTTGTATTTACGACTGGCCATTTCCACACATGCGTACTTTGCATAGAATGCAGCCTATTTCCCTTTTAATTATTGGCTAAGTTTTCAGCGACTGTGTCGTGTTTTATGGGGATTATCACTGTGTAGGGAGACACTGCTGCCAACATGGTATATGTGCCGTTGATTGCAGGTAACTTCTACCTGTGCTGGCTGCTGCTGGTGACCGTGGCGTTTCTATACAATGCTGCCGTGGGACCGCTGCGCACCGCCTTTTCGCCGGCGCCCGTCTACAACCTGACGGGCGTTTACCCGTCGTCAGCGGCAGCTGCAACTGACGTCACCACCAGTGACGTCACCGCCGGCAGTGACTGCGTCGTCAACGAAACGAGCGTCCTTAGCAGCGACGTCACGACGTCCTACCCGAGTCTTAGCGTCACTGCAGGTAACGTGAGTAACAGAGTGAGTAACATAAACAAGTTGCTGAAGTACTGACAGCGACAGGGCGGATCGTTGCTGCCAGGTAGCGAATACCTATGGCTCACTCGGCTGGCTATTCTGTATACTTCACAATTGGTTGGGAGGTGCCCAAAAAATTGTCACTTCCACTGGGGGGTTTGGGCCCACGGTTTCTTGGGCCTGCCCGAATCCACATCCCAAACGGCTTGTCGATTGCTTCAGCCCGATCAGAGCAAATTCTACTTAAAATTTGATTTCTCAGGAAAATGATTAAATTTGCGTGGAACCGCGTCTTTTGGCGTATTTTGCGCCAAAATCGGTGCGGGCGTCTCAGCGGTGGCTTTTCTCAATAACCCCTAAAATAGCTGAGCCACTTTGTCGCGACCGGCGAGAAATCACGTATGGCCGGTGGCAGATATCCCCGACCTAATCATCTGTACAATTTTTTTGGTGACCATCGGTTAAGGTTTTTTTGCGTGGCGAGGGGTCAAATTCCCCCCTTCAGTATAGACTTTCACCAAAGACGTCGGTGTACTAGATCTAGTTGTCATTCTCCAGGCTTGTTTGCGTCGGCGGCACGGAAAACAGATCCAACTCCGACTTGAGGCACTCGCACGACTGGTCGTGAACGAATGCCGTGATGAAGCAAAAATGTCGTTCTGCCGTTTGCTCTCAAGAACGGCAGTATTATGCGTCTAAATCAGATCACCGAGTCCGTGTCCTGGCTGCTATCTGGCACCCATGAAAACCGGAGTTTTTCGAGTGTCGATTGGTGTTATAGTCTTCGTACATGTCACGAGTCGCACAAATGACGAAAATTGCAATGTACCGCTCTTCAGCAACACAAAACCTTTAAACTCTAGCACCGCGACCGACTTTTCACGTGCGAAAGGAACTGCATCTCCAGCGGGACATAGAGTGGCGGATTTAGCACCTGATGCATTCTGCTTGTGTCTCATGTCCACGATGCGAAGCAGTGGTACCATCACAACGACGTGCTCCAACGCATCACAATATACGAAATGTAGCCGGAATAGTTTAAGGAAAATCTGAAATAAATCCCAGCTTCCTAGCGTAATCATTGTTGAACGCCACGTCGTAATCACCGTCATTAATCATCTACAGTCTGTACACTCTGTCTCCATACATTGTAAACGTAACTCATCTGGAGCTCAACATGTTATTTATTCTGTGTATTAGAGAGTCGGCAGTCTCGTAATATCCTGTTGCTATGGGGTACCTTCGTTTCCGAAAAGCGCAACGAGACACGAGTCTTTCATCACGTTGCTAAAGATCGAGAGAACCGATATCTCCATATCTCCGTCAGTGCAACTTCCAATCGCTTTCGAACTATATCTTATGTGGCAGCTTGGTCGTAAACTGTGCTGCCGTGTCGTACGGATAGCAGTCCATCGACGAAAACAAGGCACGGTGACATGGAAACGAGGTCAAAGCTTCGACCCACGAGTTAACCGCGCCACATGCCAGCTCTTAGGCATTTTCACCATATGCTCGTCGGGTTTCGTGACCATCTGAAGTTCATCGGTTCACGTTCACCAACCAAGCCTTTTAAGTTGTAAGTCACCCGCACCGTGGACACACGAGTATCGATTACGAAAATTGGAATTGCCGATGTAGGTAACCCACATAGGTAGCCCATACTCTATTACCAAGTGTATGGTTTCGGAGCTAATCTCGGTTATTGTCAGTCAGCCTGTAAGTGATAAGCTTAAACCCGGCGGTAGGCTGCCATTAGTTTCCGCCAGGCCTGCAGTTACCCCCGAAACCCTTAAGAGGGCTGCTACCGATTTTGCTGCTTGGTGAACTAAGGTGTGAACAGTTTGCCTACGACCGACAGACCCACCGACAGAATCGTGACTGCGATTTGAACCCTGGCCCTTCTGCGCCTGAGACCAGCACGCTAACCAATCGGCTACCGAGCCACCCATATTGCCGATGTAGCCTTTCTGAAACCGACGTCGCCGCATGGCTATGCAGACCTTGTATTTCCCACCTTGTATTTCCACTCAAGCAACTTAGTTTGCACGGGATAGTCGCACAGGGACGTAGACGTAACCCGTAGACGTTACACCCGACAACGAGGATGTCTCGTCGTTGTCGGGTGTAACGTCTTCGGTTGCCTTTCCGATGGATCTATGATGAGTATGATCGTACGCATGCACTAGATCCTGCAAAACGTCAACGTAACGTCCAGTTTGCTTTGCCGTGAAATAGCGATACATCTTTTTTATGCCGGGTTGACTTTTATGGATTCCCCGGACTGTTTACCGATACTTCTGAGCATATGCATTTTTTACTTTTTACTATCTGTTTTTTTCACCTTTCATTTTTTTTGTTTCGTGCGGTAGATTAAGCTGACTTATGTCGCACGTTAAAATAGCATCTCGGCGGCTGCTGCCTTGTCGGTGTGCTTGTTGCAGAGGTCAATTGCAGTGCCGCGTTGTCGTTCGGATGGGCCGATACGACTGGTGCCAGTGTGGTATCGTGGTTCGGCGGCTATGAGACACCGCAGAACCGCGTTTACTGGTGGCTGGCTGACTACACGTGCGACACAATCTACATACTGGACATCGTCTTGGTCAAGCGACGACTGCGCTTCATTAATGACGACATGCTTGAAGTACGCCCAACAGACATTTCATGTTCTCTGTAGTAGCCTGATCAATCCATGGCATATCATGATGGCTATGCGCATCGAGAGCCTGGCCGGCGGGCACATCTACACTGGCATTTTATGGTGTCTTTGAAACCATCTGCTATAAATTTACTAGCTATGGCCCTATTTATCTGTCCGTTTTTTACAAGCCGGACCACCACCACACGGATTGAGCATAGGACGTAGATAGAGCCTGCATATGCTGTCTTATAAGGAAATTCGGGTACCTCGGTATAATAACTCTATATACTTCCCTGTAAACTCTGTCCCACGTCTATCCTTGCAACGTGTTGTCGGCTTATTTCGAAGGGTGGAACGTTCAATGTGATAACTGGCGACCGTTGTCGGTCGATCTAACTTGTCGGTACTTACGACGGTCGACGGTTGGTGTTTGACCGATGACCGTGACCAGTTTATCACACTGTGACACTCACTGTCCACCTTGTCCACCTTGCAGTGTGCACAGCGCGATGCACGATGCACGTTAGGCAGCACATCGCGCGGATGTATCTGTTACAGCTGACTCTTAAATTTGACTGTGACGAGAACTAGCCAACAGATGCTGAGTAACTTAGGGTAATGTTTGTTTCTGCAGACTAATCCTGGAGCAATTTGGAAGAATTACAGGTCAAAACTGAACTTCAAGGTAGGTGGATGTGATTGTTTTCTCTCCGGTATTTGTCATCGCTGTCCAGCGACTGGTTGCTATAGTGCATGCGTGACGCCGAAGGCATGCATGGATAGTATAACGTCGATGGACATGCTGCCGACAAATGTCACATGTCACTCGCATGTCATTCGCTCTCTCTCTCCCTGTGCTCATCTGCTGCTATCTAGTAACAGCCTTCAGAATAACAACACCTGCGTTTTGTAGTGTCGTAGTGTCTGTTATCCTGAGCCGTCTTTGCATTGCAGCACTGCATTGCATTGTTCCAACTTACAACACAGACATGTGCAAGCACGTGCGCATGTGAGTGACGTATACACACTAGTGCTGTGAACCTGTGACTGCTGTGATGTAACGTGTGTCTTTTTAAATTAGCTTGTACTAACTGCTGAGTTTAGTACATTGATGTTGACTTAATGAATGAATATTATTGACATTAAGCGAAATTGAGCTCGAGACCATAATAGAGACGGTCATGACACTGAGTGAGGCAAAAATGTGGCTTCCAGGCCAAAGCCAAAATTTTATGGTCTTAATGTCAAAGCAAGAGGATCAGGGCCTTAACATCTGTGTGTATTTCAGAACTGCACCTCACCTGCAACATATAGCTTAATAGTATATTGGAAGACGGCAATCTTCTGGCATGTTAAGCAACATGGTTTCCTTCGGCCCTGTAGTCTGCTTTTGTGTCACTAGAACTGAAAAGGCATGCTTCGCAGTTGGCCATCAGAATTGGGTCTGTCACCTGTCATTTAGTGGAGGACTGAAGGGGTCCAAAAATGTACTCCGTAGCACACCAGATTTTACTGAAGCAAGAGACAGTGAGTGGCAGTGGAATCTGCGGGGCCATATGCAAGCTGCACCTCGCTCCACACAGATAACCACCGCTCAGTTTTTTACAGGCCGGATGCCCTTCCTGCGGCCCAACCAACATTGTCAAAGCACCGAAGGCAAAACGTGGGACTTTATGACACCAGCAACAGTAAAGGCTCAACTTCCATTATCTGGTGCGTTCATTTTTCGGCCCCTTCAATCCTCCACTAGTATTTTTCGCAAGGATAGTAAAATCATCACCATCATCATCATAGACATTTTTAAAGTGGCCTAAACGGTAAAAACTATTACAAGAACCACTGTTCTGGAGGGTAGATAATGACAAAAAAAAGGAAAACAAAAAACGGAAAAGGGAATGTCATTCAAAGTCAAACACTTTCGTAGCAGCGGCGGAACCAGTATGTCTCATCCTGTTCTTGTACACCGACAGCGACGAAGCCGGCGTAACAACGCTTGTCAGGCTCCAGCAACAGTAAAGGCACGACCTTCTACAGTTGACAGGTCGGAACGTCAAACTGTTCAGTGGAAGCGGACCTGTGCCTGCGTTGTTGCGGCATGTCGGCGACACATGTGAATGACGACGGCAAGTGAGACCAGTTACTCTACTGTCGGTACCTGGCAAGGTATTCGCGCATGTTTTGTTGGCACGCATACAACCTCTTATCGACCAGTCTCGTCGTCCTCGGCAATCAGGCTAGCAGATCAACCACTGACGCCATCCTCGCTCTGCGACTCCTGTCAGAGCTACATCGTGAATTTAACCGACCACTGAACATAAAGTCTGCTTTCAACTCCGTCGACAGCACTGCCCTCTGGAAAGCACTTCGCAGCAAAGGAATACATGACATCATACTCCATCTGGTCACTGCCCTTCATGAGAACACCGGTGCACGTATCAGGGTCGGACAGAAACTGTCGTCAAGAATTTCCACCACCTCTGGTGTCAGACAGGGTTGCATCTTTGCACCCGTCCTATTTTGTGTTGCCATTGACTGGATAATTCAGCACATGTCCTTTAACCCGGGTATCACTGCGGGCTCCTCAACATTCACTGATCTAGTTTATGCGGACGACACTGCCTTGCTTTTTCCGTCGGCCACGGATGCTACTTCACATCTAGGACTCAACATCTCTGGCCAAAGACAAAACTACAGAACACTGGTCTGAACCAGTGCCCTAAACCACCAGATATTTCAGTGGACTGTAATACTATCGAATCAGTCAAATGACGCGACGGCCCTCGCTGGCTACGCGAACTTGGTGATGAAGTAATGTGATGCGGAGCCATGCAGTGCACGACACGTCAGCGTCGCCACCTTGAATGTAATTCGCTCCGGCACGCGGAGCCAATGAAGACTGATGAGCACGTCGGCGATGTGGTGACAACGTCTCAGATTAAAAATGAGCCTTGCTGAGGCATTTCAGACTGACTGGAGACGCTGGATGTGAGAGACAAGTCAATCATGATACTGTTGCAATAATCCAACCGGCTGAGGACGAGTGTGGAAACAAGGGAAACGAAGACGGACTGGTTGAGTCGAAATGCATGTACTGGGGAGGCGGCAGACGAGTACCAATTTCTTTCAGCCTAGCCTTTTCATATCTCGAAAACTAACGTGTACATTTTAATGAAACTGTTAAATAAATGTGGCACAGAGTTGCATTTGATAAGTTCTGCAACAGGTTAGTAACCTTGTGAATAGTAGTTACAAAGGTTTCGAACAGCTAAAGGTTACTCAAAAGTCATAGATTTTGGTGCCATTCAATAGGACACGTGATTTTCTATTAGTCTTCCTTTCTAACCCTATCTATCTGTACCGTTGCTGTACAAGCAGAACTTAGCACATTTTACGTTCAGTGTGCAAACGAAATTTGAAACGTGTAGCTTTATCCGCTGGTCCCCAAAATGTAGAAACGTGTCACGTAATACTGGCTATATCTCGAAAACAGTTTCTGTTAAAGTCAAATAGGAAGTTGCATGCGGACCATGCCCCTTTCAGGGATGACTTGCAGTCAGCATCCTGGGATTTGCTACCGTTAACCTACAGACCAAGCTTGAAGTATCAAAAGTGGTGCAAAATGTAGAAATTGGGTATTTTGAGGCGGTTACGAGTTACTCAAGGTCATCGGTAACGTCACCATTCAATAGAGCGCATGCAACTTCCTATTTGACTTTAATAGAAACTGTGCGTCATCTATCTTCTACCGTTTTCGAGATATAGCCAGTTATTTGTCGAAAGTCGCCATTTTAACTCACCCCACCTTCATTGGGAATTTCGCCGACAAAAATTTGGCGTAAGAAAACTACAGTCCCTTGGCTATCGTGTGGCTTTGCTTGCGTGATTGTAGCGGTTTTGACACAATACCGGCTTGTGGCAGACGGACGGACAGACGGAGACACGACGATAGCATATATCGCGCTAGCATAGCGTCAAGCGGTAAAAATTGTACTTGTTTACGTTGAGTTATATCGTATTTAGTAGCTGGTGTGGCACAATGGCGAACTTTCCCTGTCCTGCGCTCGACATGCAGCTGATGGGTAACCAATAATGTATGGGAAAACTTTACCTTTTATATCGTATTTTAAAAGGTAAAGTTACCGAGCGTTGGGCCCGGAGCTGATCCCGGTGTACAGGCAGTCTGCCCGCAGGTGGCGTGAAGTGAATCACGCCATGTACCCGGCAGTAGGCTGCCGTTACTTTCTGCCAGGCCTACGGTTACCTCCGTAGCTTTCACCAGATGGAGCTACCTGTAAACGGCATCACACATCTGATTCCAGCTTACTACTCAAATTTATTGACCCCGAAAGGATGAAAGGCTGAGTTGGCCTAGTTGGCTGACCTGTAGCGGATGGCTGACCCACATTAGTAGTCACCCATCAGCTGCAGGTCGAGCGCAGGACAGAGAAAGTTTGCCGGCCAGAGACCGTCGTTCTACCACTGTGCCACTATATAGTCCATGTGCCAGACCGAATATCGGTACCAAACATGTGAACAGATTCCACTATGATTTTCTGTTAGCCCAGTATCTAAATTGTTCAAAAATGGCTGATGGCCATTTTTTCATATTGCTAAG
>Ga0126330_10000306_pt1 | contig 10769 bp, 7 predicted proteins | sample InaspJWI91metaG_FD_97004 | JGI IMG/M metagenome (GOLD analysis project Ga0126330, IMG submission 97004) | Marine gutless worms symbiont microbial communities from Oahu, Hawaii - Inanidrilus sp. 2 OAHU.JWI-91 metaG | ecosystem: Host-associated > Annelida > Digestive system > Unclassified | place...
AAGATGATAAAGGAAGCACGTTGATTCGGATAGGTGTGAGTGGGTGAAAGTTCCTTCTGGTACCGGCCTACCCGGGTTGTCCCGGATCAAAGGCCGTTAAACGGTCGTTGTTGTTGTTGTCTTATGTAGAAAATTAGCTGAATTTTAATTTGGCAGATTTTCCAGTTAATTTCAAAATTCCTATCGTATTATTGTCTACATTTCACCAAAAATATTGCATATCACATCCCGGAAATGTTGATATTCTATGCAGATAGTTTTGGTAATTCGTGAAAATTAGATGCACGCGAAACATTCATGCTTTACAGTAGAATAGCCTCTCTATTATTGAATGCATTTAATGTTTATAGTTTATACTGACGCAGATAGTGTGCTGTCGGAGACATCACGGTAGAAATTCTTTCACTGAACGTTGTCAACGTTTACATAGATGCCTTTCTGCTTATTATCAAGCTTTGTGTTATGTTAACATGTAGTTCTGAAGGTAGCCATCATTCAACATAAGTTGTCGTCCCTTATTACACTTGCTGATGTTTGTCAGCTTTCTTTAGTGTTATGCAAACTGTGATCCAGCTTGATTTTGAAATGTGTGCTGCAGTTGGCCAGGCTAAATCCCAGAATAACGGTACTTTTCCCATAAACTTACTACAGTTGAACAATTTGCCTTTTTTGGTTATTCGCTGTTGCCAACAGTGTGACTGTGACGTTGACAAGTTGGTAATTGCAGCTAATGACCTTTCACAGACAGATATTCCACTGTGTGTTCAGTAGCTTGCTGTTCATTCCTCTAGCATGCCCATTTTACCAAACGCACTTAAATCTTTTCCCAGTCCCTGCTTCCCCTTGCTGACCTTCCCTTCTCTTGAAAATTTGCAAGGATATCAAATATGTAGGGAACAACGTTATTCATGATTTCATGACCAAAATATGTTTCATGAAATTGATCGTTTTTTGAATATGCACACTTGCATGAAATCTGCAATTGTCCATTAAAGTCAACAAACACACTTAGTTTAATTCTTGAAGGTTTTTGACTCATACCAGTATGTTTCTGTATAGAATGTCTTTTGTTTGCTGTCCCGGTGATTGACAGCGAGCAATTTAGCAAGCCAAGTAATCATTGCAAAAAAAACTTGAGAACTGCAGTGCAGTCCATATCCGTATCTCCAAACCGACTCATGATCAGTTCAGACATTGTCCACCGGTGTGTCGGACATGCAGTCCACGCTACGTTACAACATCATTAGCAGTAGGCTGCTTCAAGCACGGCTGGCATGTGGCCTGCTGATCCAAACTCTTTTTGAATGTTGGAATTTCTTTCCAGTCTGCAGAGGTGTGAACTTTCTAAGCGTCTTCTAGTTGAGCCATGTTGTACAACTGCATTGTGGTGACCAACTTCTTGTCAGCATATTATGTCCTTGTCATTATCTGTGTTTGATAGTGTTGTATGTTTTGTGTTCATATCAAATCTCAATACTGCAGTAAATTTAATAGTATTTGTCATATATGCTCTGCGTGTCATGTAAGCTATATATCTGTCATGCATTCATGCTATTAGGTTGTGCACTGTAGTGTTTTCAGTTCCATTCATTTTCATTGGTATGTTGAGTAACTTTGTGCATAGTTGTGAGGTCATATGCAGAATGCACTAAAATAATACCTACTAAAGAAAGACTTTTTCAAATTAGGCTAGGATTTTTCGTACACGCTGTATAACACCCAAACATTGCTCCATCTGAGCTTGTTGCTTTTCTACTTGGGTTTATTGATGTCCGATTCAGGAAGACAAACCTGTGTCCATTTGTCTAAGTAGATTCAGTTTAAAATTTTCAGATAACTTGTGACCAACATAGGAAAATTGGGTTAGTTGCATAGCCCTAATTATGTCAACCATTGTGTACTCGATGTGCAAGTAAATCAAATGTACATTCTATACAGATTTGTATTTTTAAACTTAGGAACAATTGGTGCAGAGTAATAGTGAATCATTTCCACAATATGTTTTATGTTTGTCGCCTTCAGTTGAGTAGTTTACTTTATAACTGATAGGCTTTGTAAACTTGGATATGTGACGACTCTAAATTGTGCTTGCTGATTTATAACTGCCTTTCTACTTATCTACTGAATCTTTTTATTATCGATTGCAACTGAGTTAAATAGTGTTCCTTCAAACAATATGGCAATTGCTGTGATGGACAGCTGACAAACATTTAAACTAAAACTACATTTTTAGTTAAACTTTTAGCTGACAAGTAATTTATGTTAAAATTATTAAACTATGGTTTTAGCTAAAGTTTAAAGCCTGCATGCGTGCCTGAAGCAGACATTTAGAAAATAGCTTTAACTGCCATTTTACACGTTCATTAATTTAAGTAAGTTAGTTACTAATTACTAGTGATTGTATTGGTGATATTGTTGCACTGCTAGTTTATATCAGTCCAGGTAACACTACAGCTGAGGTTCGATAGGCATTTTTGTAGGTTTGTGCACAACCACTGTGCGCGTTTATAAATTATACATGTATTTACTTACCTACTTGTTGCCTTCAGTGCTTTGATACTGTTGGTCGGGCGGCAGGAAGGGCATCCGGCCTGTAAAAAACTGAGTGGTGGGGTGCTGGCGTGGTTATCTGTCTGGAGCGAGGTGCAGACTTGCATATGGCCCAGCTGATGCCACTGACTATCTCTTGCTTCAGTAAAATCCAGATTGCTTTTACCTTTCTGGTACCGGCTTACCCGGAGAGTCCGAGACAAAGGTCCGTTAAAGGGATGTATGTATGTTACTTACTTATAACATAAGAATGACTATGACTGGTACGATATGGAACTAACAAAGTTGGCTTTTATAACAAAAAGTTGGACATTTTTGACTGGTGTATATGCATTAAGGTCAATAAGATGAATGATTATCATACATTTGTTCATATTTTATTTGGTCATCATAGTCCTCATCACTTTGATCGGTATTAAAAATAAGTATGAATCAGCATCACTGTTGTTCAAAGTAGTTAGTACAACAGATCACATATCAGAGTGATTATAGTCCTCAAGATGTCTGTATGGGTGCATTGTGTTGAGCTGCTGTAAATCTTAGTGTGCCTGATGATTTTTGATGCTGTCCACATGCCACTGGATATGCAAGCCAGCATTATCTGATGCCTGTCCCAAGCCACAATAAATTGGGAGGGTTGCGACAGAAAGGAAATTCGGCATAAAAATGGGGGGATGCTGGAGGTGGGGGCACTTATAGGCTGGATGAAGTGGCATCCAGACTGCCAGCATACTGTTATCCAGCCAACTTTGGTTATGCTGGCTTAATTGGGTCTAACAGCCCTTGCTGGCTGTAGCACCGTGAACAGGATGAGCGCCCATGCAGTGGTCTGTGTTGTCTGTCCTCATGGGTGTAGGTTTCTTCTGGTACCTGCTCACACCAGTATTTGGGCTGTTAAACGATTGTGTGTGTACTGGAAGGCCAAGTTGAGAAATAAACATAATTAACGATGAACAAAAAAACAATATACTGTAAATGGAAACACACAATCAAATACACTATTACATTTCTCGATATTTAATAAGATCCCAAAACAGAAAGAAGTTATGCAACTTTTGCAGTTGGATAACTTAAATCAACAAAATCAATACATGCTTCTTTTGAGTTGTTGCACTTATACAACTTACATGGTCGAGAAATTTTTATTCCATTTGTTCATCTATGTTTTATCTGTGACTAATTAGTTTTTACTGTCACAAAAATTCTTGTAACAAACCACATGGTTCTTTATATTGACTTCATAACTTTACTGTCTTGCATAATCACTTTATTAACAGAATTTCTCGTGTATGTACTCTGTGCACACAAGCTTAATTACATGCACTGGCACGCTCAAGCTGTACACAGCAGCATTAATCTGTAAACATTATCTAGCAGTCCTGTTTTTAACGTTTGCTGTTGCATAGAAGTGACGCCCAATTTTCTTGACTTTCGATGCCTCATACAACTTTCTTTTCTACAACATGGAAACAATAGCAAACATTTAGAATAAACTATTATCACTGACGCTGTTGTTGTATGTAAAGCACCTATACAGAAGTCAAATTCTAATAAGATGTCTTAACGTCAGCTTAATTAATGTCTACACACAAGCATGTGAAAACAAAAAGTGGAAGCAATTTTCTCCAACTTTGCAGTAGCAGATTTAGACCATACTCTGGCAACAATTAGAAAATGACAGCACAACAGATGGCTGCACATTACAGAACCAAGCAATTGACCAGTTGTCAGCTAACCTGTCTGCCAGTTAGCCTCTCGCCAACGTCTGTATCTTCACTGTGCCTGCTTTTCTGTTTCTGCATTTTATGGAGCCCGAACTTGGCAGTAGATGTATAGGAACCTGCAGAAAAACGTCTCATTTTCCCAACCAATATAACAAACATGCAGTCACGCCACTCTAACAGCCACAGTCCAGATGAAGCAACTGGCCTCCCCCAGACTGCATCCGAAGCAGAAGTGCACTGCCCTTCCTCATGGCAGCTAGCGCAGGGTCCGCTTGAAAACCATGTGATGCTGATACTTCTGGAACATGTCTGTGCCTCAGTTTCTTTGAAACTGAAGAAGTATGCCCGTCATCAAGAAACCACAGGAGAGCTAAATATGAACCGTGATGCTAAATTTTACATTAAACTGGCTGCCCATGGTAAAACAAACGTAGGCCAATAGAGCGACATCTGGAGTTTGATCGACTCATAACTCGGCAAGGAAGCCTAACTACTGTTTACGAGTAACAAAGAAAGATAACTGTACAGTGACCACAAGGCATTAACAGCTCAAAAATGCAGCAACATGGTAAGTACATTACAACGTAGAAATCAAATGCACAACTTAAAATTTAGCTCTCTTGTGGTCTACTGCGGTGTTCTGCAGTTTCCAGGCAGACCGGCTAGCGCACCCACATTAGGGAGACTTCTGCTACATCAAGATGCCACAGTTGTATACAAAGCATGCAAAAGCACCCGTGCCAATGGTGCACACTTGGTTTTTAACATAACTTCAGCAAACGTAGACTGGCTTTCAGAATTCTTTCATTGTCAGATTCCTAAATAAATTTTGTGTACAAATTTTCCCATCTCGCCTAAAAGTGTCTATGCTATCTTTTACACCTTACAAGGTCTCCACGTCACAGTGTACTTGCACAGTGTGACAACTCACCAGGCTCAGTGATGTCATGAACAACAAACGTTCCTGATGTTGTTCTGACGAATTGTGACGCTGATACTTCTGGAACACATGTCTTGTGCCTCAGCTTCTTTGCAGCTGAAGAAGTATGCCTGTCATCAACAGACGAGCTTGTGTGTTCTGCAGGCTTACGTTTCAATGATGCTGCCTTTGACTCAGAGTCTGAAAACTGAGACGACTCCACAAAGGTTTCGCCACGACTTGACAAAGAGTCACTAAACTCATCAACATCTGCATGACTTGATGGAGAACCAAGGAGTTCATCCGGTTTCTCAGGAGTGTGGCTGAGTTGGCTGGACAGCAGATCACAAGACTTGTGAGGCTGAGGTTCATCATTAAGATGTTCACACTGCACTTCATGATCAGAGTCGAGTTCAGTATTGTGAGCAGTTACACCAACAGCAGCATCACTCAGCACACCAGCAGCACCGTCTGCCTCAGCACCTTCATCACATTCGGACGAGACTCCACTGCAGGATTTTTCAGGAGGCAGTTCTACTGAGCTGTTTGAGGCATCCATGCGAGATAAGTCTTGTTTAACAGACAGTAACGGACGCGTTTCAGTGTTATGCGTGCCAGTTGATTTCTTGGCTGCTGCTGACTGCGAGTTTGTTTCCACATCCTAAAACAAATGCATTTCGACCAATACAGAGTCTATGATCATAAACTGTACAACAACGCACTGTACATCAGTGAAACTATCCAAACTTGGCTTCAGTTTTTGTCTAATTCTATGTCACAGCATAACTTGGGAGGTAAAATTTCATTGAAAGCTCTCCAATGGTTTCAGACATAGGTGTCAACCACCCACCCACCCACACACACACACACGTACGTTTAACGGCCCTTTTTCCGGGACTACCCGGGTGAGCCAGCACCAGAAAGGTAAAAACCAATCTGGATTTTACTGAAGCAAGAGACAGTGAGTGGCAGTGGCATCAGCTGCACCTTGCTCCAGACAGATAACCACGCCAGTAACTCACCACTCAAGTTTTTTACAGGCAGGATGCCCTTCCTGCCGCCGAACCAACAGCGTCAAAGCACTGAAGGTGCTTTGACGGTGACGGTGTCAGAGATGTCAACGAGATGTAGTAAAAACATGTCTGACGTGAGTGAGCAGTTTCTTAACGCCACATCAGCACATTATAGGCTATTAAGTGCCATAAAGTTGGAAGTAACAAAATCAAGTGACAGCTATCAAGAATAAAAAGGAAGTGTAAAACCAAGGCTATATAGTTAACATAAAACTGGAATAACAAACATTAAAAACATGTCTCAAAAAATTGATAGTAATTGGCTGGTACACTGCAACAGAACTGACTTGACATAAAAATTATACCGAGCAAAACTGGACAAAAAGATGAGACTGCATGTGTGGGTGAATGGCGAAAGGAAGCTGTCTTGGATGTCTCAAAGACTTGTATCCACATTTACCTAAACGACTGGGACTTGCACATGCTCTTTGGTTCCACGTGATAAATGCAAACACACTATCAAGGCATGGAATGTAGTAATACTCACTCCATACCAACACCTCACCCATATCTCCACTACAGTCTGTACGATCCAGTCAAAACTGAATCGTGCCAATCCAGTAAGGTTGTTTATTTCCAGATCAGCAGTTCAAAGTCAGTACTCATATCGCTGTGTATACTGTGCAATGTGAACAGTGACACCAATCGGCTGGTACACTTTGGAGCAAAGTTTTACAGTAACTATTAGTAAGCAAGTAAGGGTATCAATTATGGTGTCATTAAAACAACTATGTGACAGATGATACAAGTGTGGTGAACAATATTTTCAATAACAACGAACCAATCACCCGTTTTACGGCCATTATACAGGTCAACCTGCACTAGCCGGCACCTCCAGTTAAGAACTGGGGGATTTTACTGGTGCAAAGTTTTACTGCCTGCAGTGCCTGCATACCCTTGCTGACGGCAACCAGCACATTCTGATTATGGAGAAGACGCTGGAGTTCTCCGCAACAGTGTTATCTACACTGTCTCCGCACCTCATTTATTTTCAATAACAAAAACAAGTTGAACACAAAGTATACACCAAACCAACAAGTATGCACCACAGAATCAGGTGGTCGAACATAGTAAGGAATCTTTCCTCTCTGCCAGTCATTTAACACCATCCGAGCAACAGTGCTGATATCAGGCTGCCCACCCTGTCACGCACAAGCATCACCTCAATACCTCATAGTCTAAATGTCAAAACAACATCCAAATATATCACAAATACATACAAAATGTGTACTTTTTCTGTCATTGTATCCCCATGTAAATTTTAGTGATGATCGGCTGAGGGGTAGCTGGAGGTCAAAATACACTCGTTCCCATTGACTTTCAATGTGATGTTTGTAAGACAACACCATGCTTGCAGTTGTTGCCTTATCATCCCTTTACCTTGCCAATGCGGACGTGTGAGACAACGAGCGCAGTAGTGGTCTTTCTTTCCAGTTGTATGCACATGCCTATACTGGTGTTGTTGGACAATCTTGTTTCTTTTCTTGTAAAAATTCTACTACATTTTAATATAACATTTTATATTAAAAAATTTACAACTGCTTTAGATCAAATATGTTACATTTTTCATCATTCTTACAAAACTCCTCCACTACTGTGTGAGTGTAATTGCATATGTAATTAACATTAGCATCAATGCTGATGTAATGACAGCAAATGCTGCACAGTTACATTAAATAAGCAATGGCAGTGGCAGTCAACAAGCAATGGCTAACCTTCAGCAGTCGTCCTGACTTGTAAGCAATCTGTTCCAAGAAGTCTTCATGACTAGTCCAGTCGGCAACACTGTACGTTGCTGCAATGTACTGCTTCTCTACACGTTGCAGTACAGCCTCAACATGGTCCTCGGGACTCTTGATGTTTTCCACACGAACCTCATACACCACAGCACAGCAGATGTCTCTTCACAGACTGCCGTAGTAACATTCTTCTTAGATTAATTTCAATAAATTATTAACGTCACCTCACTCCAACAATCAACCACTAATAATCGAGACAGCACAGAAATTCACAGTGTGGTTATATCTATCGCTAGTTCCCATAGTGGTGAGGCTAGTTGCTAACTGCTATACTCTGTTTACCTTTACCTTACCTTTACTAACTGTTAATCCCACTACTTTTGCTTAATAATAATAATATATTAATATATAAAACAGGGTTCCAAAGATTCTCAGGCTTCAGGATTGCATTATTTCACTGGCAATATCCATAATACACCATATTACACCACAGTACAGAAAGCATAAAGCAACTGTGTGGTGTCAGTCTGTCCACCGCTCCAATGTTGAAAAAAACTGGAGTGATGGACAGACAGTTGCTTTACGCTTTCCGTTATGAATATGGCCAGTGAAATAATGTAATCTGGAAGGCTCAGAATTAAAATTATAAAGTTATAATGCGGTAATGATAAACTACCACTGCCCCGACTCCACCAGCCAGCATACACTCTGGCGCTTCTATTTCTGTCTGAGGGCCAATATACGTTTATTTATTTGCTTGAAGTAAGCATCAATAACAGTTAAGCGAGCAACATGTGCCGACTGTTCACTGAGCAAGCTGCCTCCTCCAGTGTGACTCTTCCTAATAACAAAACTCAATCACTGACATATGTAAAAAAAAAGATCGTCAAAGACTCAAAGATACTCACAACTCCTTTGAGCACAGTGTCAGTTTCTGAGTCACCAACAGGATAAACAACACCAGGACAGTCAATTAGAAATATTCGCTTCATCAGTGTTATATACTGCCATACCTGTACACATACATGGGTACGATGTACCACTGTTAGATAGGCATGTCAGTTTTATGCGAATATGCAATCGACGCATATTTTGCATATTGCCGCATTTTCCAGCAAAGTGCACATATCACATTTTTTCCGCATAAACTGGCATTTTGACGGCAATTTTAATATTCTTTGTGTTTCTATTTGAATCAAGGATTGCGCATAACGTCTGATCGACATCAACATTGGTAGTATTAAGAAAATTTCTACCCAACTGCCCCCAAAAGCTAGCCCAATTTAACATACCCGCTGAGTTCACATTGGGCTACTAGCCCAATAGCATTGTCAGGGCAACAGTAATGGGCAGTGGCCAACGTCGGCAACAATTTATGCCGACTAAGCTCACTCCAGCACAGAATATATATCTCAGTGATTTCCGCATATTTTCTGCAACATACTTAGTGTTTATATGATCCGCTAATTTTTTTAAAAATGCCGCATAAAACTGACATGCCTAGTTGGAATACAGATTGATAGAAAACAGTGGCCATTTGTCAACAAAATTTTTAAAAAATTACAGCTGTGCATTAATTGCAGTCAATGTAGTTGCAGTCGTTAATGGAAATTTAACAGTGATTAAATATTCTAATCGTGATCACAAAAAACTTTCCAGAAACACTAGTTTTTGCTCATGTGATGCTTGCTAGTGCAGCATATGCACAGTCCCTCTGTCACAAAAAGTTTCAACAGCATGAACACATCGGGATGGTTTTTGAATTTTGACACCTCTTCAGTGGTGGAAGGAAAATGCTGGAGCTTATCACTGCTGTACTGGCTTGCAAATATCTCAGTCTGCCTGCCAATATGCAGTTAACATTTTTAGTTGAAGCACACCACTAGAAAAAATCAGAAACTGCTCAAATACCTAATAGAACTCAAATACTTAATAGCACAAAAAGAACTAACATTTTGTTTTTTTTTGTGGTGAAACATGTAACAACAAACTAATCAGTACAACAGAGAAACATAAATGTCACCTTTGTCTCTCCAGCGATTGGTGCAACATTGCAGACTTTTTTAGCGCGCAGAGAATTAATGATCGAGCTTTTGCCGACATTGGGATAACCAATGAAACCGACACTGATCTGCTTTTTATCAGCATGCAGCTGTAACAAACACACAACTGCAGTACTGTTACCTGCTCTGTACAGACTAAGGGATTAACACTATTCAGCCGAATACATATTTGGCCAAATACGAATATTTGCAAAAAGCCAACAAGACGACATATTCCAGTTAGCATGCGATATAGGCCTACTGTGAAACTAATCAAAAGTTCAAAGAAAGAATTAAATAAAGTGACAATTCTGACAACTCCTACCATCACACACGCCTTCTTACTGTGCAGTAAACTGCTGGCATATGGCATATGACTCAACCACTCGTATTCCATACGGGCCGACTATTCAACCAAATACAAAGCAAATATTCGGTACAGCCCTAGTACAGACAATGATGTATCACCGTATTTGTCCTCAAAGAACAATATACAGCTGAACAACAACTACAACCATTTAACGGCCTCTTTTCCAGGACAACCTGGGTAAGCCGGTACCAGAAAGGTAAAACCAATCTGGATTTTACTGGAGCAAGACACAGTGAGTGGCAGTGGCATCAGCTGAGCCATATGCAAGTCTGCACCTCGCTCCAGACAGATAACCATGCCAGTACCCCACCACTCTGTTTTTTACAGGCCGGATGCCCTTCCTGCCGCCCAA
>Ga0126330_10000309_pt1 | contig 10740 bp, 4 predicted proteins | sample InaspJWI91metaG_FD_97004 | JGI IMG/M metagenome (GOLD analysis project Ga0126330, IMG submission 97004) | Marine gutless worms symbiont microbial communities from Oahu, Hawaii - Inanidrilus sp. 2 OAHU.JWI-91 metaG | ecosystem: Host-associated > Annelida > Digestive system > Unclassified | place...
TGGGGATCCGGGCCCCCACCTAACAAGTGATTCCTTCGGCCCACCTGAGTGCACAACCCAAACCGCATCTCCATTTGTTTGGCCGTTTCTGCAGGGTTCACAATTGTGTCCAGCAGGCGACATTGATAGCAGGAGGCGACATCTTTGCACTCTCTGCATGCCATGCGGCCTAATGAGGGTTATTGTTCTGCTTCTGAGGCTCGATACAACCTAATTTTGTTGAAATCCCAACCAGCCAGCCAGCCTGTTTATTAATAACAGTACCCACACACCCGTTTAACGGCCCTTTTCCGGGACTACCTGGGTGAGCCGGTACCAGAAAGGTAAAACCAATCTGGATTTTTCTGAAGCAAGAGACAGTGAGTGGCAGTGGCATCAGCTGGGCCACATGCAAGTCTACACCTCGCTCCAGAGAGATAACCACGCCAGTACCCCACCACTGAAGTTTTTTACAGGCTGGATGCCCTTCCTGCCGCCCAACCGACAGCGTCAAAGCACTGAAGGCAAGAGCACTGAAGGCACTGCCTGTACAAGTAATAATAATGATAATAATAACTATATGCAAGGCAGAGCCTGAATGAGGCGCAATATAACCTAATTTTGTTGAAATCGCAGCCAGCCAGCCTGTTTGTTACTGACTGACTGATCTAGTGATGTGCGTGTGCTAGAAACAAACCTTAAGAAACAAGGTCTTCTGCCGCTCACTTTTGCCAACGCCGCGGACTATGACAAGATTCAGTCGACCGATAAGATCTCGCTGCTGGGACTCAAGGACTTTGCGCCAGGCAAAGTGAGTGGTGTCCGTTGCCTGTCACTGTTAATACCTACTGCTACTGCTACACCCAGTTAACGGCCTCTTTCCAGGACAGCCTGGGTAAGGGGGTACCAGAAAGGTAAAAACCAGTCTGGATTTAAATGAGGCAACAGATGATGGGGTTTTGGGATGCAGTGATATCAGCTGAACCACATGCAAACAATCTGCACCTCGCTCCAGACCGGTAGCCACTCCAGCATCTCGCCTTGTTGTTAATAACAGTAATAGTAATACTAATAACCATAGCTTCTGTGGGTCTCAAGCTGTCTGATGAGGCTGTCCGAGTTGCGGTAGCCCATAGACTTGGCTGCAGAGCATGTGAACCACGTCTTTTCGATGCCAGTACCCTCACGTTGCTGCTCTCGCGACGCAGACGTTGCAACTGTGTGGGTTTCAGTGGAACGTTACCTTTTATGACCTTTTGTTACCGTTGTGTGTGTGACGTGTCCGTCTGCGCGTGCGTGCGTGTGTACAGCCGGTTCTGTGTCGCGTGACGCACGCGGACGGCAGCTCGGAGGACATACAGCTGAACCACAGCTTCAACCAACTGCAGATTGGCTGGTTTAGAGCGGGCAGTGCGTTGAACCGCATGAAAGAGCTGAGTCAGCATTAGTATTAATAGACAGACACTCGCTGCTGACTGCGCCTAGTCAGTGGCATAACTAATGGGGGCAGGCAGGGGCACGGGCCTACCCAGGGGGTGGTAAAAAGGGATCTATACCCTCCCAAAATTGTCCTTTGTTCAGTGGTAGAACTATTAAAATTCCCAGCTGTTGGGGGGGGGAATTTTCAGAAAGCCTCGGGTGTCAAAATTTTTTGACTCATGCTGTACAAATAAATATGCAGTATTGTACAACAACATGCAGAGGAGGGGCATAGAACAGTTAAAATTCCCAGCTGTTGGGGAAAAATTTTCAGAAAACCTCGTGTGTAAATTTTTTTTTGACTCACACTGTACAAGTAAATATGCAGTATTAGACAACAACGTGCAAGGGAGGGGGCGTGAAACATGCTGGTGTGGATGGAGAAGGCTAGATTCCTCTCCTGAAGAATCACACCCTGCTGTTGGCCCTCTGGGCCTCAGACGGCAGAACTCCTTTGCCCCCTTACTCTTCTTCTACAACTCGCACACTGACCGTAGTTACGCCACTGTTATCCCAATGACCAGGGGCCCAATTTTTACAGAATATCTTGTGACAATCTTACGATTATCTTGTGATAATGCCAAAGTTTTGATCGACTTATGACGGACGTCTAAAATTTGCTGAACATCTTACGAAGAACACGAGGCATTTCTGAGGTGCGATTCAGTTGCAAAATCGTGAGATCGTCCGAGACAGTGTTCACAAATTAGCTTACGATATTCCTGAGAGAAATCTTAACACGTGAGTCACTATCTTAAGTCGATCTTACGATAAACTTAGAAGATAATCTTATTATCAGTCGTAAGGTATTTTGTAAATCGGGCTGCGGATCCACTGCAGCCTCCTGAGTGTTGTGCCCACTCTCTTCTAGGCTGTGTTGCACGCGTGTGTGGTAGACAGGAAGACATCTGAAGCAGCGGTAAATGCCGCCGCCGCGTTAACCAAAAAATGCACCTTAGACCACTAGTTTCATTTCATTTCAAGTACCGGTACGGTACTCTGCTAGCGTTGCATAATGACTGACGTCACTGAACTGCGTTATCGTTGCGGTTATGTCTTATAAAAACTTGCAGCTTGTTCCCGGGTCCTTACAACTGGCCAGGGCCCCGGGTACACTTTACCTCCGTCCCGTGACCCTCCCCCTTCTCGATGCTGTTGCTCTTGTTCTTTTGCGACAACCCGCACACTGCCCCTATCTCATGTTTGGCAGATTCGCTTGACTTATACGGTGATGGTTGACTGCATGGTGTCAGTCCCGTTGGTACTGTATTTCATATCTGTGCTTCTGCAGTATAGCACTGTCTGTCAGTGCAGTGTAGCAGGGCTGGCAAAAGTAGGTATTTTAGGTTTGAGGTTTTTGAAAACAAAATGTGGAAAGTCCAAAATTTAGGTTTTTTAAATTTTCGCATTTTTTTCTCAGAAAACTAAGTTTAAGTTGTTTTTCAAGTTAGTTCAACTAAATCAGCAATTTTATCAAGGTTTGTGTAGTTAATGCCGCAGTGGGATTTCTAACATACTGTCTGTGCTGTAGGAAGGCTACACCTAAAAGCACTTTACAGAATATAAAGTTTAAAAACCTAAAGAACCTAAAAAACTAAAAACCTTAAGCTGTTCTTTAAAAACCTAGATTTTTCCAGCCCTGCAGTGTAGGTGCTAATCACGCTGTAAACGAACAGGTTTATGATTTGCATTCAGTGGCGGCCATGCAGGTGGGGCAGTGTCTCGGAGGGCCCGCCAGTGGCACGAGAATTATTTTTACCCAAGTCCAAGTACAGTATGCAGTAGTGTTCACAGTAAAACTAAAACGAATAATATTGTTCAGAATCTTTACTGCGACAGCCAGTCAATTTATTTACTTATTTCTCGTTTACTTTGGAAATTCTTTAAATTTTGAAATAATTAACAACCGGCTGATTGTGAAATCGTAACAACGCAACATGCTAGCCCGGTTGAAAAAAGTACGGCCCGCATGCCCAGGGCCCATTCGACAGTTTGGCCGCCCCTTTTTGCATTTATGTATATCCGAATGCACAGTAGTTTTTTTACCTATGCGACGCTATGCTACTGGTCAATACTAGCTATGGCCCTGTCTGTCTGTCTGTGACTCAGTGTCTGTCACAAGCCGGTATTGTATCGAAATGGCTGGACGAATCAAGATAGGCGAGTTTTTGCATGGAGGCTTCCTTCCACCTATCATCTGCTGTGTTTTAAGGAAATTCGGGTATTTCCGAAGATGGGGGTGGGTACTTCCCTGTAGAACGTTGTCCCAAACTTTGGATCGCCACGTCACGTCGATCATCACGGTGTGGTGTCAGCTTAGTTCGACAAGTGTGGACGATTGGTGTGATCAGCTAAACCGCCGTCGCCGAACTTAAGTTGACAGTACTTGCGACGGTCGATGTTCGACCGACGAGCTGGGCCACAGTGGCGGATCCAGAGGCGGGGGCGTGAGGGGATGCATCCCCCACCGGCGTACAGCAGTTTTTTTGCCCGTGAAAAATACCGCCAGTCACTAGCTTCCTTAGCATATTTATTTATGTTCGGCAAACTGATACAACCAGATTACCGGAAGCGTTTTTTGACTCAGAAAGCATAAAAGCATTCAGATCTGCCACTGCTTGGCCATGTCATGCTGAGCCAGGGTCGTAGTCGGCTTTTGAAAAGTGGTCCGGCCATGTAGTGCCGAAGTGCTGTCGTGAGGGGGGTTGGGCTGTGACTTTAAAAGGCTAAGAATGGTTAAAAAAATATCGTGGCAGAAAAAGTGGTCAGGCAATGTCCGGACCGCCGACTACGGCCCTGTAAGCGTCGACCTCTGTATATAGCGCGCGAAGCAGGTCGTTGTGATGGCTGATGGCTGATGCGTGTGTGAGTTTACTGTGATGTAGCGTTATTAAAGTTGTTTGTCTGTGTGTTTTCAAGATAGCGTGTAGCGACTAACACTTTCTCTTATTGCATCGTTTTAACGATGTGGCGATAGATGTGGAGAAATGAAGGCTGGCAAAAGTAGTTTTTAAGGTATCTAGAGGTTTTTAAAAATCTAAAATCTGTAAAAGTCCAAAATTTACGTTTTAGGCTTTTAAAAATGTTGACAATTTTTTTCTCAGAAGTTAGTTTGACTAAATCAGAAACTTCATCAAGATATGTGTAATTAATTCCTCAGTTGAATTTCTAACATACTGCACTGCAGGCAGGCTACACCCAAAAGCACTTTATGAAATATAAAATTTAAAAACCTAAAACACTTTTAAAAAATTTAATTCTTTAAAAACGTGTTTTGTCCAGCCCTAGGAGAAATAGCTACTGCAGTCGATGCAAAACAAACCCTCCCCCCAAAGTCACTGTCGCCTGAACTTCTCGTGGCTATTTTATCGGTTGCGGGCTATCCATAAAAGACGTCCACAAAATTTGGCATTGTTCACCTCCCTCTCCCCCTGTCCACCTATATCCTTTTGCCAATCTCCCCCTTTGTGGACGTCCACTTCATATGGTCACACTTCAACACAGTGTTCCTGTCATCAGATTCCGGTACAGCCAGTGCATTGATCTTTTTCTGTTTTAACTCAGTCGTCCTTTAATCTATTAAAAGTAACTAAGCGCACAAAATATCAAAGTCAAAATTACTGTGTAACACCAAGTTCACGATACCGCAAAATGGGGTGACTGGTCCATTTCTGAGCCACGTTGCCGGGCAGCAGAACGTCACAGTATTGTCCAGAAGGATACAGTTTGTGGTCGTCCGCTGTAGCTTCGCCCAGTCTTCGGGCGTACAGTTCTAATTCGCGTTTAATCATTATCATTTAAACGCTTCTTTCTTTTCGAAGCCGTTCCTCTGGTCATTGACTTTTACAACAGTCGGAAACAAGCCACGATAATATTACAGGCTGTCCCTCTGAAAATTGTGCGTTAACTAGGCTTACGGAAAATAATTCGAATATTCGTGACCGTATAATGCTCACTCACGTTTGTAGTTAGCATAAGACGCATTTACAAATTGCCCCCGAAGTGATTTTTAGCAAAGTATTGATGGCCCTGTGTATTTGTATACACACCCACCAACTAACTACTGTGTCCGTGAGTACCTGCAGTATCCAGTCCTAGCTGGTAGGCCTACATTGTGATTGCTATTTAATTCAGTTAATGAACAACGTAACCTGTGTAAAATGTAATGCACGTAACATGTAAATGCGACACAATCGGCATATAATATTGCAACGATATGAAACTAAATTATAAAAGTAGCCTAGGCCTATATATGGCCTGCACACGCATATAGCATAGGCCTACACATGGCCTACACGACGTGACGTTAATAATTTGACTTCTCTTGTTCTCTGGGATGTGACCTTATATTGACCAGTCAGTGAGTGGGGGGGGGTGCAGATGCAGGAACAGACGGCGGCGTCACAGGTGGAACATATTGGTGCCCGGTTACCCAATAGGCCACGGCCTGTGGGCCCACGGTTTTTAGGGTCCCCGCAACAACGGATCAGCATAATCATTTGGTCTTAAAAGAAGAATGATTACAATCAAGCTTTCTCAAATTGGTCCAGAAACTAGAAAATATGCAGAAGTCAGAGAAGCGAAAACTTTACACTGAAGACTCTGTAAAGCAAGTATAAGCTGTCGCAGATGGACCCGCGCGACGCGTATTAGGAGATATTTGCGAGGGTCCTTGGGTTTCCACGGCCTAAGGGCCTCCACAGGGTTTAATTCGCTCTGGAGCAGCCAACTCAGAAAGGGCTTATTTTCACCATGTTATGGTTACATTATTCAAGTGAGCAGCATCTTCGTAAAGTATCTTTGAAAGTAGCATCATTTGTCAAGATAGTTTCAAAATGTATGTTTAAAATTATCCCGGAAACACTAAGTCAATAATGTCATCACGCTCCAGGCTGAATAGAGGTCAGTATAAGGTCACATAGCAGTGGCGTAATGGGGGCAGGCAGAGTGGGGCAGTTGCCCCCGGACGCAGCAGGGCAGAGGGCGCAAAACACGCCTAAACAAGTTGGCAAGCAAAATAGCCCGAGTTTATTACGATGGGCTAACTGTGGCTCATTCGTCAAACACGTTAGTGTAAAATATTGTCGATGCGGCAGTTATTCCACTGAATAGCATTTCACTTTTACCTGCGCCCCCTCCCGAAAAAAAAATTCGAGGCACATTTAATTCATTGCCTCTGCTCCTCTAGTTGGTGTCAGCCCCCTATTACCAAGGTCCATTATAGCCAAGGTCCTGTATAGCGAGTCTATCACAGCGAAGGTTAGGGGTTCAGGTTTGGCTATGGCGGACCTGGGCTATAGAGGACTGCAGTCCTCTAGTTACGCCACTGTAATGCAGTCGTTCAGAACGGGCCGCTGCCGGCAGTGATGCACGGAGCGGATTCCTCGTCGAGCGGCGGATTCATTATCTCGCCGGCGTACTGGCTGTGTCGGATGCCGAACGTGTAGCTGGGCGGATGTCGCTGATTGCATGTCACCTATACGCACCGCAGTGTATTAGTTATACAGGTAACCCATACTCGATTACCGAGCGTAGGGTACCGGAGCGCGTAGGGTACCGGAGCAGATCCCGGATCTTGGAAGTCAGCCTGCAGGTGACGTGAGTCATAAACCCGGCGGCAGGCTGCCATTACTTTCCGCCAGGCCCGCAGTTAGGCCTACCCTCGCAACCCTTAAGAGGGCTGCTGCCAGTTTCGCTGCTTGGTGAACAGAGGCACGATGGGTGTGAACAGTTTGCCTAAGACTGTTACACGACAGCGTCGCGGCTGCGATTTGAACCCGGGCCCTACTGCATGCGCCTGAGTCCAGCACACTAACCACTCGGCTACCGAGCCTCCCGGTATTAATTATAGGTCATGTAAAAGAAAACGTCGGAGAAAAAACGAAGCTCTGCTACCGCTGATGCCCCCCTCGCGATGTGCCAGTCAAAATCTTGCCGACTGTTGCACGACGGTTTAGGAAGTTGTACCACAAATCCACAGCAAATCGAAGTGGTGGGAGTTAGACGGTTACAGTTGACCGACGTGTATAGTAAAACAGCCACGACGCGTCGGCCGTCGTAGGTGTCGTCAACAACCTCGACCGTCGACGAGTTTCGTTGACAACGCGATCGACTTGCGCGGTGGCGAAATTTAAGTCCGGAGTTTGGGACAAAGTTCCAGAGACACTAGACCTACCCTTAGTTTTGTAGACAGCTAAATTTCGTTAAATCACACTGTATGATTATCGAAGGAAGCCTCCATTCCTAAACCCAGCTCGATTCGACCAGTCGTTTTAATAGATTACGGGCTTGTGAAAACAGTACACAGTACCACCACGACAGCAGATACCGCGCTAGCATAGCGTCGCGAGGTAGAGACTTTGGAAAAAACAATTTTAAAACGTTAAAAATGTTCACCGTCTGTCTAATTAAAGCGTAATTAAGGAAATTTCAAACCTGTATTATGCAACACTTCACGTTTAGAGTTTTTAAAAATCATAATATGGCCTGGGGCTGATCGGAATGTTCTTTCACTGACAAAATTTGAAACAGATTTTCGTGAACTCCCAGTTCCCGCGAGAACGAATCGAACCTTTTCAGGACAGTGCGATCCGGGGCCGGGTTTCTGTGTGCGATCTCCTAGAGGCGGATGCTTGAACGTCATGCTGTATTTCGCCGGCTTCATTTTGTAGATGTCCACTTCGACCACCTTGTGAGCGCCCGGTCCAGGAATCTGTCACACAAGTAGGCTACCCAGTGACAGCTTGTAAACTGGCGGAAGATGCCAAGGCTATAGATTTTATTGGCACGCCACGTAGCCAACGTTACAATAACATAATGACGAAAAAAGTTATGGCCCCGGGGGCGGCGAGACGATGTATGCCACCGCCGATGGCAGTTCGACTCGCGGCGGATCTACGTCCGTCCGCGGACGGGTCCGCAGTCCACACATCTCTGGTGGCCGGCGGTGGCTAAGCTGCTGGCAGCCAGCGTGCCTATAGCCTATGGTAGCTGCGCCATGGGACAGACAGACGGATGGATCGTGGTATCGCTTAATGCCCCCTACGGCGTCCACAATACATATGCGGCGATGAAATGAAGATTTAGGAGTCCAACTACAGTGGGAGAACTTGAAACTACCAACACCGTGGTAGCCTAAATTACGAGTAGTGTAAAAATCGCGACAAGTCCGCAGTCCCACGAAATGCCTTGAAGCGGCGCAGAGACGACCTGCTGTCGGATGTTATTATACCCTCGCTGTTAGGGGCATTAAGCGATACCGCGATCCGTCCGTCTGTCCCATGGCGCAGCTACCGTAGGCGCACAGCTGCCCTAGGCAATAAGCACGCTGGCTGCCTGCAGCTTAGCCATGTGCGGACTGCGGACCTGTCTGCGGACGGACGTAGATCCGCCGCGAGTAGAACTGCCATCGGGGGGGGGGGCATATCATCTTGCCGCCCCCGGGGCGATAACTTGTTCTATACAGGTGTTTGTTGCCTACCTTGAGTCGGCTTTCTGGTGGGTAGCAGCGAGCAGCCATGGTGTAGCAAGGAGCGGCCGACTTGGTGCTGTCAATCGTGTGACAGCCTATCATCTCCGGCAGCTTGAACTCGTTCGGTCCTAAACATATGACAGAAACCGAACGCCGGACGCTCATAAGCTATGTAGAGGCGTCGACAAGCAAAGCGGATCCCGCGGCAGCACGACTCACGGGACCCTACGAGGGACGCAAACACGCACAGAGTTGACTAGTTTCATTCGAAACACCGTATTGGCGTCGCGTAATGACTGACACACGTAATGACTAACAGATAATCACTGAACTGGGTTTTCTTTGCATTTATTTCTTATTAAAAACATGCGGCGTCTCACTGAGCCCCTACAACCGGCCCGGGCTCCGGGTATCTCTCTGTCCCCACTTTTCAACGCCGCTGTGGCTATATAATTGAATTTTCTCCGTCATTTAGCAGCGTGGTATAGCCATGTGCACAAAGTGCATGAGACAACCACCTTCTCGCTTGTAACTTTGCCAAATATTCACCGATTTAAAAAAACCTACCGAGAGACTCAGCGATAAACCTTTCTTAATTCGGTTACTGGCAACCCCACCACACCTTAGGCTCCTAGATGTGTAGCTACGCTACCTTGTAATCTATCTAACAGTTTACTCAATTCTCACCAGTGGCGTAGCCACACAAGTGGCGTAAGGGGCGTACGCACCCCTGTCAGGAAAATACATATTGTTAGTATGTGATTTCTCAGTGTTATAGGCCTACGCGTAGGGCAGCTGAACGGGAATGGAATGGACAGAAAGGAATGCTACAGATTGACGCACCCCCTGTCGAAAATTTCTGGCTACGCCACTGATTCTCACCAGTCAGCCTACTGCAAACATCACCTCGTCAGTGCGCATCTCGTGCGCGGGGAAATTAAAGTCGTGCAGATATATTTACGAGCGATTGGCATAAGTCCAATCAGTCCGGTGGTCACAGTACCGGGCGTGATGAAGCTCTTGTCGGAGTGGTGTTTCATGCCGAACGTGTACTCGGGCGGCCGATTGTTCATCGCCCACATCGTCGGCAGGTAGGCCGCCGGGCCAGGCGACCTCTCGCTGTCCTTCAGGAAGTGGCGCGAAGCCATCGAGTACCTCGGCGCACCCTCGAGCCCGTCTCGCAGCATCTGCATCCGCGCGTACACCACACAGAGGCGATCGAGCGTTAATTGCTGCCGGAAAGAGAGTGGTGTTAATTTATTAAGTGTAAAAGTGTTCGTATCGTTGGCGTATACACTTTGCAGCCGGTTGCACAACCGGGTGGTCGAAACGTTTTGAATACCATATCGTTAAAAAGGTGAAGATAGCCCATACTCGATTACCGAGCGTATGGTTCCGGAGCTGATCCCGGTACTTGGTAGTAAGCCTGCAGGTGACGTGAGTCGTAAACCCGGCGGTAGGCTACCATTACTTTCCGCCAGGCCTGCAGTTACCCCCGCAACCCTTAAGAGGCAATCGTATCGTATCGTAATATTCATTCGATCAAACGCGCCACATCGTCCACAGTTACTGTCCACACAGTCGCCTTGCTGCGCTCGTCAACGCAATGACGTCCTGACTAGACCGCTCAAGCGCCGCTTGCCTGGGCTCATTTCAGTGACGTAAATAGCCATCGGCAGCCCCGGCAATGCCGGGGGGACCCATCATAGGCGGCAGAGACAGGGGCGGGTGTATCGGCCCCCAATGCCGAGGTTGGGGGTCAAATAATATCTGACTGCACCCCCAACTCTGAAAATCAGTCACTTTAACAA
>Ga0126330_10000312_pt1 | contig 10728 bp, 6 predicted proteins | sample InaspJWI91metaG_FD_97004 | JGI IMG/M metagenome (GOLD analysis project Ga0126330, IMG submission 97004) | Marine gutless worms symbiont microbial communities from Oahu, Hawaii - Inanidrilus sp. 2 OAHU.JWI-91 metaG | ecosystem: Host-associated > Annelida > Digestive system > Unclassified | place...
ACCCAGCTGCACAATGATTGGCGGAGCGTGATCACGAGGCGACGTTATCCTACGGCTAACGTCGCTCGCTAAGCCATGTTGACTTACTGTGTCGGAGTGGCGCATCCAAGCCGTCTCCAACAATTGTATTAACGGGTATTAACGCTGGAAATTTATCCAGCAGAAGTTTCTGATTGAAGAAACTTTGAGTTATCAAATACTGGTAAAAGGAGGTAAAATATCATCGTTTTATATGCGAAACAGGCCACAGTTTTGCTCTTAACGAGTCAGTAATCACTGCCATGAAGTCAAGGAGGAAAAGTTGCCATAACCGGAAACAGGCATAATCTTTTTCACGGTAGGTTAAAACAGAACGTACCGTTATGTTAATTAGTGTAGTCTAATCGATAAAGACTTGACCTCAGAATGACTACAAGAACTTGTTTAATGGCGATGTTTGCTTTTAAAAACACACCGAAAATAGATGAAACTGCAGTGTCAGAAATAATTTAAAAACTGAAATCACTAATTGTTTCAAAATTAAAAAGTGACTTTTACGACGACAAATATAAAAAATAGAAATACATTAAACAAATGTAAACAACAGAGATATACAGGGTGGGCTAAAAACGAGGCCACAAACTCATGGCCATAGTTCTGTCAAATTTTATCCGATTTTCGAATTTTTTTCACTGCAAGATTCCTTAGTAAATTTACAGTAAAGTATTTATTAAAAATCCCACCACAGCTTGAATATGTTGCCCACACCACCTTGTGAAACATTAATGTCAGATAACAAGCTATTAACGTTAATTGTGTAGCTACATATTTAAGGTGTGATGGGTTTGGCAATAACCAAATTAATAAAGGTTTATTGCCGAGTCTGTCAGTGAATTTTTTTTAAATCGGTGAATATTTGGCAAAATTACAAGCAAGAAGGTGGTGGTCTCGCGCACAGGGCCTTTGGCTACTACATGGCTACAAGACAACCACCTGCTTGTTTGTAACTTTGCCAAATATTCACCGATTTTATTTTTTTAGTAACAGACTCAGTAGTAAGCCATTCTCAATTTGGTTATCTAATCTAACCTTAAAAAGTCTTTTATTTTCGGAAAACAGTTGTGAAGAACGACCATAGAAACCTTCCCATTCATGTATACACACAAAGTAGTTAACACGTGTCATGTTCAATGATGAATAGGAGAGAGAAAGGTTTTAAAACACCTAAAGTGACATTCAAGGTCACTCAAGGTCTTGGGTCTTTGATATTGATGCCGTTCGATAGGACACATGTGATTTCCTATCAGCCTTCCATTGTAACTAGGCCTATATCTCTATCTTGTACCGTTTCTGAGATATTAGCACTTATTTCCAAAAAATTAAGAGGCCACGTGACCCTGAATGAACCCCCCCCCATACTGCAGAACTTCAACACGTGTATTGCCGGTAGGCCCTACTCCTTACGTTGAATCTGCAAACCAAATTGAAATGTCTAGCATCCGCTCCAAAGATACGGTCTGGGCCCCAAGATGTAAAAATAGGTCACGTGACCCTGACCACGCCCACTTTGGGGATAATCAGGCACCATAAGGCTAATACTACACGCGGCAAACTACTATACGAAATTGGAAGTCTCTATCTGTAGCCTTTGCAGAAATATTTCAGACGATGTAAAAATCTAAAATGTATCACCTGACCCTGACCACGCCCCTTTCAGCGATGACTTGTCATCAGCAGGCTGATATTTGCTACCAGTAACCTACAGACCAAATTTGAAGTTTCTAACTACACCCATTACGAAGATATGAAAAGCTGTGCAAAGTGTAAAAATTGGGGTAATTTGGAGCAGTTAGGGGTCACTCAAGGTCATAGGCAATGTGACCATTCGATAGAGCGCATACGACTTCCTATTCGATATTAATAGAAACTGTGCGTCTATGTTGTACCGTTTTCCAGATAAAGCCAGTTATTTATCGAAATTGGCAGATTTAACCCACCCCACCTGCATTTGGCGTCCCCGCAGGGATTGACCGCAGTCGAATTTCGCGGAGATCTTTGGCTTCAGAATACTAGAGTCCCTGGGCTATCGTACGGCGTTATTTGTGTGATCCTACGTTTAGCCATTTTAGTAGAACACCGACTCGTGACAGACACAGACAAACAGACAGGGCCATAGCATACCCCCCCCCCCCTATACCGGCTGCAAAGCGTAGACTGAAGGTTACTTCACCTGTTTGAATTCGTAATAAATTCCATACGTGATACGTCGAAAACTATGGCACTTTTTAGCTAGCATATTTTGACACTCGGATCTGAAGAAGTGCGTGGCCCATCGCTTAATTTAGACCGCCATCGCAGAAACGGCGCAGATCACGAATAGAAAGTGATATCTGGCCCATGGAATAACGCCGTTTACAATGACTTGCAGTAAAAATTTAAGGCCACTCGCGTATTGCAAATCTTCTCACATGCGATTTTCGTACAGTTGTGTAGCTTTTCATCAGTGTTCCACTGACAAGAGAGCGTTGCGGAGTCCCGTTGCGATAGCCCAACTTTTTGTTACTAGTTTTCAAGCAACATTTTGCAAATGTGATTGCAAAGCCGCACAGAACTGTTACGCCGTTATAATGTATTGAACTATTTAATCTATTCAAACATTTTAAGATTAGAAAGCCCTCACTCGAGGTCGCACCAACCACCTTAGCCTAGTGAACTGGACAAACTCAGAAATACTATTTTTCGCTTATTTTTAAATTCAGGTCTGTTATTAACCGACTGGGCTATTTCCGTCTAAGCATGTTTTCTTTCCGTGATTTCTCTCACCTGTAATGTTGACTTGACATTCAAACATAACCTATAGATAGGGTCAAATTAATCTATAAGGTCATATATCGAGGTGAAAAGTCATTTCGTTCAAAAACTGTCGTCTGCATTGACATTAGCTGACCAATAGCTGTGCATTGTTACACAGCTACTGCAGTGCTCTGTAGATGTTGCATGTGCACAAATGCAAACGCCGTGTGGCAGTTTCACTCTGGCTAATACAACTGACGCGTACAAATTTAGCATACATTATGGCCGTCAAGCACATCGCAGAAACAAGAAGCTCTGCTACCGCAGACGGACCTCGCGACGCGCTACGCCAGTCAAAACTTGTCAACTGCAAAAACAAGTTGTACAACAAATCCACAACAAATTCGCCAACAAGTTTACAGAAAATCGAATGCCTACAACAAATATGCAACATCTGAACGTGCTGAAAGTAACTGACATCAACAAGTCTACAACAAATCTACAACAATTCGATAAATCCACAACAAATCGAGTTAATTGAGTTTGGGCCTAACGGAGTTAGAGGGTTACAGTTGACCGACTTGTAGTAAACAGCCACGACTCGTCGATTGCCGTACAGGTGTCATCAATAAACTCGATCGTCGACGACGACGACGACAAAGTTCCAGAGGGAAAGTACCCTAAGTTTTGAAGACACCCAAATTTCTTTACAACACAGTGTGGCATAGGTGGAGGAAAGCCTCCATGCCAAAACCAGCTCGATTCGTCCAGTTCTTTCGATAAATACCGACTTGTGGCGGACAGACAGACGGACAAACGACGACAGCAAATACCGCGCTAGCGGTAAAAATAGCTGGATGGAATAACATGCTACTCGATCAGCGTATAGTAGTATTATGTTAATAGGTGTAGTTGAATGGCGGCAGTGCGCGAGTGCAGCGGCGACTAATAGGATCAGGCAAGCTGGCGCGTTGTTTACAGTTGAGCTATAGCCCGCGAGCTAGCCAGCGACCGTGCGGCAATCAGAGCGTGAAACACCTGAGCGTACCTGTACCTGTATTAGACAACAAATCCAACGTGACGAGCGGCGCGCACTGCCTACCTGGGCCTAGTTTGACCACGGCAGTGAATCATCGCAGTCTGCCACTATTCTTGGGCGACAAGATCTCGACGTAAGTTAACGTCTTTACCTTTTGTCAGTCTGTGCGTAAAGCTTTCTATAAATTTGGAAAGGTGCAACACCTCTCATTGTGGTAATAAGTAATGCAGTTCATTTAGTCGTGCATTCTTCACGCTGTATGTGTTTAGACGGCCGACAAAGATAGCTCTTTGTCAAGAATGCTGATAATTTGACTACAGGTAGACTATGTTCAATATTGTTCATACCTTGTTGCCGGGGTACAGTTGCATTCGGATTTGACAGTGATATACGAGTAGGCATACCTGTATGCATTGCCAACGCAGCATTGTTAGAATAATACAGCGCTTATGGCGCTATACAAAGACGTTTATGATTATTATTATTTTTTAGCCCACCAGCACAAAGCCTGTAGGCAGCTGAAAATTAAATTATTATTATTATTATTAATACACTAGACTAGACATCTTGCACACAAACCGAGACAAGACAAGACAGTGAGTGTAGACGGGCTCAGGTGAATCCTCTATGCCCGTATCTACATAGCCGCTGCATAACTGGAGGTCTACCAGTTTGTATGTAATGTTATGAAACTGTGACGCGTGTATGAACAAGGCAGCCAGTCTGACTGGGGGCACGGTGGTTAATATAGTTGCTTGTGCGTGAACTCTAATATACCATATTAGGGTTAAGGATAGTATATAGTTATAGGGTTACCCGCATAATGCAGTGGTATAATTAAAACGTTTTGCTTCGCTCCTTCGACCAGGCCAGTTTTTAAACCAGACCAACATCACCTAATATGGAATAGGCCTACTTGTGCAGTGTACAAAACGTTAATACTCGACCACGCCCTGTATATCCAGCCTAAATCACCCATGCATGGACTGGCAAAGCTAGGCCTATACAAAAACTTGCGAAGCATTCGTACAGCGAGCATCCTGTAGCAATGTATGACATATTGGGCACGAGGCGACTTAGGCTAGACAGTGTACTGTACACAGACCATGACTATCTGAAGTCGTACACTTACTGGCACTGCCACTCGCCGCCAATCCCTAGTTAATCTGTGTTTGCCCGTTTCCTTGTGTCACTTCACTTTTAACATCATTTACCTATTCTTTTTAGAAAGTTGAGGCGATTTCGTATTACGACAAAACCTTACACGAAAAGTCGCCGTTTTGGCTTTTTTTGTTGTAGGCCTACCGTCCAGTTCTAGGCTTAGCAAATACCAACCGAAGCGAATGCGGCCTCTTCAAGTTGTTGACACCAAACACTCGACATCTTTTACTGCACTTGACCGTCGCCTTCGTAGACGGGGAAGAGAAACTTCAGACTATCTTCGCAAACCGCCCGATTTAGTCGAGCACACAGACCCTGTTCAGATGATACCGAATCAGATGCTTTGCAGTCTCTCTGCGATAGTTCAGATGATTGTTTATATCACGCCACGCCATACTAGGGCGTAATATGCTACGACCTTGTGTCTCTGTCTGTCTGTCACAAGTTGATGTTTTATCGCGCTAATCAATACTGCTATATTGTGTCACACAAACAACGCTGCGTGCTAGCTTAGAAACTAGTTTTGATACCGAACGTGCTCTTGATATTCCTATGTGTTAACCCTAGACATGGATGTCACATAAAGGTAGGATAATTTCTGCAGCATCGGAGAAGTCTGTCATTTTCCAGTCTACGTTATTCTTCGCCATTCATGCCATTTTAGGTCGTGCTTTTTGAGTCGCCCCATGTGATTACAGAGATCGTGAAAAGCACGAATGTCTGTCGATGCTTAATTATGGGCCGTTCACACACGCTGCTCGGTGTTGCGCGAGAGATAGTAACTCGACGCATTTCCGTGGCGGCGCTGCGCGGCGCCGCGCTGGTAAAACGCTTCTTGTGTTTTTACTAGCGGAGCGCAGAAACGCGTATGTGTGAATGTGTGTATATATGACCCTTTACGCCTATAATACTGTAATTATAGCCTGTGGTGACTACAGCAATAGGCAGTGCGCCGACGGCATGTACACTGTAGCACTATAGGCCTACGAGTTGACTTTGCCAGTTTCGTCTGATTATGTGCACAGACCTTCAGTGCTTTAACACTGTTGGTTGGGCGCCAGGAAGAGCATCCGGCCTGCAAAAATTGAGTGACGAGGTGTTGGTGTGGTTATCTGTCTGGAGCGAGGTGCAGATTGTTTGCATATGGTCCAGCTGATGCCACTGCACCCCCAAACCCCATCATCTCTTGCCTCATTCAAATCCGGACTGGTTTTACCTTTCTGGTACCGGCTTACCCAGGTTGTCCTGGAAATGAGGCCGGTAAACAGGTGTAGTAGTATGTGCACAGTAATACATCCAAAAGAGGGATAGCGCGATGCGTGATTGACAAGGCAATTCCCACGAGTGTTGCATGTCGATGACGATAGACGACAGCCTTGTTTCCGAAACGGCTGGAGTAAATGCGGGAAGAGAAGAGAAACAACAGGAGCAGCGGGAGGAGTTAGACTGTGCTAGTCTTACAGCGGCGCTATATGTAGTGTACAATGGTACATGCACTCTGATTAAATATGACCTTGATCTTTGACCTTTTGCCCTCCAAACGTGTTGCTATTCACGACGACATATGCACAGACACATCAGTGGTCGGATTTCTAAGCGTTTGTTTTTGAACTAGAGCTGGCGGCGATGTGTCTACTGTCTCATGTATAAGGAAGGTTATCTTATCTTGTCTTGTCTTGATAATCGGCAAACCTCCTGATAGAGTATCGGGCCTCATTATGAAGCGCATAACGAGCCTAGCCTACTCTAATGTCTAGTGTATGTTTACCTGTGTGTGTAGATTGCGTGCACTCGTTGAACGATCATTCATTGCTGTGCTTGTAGCTCGACATATAAGAATACACGCGAGTGCTTGCAGCTGCCATCATGAACGACGGTAAACAAACAGCTTTTTATCGAGTTTTACTTACTTATTTTGACCGTTAGGTACAGATCACCTGGGCTAATATTAGTAATATTAATAATAACAAAGTGTCCAAAGTAATTGTTGGCAAAAGGTTCATCGCTGCGTCCGGCCACGAATGCAGTCGATTGCGTGACGTTAGATTGAACTCTATTCAGTCTGGAATGTGACATTATTATTGACCGCTGGGTGTGGCGTCAGGAGCCTGGGGAGGGAAGGCGAGGCGGCGGCATAGTGAAACATGTATCTCACAGTGAATGCAGGATACTTTTGAAACTCTGTTGACAAAATGATGATACTTTCGAAGATACTTTCTCGAGACACTGTTCACTTGAATAATGAACGAAACTATAGCACAATGAGTCTCAGCCATTGTTTCAATACTCTAGACTGTATATAGGGTGACGTGAAATGATTACTTGTGAGTACCGTTTTGAATTTAAGTTGTCAGGAAAAATGCATGAATCTGACGCAAGCTTAAACGTGTTCTGTTACAATGCATTCTGCATTTCTGTTTGCTCAGAGGCAAACACAGAGAGGCGAACAAGTAGGCAATACGGTCATCTGGAGGCAGGCTGTGACGGACGGGCGTATGTCCCCTCCCAAAGTCATTACATGACTCGCCTTGTGGGAATACATGTTTACTTTGATCCGCCTGCAAACAACATCTCGATCGGTTCAGCCGTTTGTGCAGGGCTTATAAATACAGAACATAGAGCGTGCGATCTGTAGCAATAGGCCGCATCTAGGCCTATGCGATGTGATGGGGTGTGACAAATTAATGCATCGGCTACTATCAACTACCACGGCCCCGCTGCGATCACTAACCCTAACGCTAACCTTAACCCAACTATCCCTAACCATAAACCCTAGTTTTTAGACACTTTAACACAGTAGTGGCCGATTCATTAGCCACACCGATGCTATGCGGCCTAAGTCGCTGCTGGCCGCGTGTATGGTTGTTGCTACATGGACATAAAACATTTTAACGTTTTCTTATTCTTATCATAACTTATTATAATTGTTAACGTTTTAACGTGTTTACGTGTTTTTTTAAATTGAACGTTTTTATTATAAAACCGTTAGTGCAAACTGTAACTCAAGCAGTATTTTAGTGACATTTTGCATCGTTTGCGACGTTATTTAAAATCGCTGCGATACGATACGATGTACTATTTTAACATGCGCTCAAAAGATGACATGAGTCAGCTTAGTCTACCACACGGAACCAACAACTAAAAAGTGGGGAATAGGAAAAAAACAGATATGCTCAGAAGTATCGCAAACAGTCCGGGGAGTCTGTCGTAGAGAAGAACAAGAAAGGCTGCGGTGGGAAGGATTTGCAATTTAAGGTGGGCAGTACAACATGGTAAAATATAATACAGGGAGCACAGACAGTACTGTAGTCCTGCAAAAGTTACGTTGTGATATACTGACAGATGACGGCCGTTTTAGGACGTTTTAAACGTTTACAAAATTTCTATGTTTTCTAACGTTTTAGAGGGGTTTCTGTTATTTTTTTTCTCCAACGTTTTTGCACGTCTAATGGTTGCTATGACGCTGGTGCTAGCGGCGGTGGTGGAGAGTCAGCTGGCTGCCGCTGACAGCCTGATGACATGGATACGTGATGGCGCAGTCCAGTTGCGCACGAAGGACGCCGGCCACGGCTCGGAGCCGCCCGTCACCGTCATGGCCGCCTTCGACGAGACCGTCCAACGATGTCCCGACCGCATCGCCATCTGTGAGCAGCTTCAGCCGTACACTTATAGGGAACGAAACACACACACACACACACACGTTTAACGGCCCTTTGTCCAGGAGTAGGGAACGAAAGTGTGCCGAAAATTATATTAATGACACAATAAAATTTTTTCCTTAAACTGCAATCAGCATTTTGGTAATTTCAAACCATAGCAGTTTCCGAGTGCTGTTTGATAAAATTGCTTCCGCATATTTCATTTGATAAATATATCAATATTTTATCATTGGAAATGGCCAGCCCAGAAAACCGGCACTGTGCCAATTGTATCGGCACACTTTCGTTCCCTATTATTGACGCTTCCCGCGTAGCATACAGAATTACGGAGCAGGGTCTGTGTATCGGTCGAACATCCGTCTGTCTGTTTGTCCCATCGATCGACAGCAGCAACGGCTACCGACTGGTTTGCTGCTGAGCGTTCTGCGGCGGGAGATCGATCGATATCGCTGTAGATGTGGGCAGTGTCACGTTGACAGCCGACGTAGAAGGCTCAACACAGACTTCTGTTAATACGTCTCTGAATTTAGCCAATTAACCATCTAGCCGTGTTGCAGGGCATAAGCCGCTCTGTCAATAGGCCTACCTCGCGACGTTTTTATGCCAGTACCAATTCTGTGGGTCATGCATTATGTTTTCGGGTTGTCCATCTGTCAGTGCGTGCGTGTGTGCTCGGGCGGAGACATTCGATTTCGAACATTATAGCACCACGACGAGCAATATCTCGTCACACATGTTTCCATTTCCACAAACATTTTCGTTGTCATTCCCGTGGGAATCCCGTGAGACACATGCAGGGATCCCAGTGATTCCCATGTACACTTCTAGTACGACGATTGAGTTGGCCCGGGTTGGGTTGTTGGTTACATGCCGTCGTCGTTAGCGCGATGTCAGCTTGGACCGTGGCGTCGCTGTCGAACGACCTCTACGGATAGCTCGTCTCCATAGAGTCGCTATGGGAATGTTGTTGTCGCGGCGCAGCTGGTCGGTCCACTTGGCACGCGGACGACCGGGTTGACGTTTGCAAGTTGGGTCTGGAGTTAAAAGCTCGTCACTGTATCGCATATCGCGTTGGTTTACCCGCCTGAAGAGTGTCACGCGTCACCGGTCACTAACACAGCACGATGTATAGCGTAGGTCTAACTTCCTTGATGCGTCGTCCCACGCCTAACCAGTAAGACGCCGTTTCCAGCCAAACGCACGCATCGCAAGCAAACAGCTTGCGTTAAATTATTATACGCACACATTTTGCTTGCATTGCGCGCGATGCGTGCGTTGCGTTTGGCTAGAAACCATGCTTACCATCACCATTGGTGTTTGCAGATAATGTGGAATGTTGATATTTCGTAATTTGCACTGTCATATAATTCTTGTGTTTTGTTCTTTCATTAATTGACTTACATTGTTTTTGTTTTTCATGATATGTCCTGCGTCGTTGATAAGTAACATCACCATAGTCTTGTCCGTAACTTCGCCAAATGTCTGCCGATTTTCAAAATTCTTTTACACTTAGACTCAGCAGTGAATTTGCAATGAAGCTATAATTAAAAATCCCATCGCTCGTTAATCGTGTCTCTACAGTACCTTGTGAAATACCAGTGTTCCAAAAATCACCATGCTGAAGGAATAAATGCAGCGAGCCACTCCAAACAAGAAGCTCAGCTATCGCCGAGGGACCGCATGATGCGTCGTGTCAGTTGAAGTCTTGCCAGTTGCCACGCAACAGTGCAGAAACTACTTGTACAACAGGTCCTGAACCAAGTATCAGCTGTAGCTAATTGACCCGTGCGACAGAATCGTGCTGTAGACAGCGCTTGACGATCTGTGCGATAAACTATAGTGGTCGAGCGTCGAGCGCGGGGGTATTATGACTTAGTTGACCGACGACGGCCCAGTTTATCACGCTCTGAGCGTCCACCTTTCTCGAGCTAAGTTGATAACACGTTTCGACGATCGATATACACACACACGTTTACACACACACGTTTAACGGCCCTTTGTCCGGGACTACCCGGGTAAGCCGGTACCAGAAAGGTAAAACCAATCTGGATTTTACTGGAGCAAGAGACAGTGAGTGGCAGTGGCATCAGCTGGGCC
>Ga0126330_10000313_pt1 | contig 10710 bp, 7 predicted proteins | sample InaspJWI91metaG_FD_97004 | JGI IMG/M metagenome (GOLD analysis project Ga0126330, IMG submission 97004) | Marine gutless worms symbiont microbial communities from Oahu, Hawaii - Inanidrilus sp. 2 OAHU.JWI-91 metaG | ecosystem: Host-associated > Annelida > Digestive system > Unclassified | place...
CCGAAATGCCGCCCAAAGACGCCCGGCCTACGAATGTGTGAATAGGCGCATCAAAAACATCGTGCTGGACTACCAGAATCGTGATATCATTGATTATCTACGTGGTCTGGCTCACAACATCATCCACTGAATTTTGCCATTGACATTTAAATAGGCGAACTGTACTTTAAATTCAAATTATGAACATTTTCGCACAGTAGATTTTAGTCGGTATAATTATGTATCCATGCACGTGTTAAATATCTGTGTGCGAGTATGTGGCTTATTTGTTAAACAGAATTATAAATCAATGTCTTTTTGCTTTTTAACCTAGATAATTAGTGATAATTAATTGCGGCGCTCTACTGACCGGCGCTGCACCGATCCTGCGCTCTACTGACGGCGCTCTACTGACGGCCTCCCCAATGAATGCTGTTCATAAAGGAAACATAATTTTTCCGGATATTTTAAGGCAAGATAAATGTTACAGAGCAAGATAATTATTAAAAGAGTTTTATTTTAGGCAATAGTCTTGCTTATCACTCGATTGACAGCCGCGAGTACACGACACGGCCACGACAGCTGTTGTGCTTCAGATGCAATTACCCACGATGATCGGTCCAATATATTATAAGCTTCAAGCCGTCAAGCCGGCACGGAACGAAGCGACGAAGGAGATTTAAAAATTCGGCCCAATACTCCCCAGTTTTATTGCAAAAATTCTACTAAATACTGTTGTAAATTTTAGTAGTAAAATATTAAATAGTTTCCGAAAGGTTACAAGTTTATCATACACCGTGAGTCAAAAAAAGAAGACACTAAACTTGTTTATAACTTCCCCAAATATTAACCGATTTTAAAAAAATTTTCGCTGATAGACTCAGTTGTAAAGTTTTAACAGATTCATATTTAGATATTTCATCACACCTTAAATATGTCGCTACACTACCTTGTAAAATATGAATGTCAGAAAGCTGGCGGCAATCTGAAATATGTATTGTTATTAATGATAAATTACAACGTAGTATCGCCAAGCATTTAAGTTACGATGGGTTACTTCATTACTAATTATATCAGTCAGCTTGATGGTGAAAGAATTTTTAAAATCGGTGAACATATGGCAAAGTTACAGGCAAAATGTTTGACTGTGTCATACTCCCCATTCGCCTTACACGTTCGTCCTCAAAGATGCAGAACTCGCCAGATAAGTAAAATACTTGTGTGTAACGGACAGAAACTGTTGCTAATTGTTGCTATGTTAATAGACAGATTAATGTGAGTTTACTATGAACAATATTTAGCTGCTGTAGACCAGTTTTGATTTAATGACTGGCAGACTGACGCAGTCAGTAAATGACCGACTGCTAATCATGTACGGCATTTTGCTGCAACATCTCTTTCTTTGTGTTACAGCAGTTGTGTAGAGTCGATAATGAGATTTTTTTATATGGCCGCATATACGCATATACGTGTAGTTAGGAATTTGTGGATACGATGAAGATCAAAGAGCATAGCAGTGAAGTGAAACGGGATGCAGGCACAGTGTCCGCATGACGTCCGACTGTCTCCTTCCTGTCTCCAGGCCGGTCCGCACGAAAACCGCAGGAGGCTGCAAGAAACCGCAGCAGAGCTAAATGTTAAGCTGTACATTTAATTTTTACGTTGTTATGTACTTATGCATTATTGTGCCGTTGCATATGCATTTTTGAGCTAGCAACGTCCTGCGGTCAGCGAACAATTACCTTTCTTTCCTACTCAGAAGCAGTAGTTAGGCTTCCTTGCCGAGCTACGAGTCGACCAAACTCCAGATGTCGCTAAAAGGCCTACGTTTGCCTTTCCGCCGGCGGCCAATTTGACGTGAAATTTATCATCGCAGCTTTATATATAGCTCTGCTGTGGACTTTTGTGGTCTCCTGCGGTTTCAGGCAGACCCCTCCAGGCTATGGTCTCTCTTTCCGTCCATGCATCTGTCGGACATCTTCAGTCGCGTCGTCTTTGAATTATTCAGCTCGACGACGATGAATTCGAATCAGTTCGCGCACGTACGTTTCACTCGTCGCTCGTCGGATTGCAAGACGTTTCGTATACCTCCTTTGATGCCAAAAGGACGATTCGTATACGGGACGAGGGAGGGTGGAGCGGCGTAGGCGGGACTTAGGTCTGCGGCGCTGCGACCGCGTAGCAGTTGAGCAGAAGTTTAACACGTACTGATTTGGCGAAAATGCCGAATTGACATCTTGAATCATAGTATCAAACCGTAAATTGTATGCAAATTGTACAGCTGCCTAATTTCCAAGTTCATCGGCAGTTTGCATTAGCTCCACCCGGCAGCCCGCGCCCCTCCGCACCAGGCACACGTATCGTCTCAACCCAGAGAACAATAGAGATGCACGAAACGTCCCAGTACCTCACTGGTTTTTCGTCTTCGCTCTCTGGCGTGTGTCATTCCACTTCTGTCGCTCTTTCGCTTCCCATCTCCGCCGCACGCCGATGACTCGCCGCTTCTCCAGAGTGCGGCGTCCTGGTCGCCAGCTCTCATTCCGGAACAGAGACGAGATGGTGTCTTCGCGAGACGCCGGCATCGGCAAAGTTTCAGAGACGGCGCTCGAAAAACGTCTTAAGTGCATTCAGACTGGCTACATGTCGAGCGACACGTTGTACAACATGTGTCCCTAGCATGGAATCACTTTTAAGTAGTGTTGTTACGGTTCCAAAATTTTCGTAGACGGACGGATACGGACGGATTTGGGGAAAACCGCGGTTTCGGAGTCGATTTCGGTTGTCTCGATGAACAGTTGTCGTCAGCGTCAAGGACTTGAGGCAGTACTCGTGCTGACGACGACGTTGTGGAGTGTTTATCGACCGCGATAGCGGTGAAAATAATGCGATCGGTCGTGTTCGTCTGTCCGTCCGTCTGTTTCTGCTCTATCTTTTGAACCGACTAACTTAATCTTTTTTCTTGCATGTAGTTCGCATAACATTCGCTAGGGCGGCGCAGCCGGTATACGACAAGCGCAGGCAAACAAATCACCTGATTCGATGGACGAAGGCTAACCAATTAATTGACCAATTAACAATAAATTAACAGGTGGCGAGGGGGATAAGCGGGTGGGCTACCGACAGGCTTTGCTTCGCATCTAGTTTTACATGCATACAAATTTTATTTCAGCAAGCCAGAGTAAACGTATAAAATACGCGCATATAAGAACAATAAAAAACTGGTGCTATGTCTAAACGAAAGGCAGTGGCTCTTACACGCAGACAGGTATTAAATTCACTAAATACAAATATAGTCAGTAATGTAGATCTAGATATATAAAAACAGAGCACATAAAAGCATCTAAATCTTTCCGATCAAAAACTGATGTAATTTTATGTCAAGATCGCCAAACGTTTCAGAGACGACGTGCGTAACTTATTAGTTTGTTCGAGTTATACAATGAATCAGCCTGTTTAGCAGTAAAAAATCAAATGAGTGTTAGATTTATTGCTACGTATAAACGACCTTGTGCTTGGCTCTGTGATTTGGTCGTTTCGCGTTGGACATTGTATTTACTGTAGACACTATACTAGCCATAGCGTGAAGAACGAACGGCAAAAGGACACTTTGTACAGTGAGTGAGCAGTTTCTTAACGGCACATCAGCACATAATAGGCCATTTCAGCCACAACATGTCTGTCGACCACTGTAGTGACCCACGTTGGTTAATTGGTCCGATATGTGTGTGTCTGTGTCCGGATATTTTTGAATTAAATCATCTTTGACTTAATGATTTAGCTTGACACTTTCTATATCACGTTCCAAGGTAGTCGTGGGTCAAATTTCGCGTTCACTGGATAAAATGTTTTTTACTATTTACAATGAACGTTAGGACATAACGTATTTTTTGGTTATTCGTCGAGTTCTCCGTGCAAAAGTGGTCGGTGTGACCTCGAGTGACGGCCTTTTAGTGTTAACAAGCTTTCAGTTATCGCATGTACAGCCCATAGCTACCGTCTTCGTGGCCATCCACAAGATGGGGGCGCTGAAAACGCAAGTACTGGAAAACGCAAGTACGGAAAAGGCAAGTACGAACCGATCCGTAGTGGGTCATGTCTGAAATAAAACAAAATAAATGTTACAAGAACCACGTATTTTATTTCACATCTTTTTGATTTTATTTCAGCCGTCCGCATATCTGCAGTGAAATAAAATGTAAATTGATATAAATGCTAAAAGAAGCATTTATCTTATTTCATTTTATTTCATTTCACGTTGGACGTGCGGATATGCGAAGTTTGAACGACCATTCACTGAGCGCGCGTGCGCATAGCGGCGAACTTGGCGAGTCGTTGTGTGGTGCAGAATGTCATCGACTGGTCGGCGCCGCGCCTGACGACGACTGAAGCCGCGTGGCGGATGCGTGTGTATCAACAGCCGTGCCTACCTTCGTCCGACGGACCGCGTCATCGCAGCAGCAGCAGCAGCAGCAGCCGCCGCCGCCGCCGCATCAGCTGAATTTGTCGCCACCGCAGACCGGACCGATCAGTCCGATAAACAGTCGGCGTGCCGATCTGTCGGCGTGGTACTCGCGCGTCAGTCGCTCGCTCTGCGCTGGTCGATACGCTAGCGGGCGGGCGGCGTGTGGCCGGCCGAGAATCGCCGGGCGTTGCGTCGATCCGAACGGCGACGAATCTCAGCAGCCGTCGATTTCGATCAGCGACGTCGACAATTTCCCGTTCGTACTCTCACTAGAGCGCGCGTCGCGGCGACGGCCGACGCCTGTGCCGTGCCGACTGAGATGCCAACCACGATGGCGCCGTGACCAGCGAGCGCTCTTGTCTCCACTACCTATTTGCGGTGAGTGTTTTGGCCTAATACGATACGATATGCACTTCCAGAGACTGGCTTCGTCGCAGATTCAACTGCTTCGCCTCTAAGCCGGTCTAAGGATTGTGTTACGTTGTGTGTACAACGTTGAGTGTGACGATGTAGTATCAGTGTGGAGGTGCGGCAAGAGGTGAGGTGACGGCATAGTGAAACGTGTATTTCATAGTGATACATTTTGAAAATATCTTGACAAGATTATGATATCTTCATAGTTACTTTTCCAAGGTGCTGTTCACTTAAATAGTTTAATCGTAACAAAGTAAAAATAAACTATTTTCAGTAATCTGTCCCGCCTATGACTTCATCTAACGTCACACTCCAAGGTGAATAGGTGAACATATAACGTCACAACACTGGTCTAAAAACTTTTCGCGCTTTGCGCTGCCTTCTCTGTTTTCTTCCTGTCTCCTGCTCTTTTTCATTCTCATGCTGTCTGCAAGCGTGCTGACCTCACGTACTGTGCGCCTGTCCATCCGTTCAAACTACAGGGCTGGCAAAGTACATGTTGTTTTTAGTTTTTAGGTTTCAGGTTTTTAAAAGTGTAAAATTTAGGTTTTTAGGTTTTAAATTTTCACAGTTATTTCAGAAAACTAAGTTTAAGTTGTTTTTCAAGTTATTTGACTAAATCAGCAATTTTTTCAAGGTATATGTTGTTGATGAATTTCTAAGATACTGTCTGTACTGTAGGTAGGCTACACCTAAAAGCGCTCTACAAAATATAAAATTAAAAAAACGTAATAACCTAAATAACCTTTAAAACCTTTAACAACCTAAAAGCTTAAATATTTTTTAAAAACCTAGTTTTTTCCAGACCTGAGTGCGAGGCATACCATAATCTAGATCTGAACGCTCGTCAGTCTGACACCGATTAAAACAGAAAAGGAAATGCTCCTGAAGAGCTGCAATTTTCTTAATTGTTATAATAAAACATAACAAGACACTCACAGTAAAGCTGTTTACTATACAGTTATCAGCAGACACTGACATTATGCTATTTCATACGCAAAGGGCGATAATGTAAGAATGCCATCGGACTGGATTGAGCGTCTGTATTTGTTTAATTGTTGGAATAGAGTTCTGCGGTTTATGTTGAAATTCCTATAGATTATTTACACAACAATCCGGTTTTTTGACTCGCAAAGTTATAGACTACCAAGCCCATGCAGCTGTCACTGTCACCGACAATGACAGTTAGCCTATAGGCTAACCGATCATAGCCTATCCACAAAATCGGACGCATTTTGGGGTGTTTACATGGAGAAATCGATGCAGCAATCGATCAGCGCAAGCGGTTGCCGACGATTGCGCCGACGATCGCTGCGACGATTGCGTCGTGTAAACACCCTATTTCAGTCAAACTAATGCTAACTGCTCCCCGTGTCAAATATGTTATCAGTTGCATCTACAGTAGGCCTACGCTAACTGTCTTCCTGACAGGCTGAGATATTAGTAGGCCTAGGCCTACTCTGCCTCTGGCAAAGGGCTAACCAGATAGGCTAGGGTACGTAGGCCTAATTTTAGCCTACATCTATATTGTTCTCTTTTCTGTTGAAGATTACCGTTGCTTTATAATGTACTTATTCAAAAGCTGTTTTAAAGTTTTTGTCTTATTACTTCCAACTTTCTGGCACCGAATAGCCTATAATGTGCTGATGTGCCGTTAAGAAACTGCTCACTCACTCACTTTGTTTTATTTCCGGATTATGAGTTTCGTGGACGTCGACGCAGTTAATGGTAGGCCTATGAGGTTTCAAACCGGATTCAGCTAGACTATTAATATGACGTCTTTTCGTCGCCGTGGCAGCACATGCGTCACGAAGAAAATAATATCGAACTGCACCGCGCAGTCTCGTAGGATTTTGTTTTGTCGACTGGATTAATTTTCCGTTTCTTCCGAACATATACACTGCGCCAGGTATGCTGTGCGTTTATTTCGGTTGCAATTTTAGTTCAGTATTTTCATCGTGCCATCATTTCACTGCCATTCACTATAGTCTCGACTGTCTGTTTCGGCCTGTTTTGTAACTCAGCGTTAGTAACTCTAATATTTTACGAAGTGACTATTCATACGACTAGGCTTACTTCGGTTACTAGTTAGAATTAACAGAGTTAGTGGATTTCGGGAGAGTTAGGACATTGGGTAGCCTAACGGTTGAGATTATAGAGTTCAGTATAGCCATGTAGGCCTATCTATTTCTTAACCGTTGTGTTGCTAGGGTGTGTTGCAAGTCGGGCCGTCATTAGTTGACGCCTGCCCCTTAGCAACTCCACACAGATAGCAGATGGGTGTGGCGTCGGCCAGCTGTTGTGTTTCAGATACATGCAGGCGATAACTGCTAACACTGTTATCGCCTACATTACCCACGACGACCGGTCCAATGTATCATCAGCGTCAAGCCGGCACGCAGCGAAGCGACGTGGCGGCTTGCAATTCTCCATGATGAGTAGTTATACTATGACCAGCAGTTTGCATATTACTAACACTACTGTCCATGTCGAGCAATATCTTAATGTCTTTACTGCCAATATTGCTTCGTGCTATCAGTTTTTGTTTAGCCGTCCTTTTATCAGAATTACAGTAGCTTCTGCTGCACCCACGAAAGAACGTTAGTGCACGTCTTGTGGATGCCGCTACTGTTGCCAAATAAACAGTGTCAAAGCAGTGACGGTAACTGAAATCACCGATGACAGCTGGCGAAAGTCAACCATCAGACCTCATCCTGTCTAGATCAACCACGTTCTGTCGAAAAGACGTCGCAGACACAGGGTCGGTTCACACTACCGTGAACGCGGCTGTCATTTTGGATACTCGCGTCCACGGGCCATGTACACGCGGGCCATTAACACACGGGTAGTATGCACAGAGCACGCGTGTTCACCGGCCGTGTTTACCCTTACGCCAGCTGTCCGACCGTGCGACGTCAGCACCCATAGAGCACCCATAATGAAAGTTCAGAGTAGCCATTACAGTAGCAGTGCCGTGTGATATTTAAGCCCGCCCGGCTGCTGAAAGTAGGCCTGCGGGCTATATGTTCTGCTTCTGTTTCTTATTGATTTATTTTTAGTGCATAGGTGTCGTTGGACACAAGCGGCTAGTGGCGCAGCCGGGCGGGCTAACGTTGCGCTTTGCCCTGCATCTAGTTTTCTTAATAAGGTGGATAAAACAGTAAAGCAGCAATCAATCAATCAATCAATCAGTCATAAATTTTTAGAGTGGTCCTAGTAATAAAATCAGTCCAGGATGCACTAAAGGTATGCGAATGATTTAACGGGGATCGACGATAATTCCAGGGAACGAGGCCCGGAACAAAATAATGTTTTCAGATGCTGACGGAAAGTTGACAGAGTCATAGGAGAGATCATATTGTCTGGCAGACTGTTTCAAATGGTCGGTCCAGCGACTGGGAAGGCCCGGTCGCCGACGGTAGACAGTCTGACAGAGCAAATTGTTATTTCAACTTGCTTTCTGTTGTTTTCGACAGTGTCATGCAAATTTTTGTGAGGACGGTGGAAGGCAAGACGATCGGCGTTGAAGTGGAACCGCGTGAGTCGATCAAGAGTGTCAAGGCAAAGATTCGCGACCAGGAAGGAATTCCTGTCGAAGAACAGCGTCTCATCTTTCGCGGCAAGATGCTCGACAACGCTCAGACGTTGAACGACTACAAGATCCAGCAAGACTGGACCATCGCCCTGCACGTTGCTTTACAGTAGACGCGAAACACCCTTGTCAAAGAAGCCATTTATCTACAGTTTCAACACGGTCACTCTGTTAACTACACCAGTACTCCTTGTGATGCCGTTTTCACTCTTCACTTTATACATACACTTTACGGACGCTCAACGTATTTGGTATTTTTGCTAATTATATACTAGACTATCCGTATCTGTTTTGTCCACGCTACGACTTGTTAACTCATAAATCTAGATATTCGGGGTTAATTTACGTTTTTACAGCAACATATTGTTGTAAAGCCTATAATATTGTCGTAGACTGCAAAGACCCAATTTTGATAATTCATAGCGATTGTATACACTTAGGGCTATCGTTTTTATGCATTTTAATTGTCGTTTTTTGACAGCAACTTTTAGATATTGCACGTTTTTTACACTGTAGTCAAATATTGTTTTGCGTATACTACCTTTACTTGCAATGATATGACGCAGATCATGCTAATATAATAAACACCGTCATGTGAAACACGTCCGTGTCAGGCATTTTCATTCGGGTTCAAGACACGCTTTTACCAGCGCCGGCGCCAGCAGGGGGGGGGTCAGGGGGCCTGGCCGTCCTATAGAAAAATTGTCCCCCTGGGCGACTGCATGGGAAGCCTATTACCTGTCCTTCGTATGCATACCCTGTTGGAACGGTCATATTCGACGCGAACAACCATGAAGCGAACTAATTTTCCCCGTCAGTTTGACAAACCGGATTTAAACTTTCAAAATGTTTATACTCATAACCAAAGCTTAGGTCATATCCGCATTCAGTCAAAAATCATAATCCACATCAGAACTGCCTTAAGCTTCATTTTCAACACTCCAAGAAACCCGCCAAATACAAAAACGGCAGTAAAACTGCAAAATCGCATTTAATTCTTAATATCTTAAAACTTTTTCTCTAAATCTATTTTGTCAACTTGCCAACGCAAGAACTGCAAAAAATTACCGAGGCAGTTGCCTCGGTTGCCTCACTGGATCAGAACGTACCCATTGAGCAAAACCTTTTTTCTTAACCAGCGGTCGGCTGTGAACGACGCTAATTTTCAACAAACGTTGCAACGACAGGCGTTCTGACACGCTTAGAAAGCAGTAAAATCATTTTCGTCGGGGCTCTGTCCCGGTACCCGCTGGGGGAGCTTGCGACGTTCCCGCAGACCCCCTAGTCGGCTGGGGAGGGGGATACCCCGTCCCCATTCCTCACCCCTCGACGCGTTCGGCGTCTCGACCCTCGGCGCCTCGAACTCCACGCCTTCGGCGTCTCGGGTTCGACGCTCGCCATGTGCCCCCAAAAACTCTTTTTGGCCCCCTGCTTGCTAGACTCTGGCGCCGGCGCTGGCTTTTACACTTTCCACCAAAGATTTTTTGGATGTGTATATTTTTGCTCGAGATATAGACAGTTCACTATAGTCAGTGGATAAATCCAGACCCTTTTGTGTCTGAAATGTCTGAAATTTTGCTGTCGACATTTAATGGAATTGCCGGAAGCTAGAACGAAAATTAATGGGCTAAACGTACAAAATATATCTCGTTAAAAGGTTGGTACTTCCATTTACGTGTGTGTTTGTCAAAGTTAAAGCAAAAAAGATATGAAATCCGAGACAGTGCAGTACTTTATAACGATTGGTTGGTGCGCATGTTATGGACATGCGTGTGGTCGTCGGAGAGTTAAACATATTACGTGGCAAGTTTTAGAGCCAAAGGTCATAGTCATCAGATCGCGTTATGCTAGATCAACACTGTGTTCAGCGGCGTAGATCGATGGATGAATGTCTGATGGATGGATGCTTCGTATCCTAGTAACGTAATCGATTGAATTCCGTCACTCGTGAAAGTGGCCGCGTTGTTAACACGAGCTTATTGTATAACATATTTACATACTGCGAATGGAGAAGTACCACAATATGACAAGTTGTGTTCAGCAGCTTCCTACGTTAGCTGACTACGTAACACTGCTCGCATTTGCTGCTGAACGCCGTGCTGCTGGGCGCCGTGCTGCTGAGGCGCCGGCGGCCGGCGCGATCTAGTCCAGTCGCTGAGGGGGTCCCCGTGTGCAAAAAATGTGCGCGAAGTTTCTCTTCACTTTCATGAACTAGACCATGTGGCATAACAGAAAAGTGAGGGTAGACTTTTTGTAACCCGGC
>Ga0126330_10000314_pt1 | contig 10707 bp, 4 predicted proteins | sample InaspJWI91metaG_FD_97004 | JGI IMG/M metagenome (GOLD analysis project Ga0126330, IMG submission 97004) | Marine gutless worms symbiont microbial communities from Oahu, Hawaii - Inanidrilus sp. 2 OAHU.JWI-91 metaG | ecosystem: Host-associated > Annelida > Digestive system > Unclassified | place...
AGTAGTTGTGCTTGTGTGTAGGATTGCCTGCGAAGCTGTCATGAGCAGATTGAGCATCTGCTGGCGATCAGTGCATCAAAGCACACCACCAGCAGCAGCAGCTCAGCATCTGATACTGACTCGTCATGCAGCATCGCTGATGTTCCACTGACGCCGACCTCCGGACCGACTGGCAGTGCTGCTCCGGCCACACCGACCGACGCCTTCGACGTCCTGCTTGCTCAGTGAAACCACCCACTGTTTGCACGGCCGGATTTTGAGGGGCCCTGGGCTGAAATATTTTGATAAATATATTATTTTGAAAATTTATTATTACTATTATTATTATTTAATTTTTTTGACCCTGATACTCAATTCCCAGGGAATGAAAAAATTACCCTGTGCAATAGAAAAAAGTACAAAAATCAAGCTGGAATGAAGTATACTCCTCCTTCTCGAAATATTTTTAGATGCTTCGTCACACAGTTAATGCAGAATTGTCCATCGTCTAGCCCGCCATCGAATACCAAAATTCAAAACTGATAATAGCACAATGTACCGGGTAATAATATGGCTGGTATACATTATTCATACAATGTAAGTTAGACAACAGAAAACAGATAGTGGCATGAATTTACATGACAAGTTGAGTTACGTGACTACTTTTCTAGATTTCTGCGTGGCATTGGCGGATTTTTGCATGCACATTTCTCGGTAATGTACCAAAGTTTTGTTAACTTGCTTAGCATGGGGCCCCTGCAAACGTGGACTGGTCTAGTTGGCCTATGCCTCAATCCAGCCGTGACTGTTCTATTTGCACCAGTTACATCATCAGTACCAATTTGCAGATTTACAGATTTAGCGTGGAGAACGGTTGCTACATCTGACAGGTGAGGTGGACAAAAGATTGGCATGTCAAATTTCCTGATGATTTAACATACCAAAAATCATTAAAATCTGTTAATTTTTGACAAGAGTTATTAAAATAAATAAAAGTGGACGTTTTGGGGGGGACACCGTGTATACCAAATCTGAAGTAAGTAATGCTCGCCGGTTACTAATTTACTGTGTGCTGAAGCCTGTGACTCACACGGCGAGTGACAGACATCACGGTCTGTAATGCTAAGGTACCAAGAAGTTTCACAAATGAAACTAAAGGTGTTCCGTTTCTGGGAAAATCATGGACTTCACCTAAATGAGCATTTTTACGGACAATTTTCCAGAAAGTGTCACGGCCATGAAATCACAAGTTAGGTTGTCCTCGTGTATATGTATCAGTGAGTGCTTTGTGGTGAGATTCGGTGGACGACGTAGAACTGGAGGTTGTTTGTGAGTGCGATGTTTTTACGTGCTGTGCCTACATTGATGCTCTTTGAAGGATCAGCTGAAGTCTGTGATAATTGTCTTAACTCCCTTGCATGCCACAAACTAACTGGAAAGAACTGTTGAACGTCACGACACTGTCATAACTGTTGAACAGTTTTCGTGCATTTCTTTTCCTGCTTTTTCCAATGCTACACTGTGAGTCAAAAAACAAGACACCATACTCTTGTCCGTAACTTCCCTCAATGTTAACCAATTTTCAAAATTCTTTCACTGACAGACTCGCTGGTAAATTTGCAACAAACTCATATTTAAAATCCCACCACACGTTAAATATGTCGCTACACTACCTTGTGAAATGTGAATTTCAGAAAACTGGCATCAATCTGAAATATGTATTGTGATTAATGATAAATTACAAGGTACCACAGCCAAGCATTTTAGTTATGAATGATGGGTTACTTCAGTATGAATTAATCATTCAGTTTGTTGGTTAATTTTTTTTAAATCGGTGAACATTCGGCGAAGTTACAGGCAGAATGATTGATTGTGTCATACACCCCATGTGCCTCATTCGTTTGTACTGAAAGATGCAGATTGCAGAACTCGACAGATAAGTGAAATAACTTGTGTATGACCGACAGAAACTGTTATTAATTGTTGCTGTGTTAGCGGCAGGTTAACGTGAGTTTATTATCAACAAATATCATATTACTCTAGACCAGTTTTGACTTACTGACTGATAGACTGATGCCATCAGTAACTGACTGTTGATCATGTACGGCATTTTGCTGCAACATCATTGTATTTGTTACACCAGTTGCGTACAGTCGATAATGGGATTTTTTATATGGCTGGTGTGAACATCTTTTTGTTAGTGAATTAAATGTTGACTATTTTGCCAGACAAATATTTTAAAACAGTTTCTTGAGTGGCTTAATTGCCTCAGACGTTTGTACATGGCAGTTTGCTTCGATTACTTCTTGAGCATGGCGATTTTTTGAACATAAATATTTCACAAGGTAGTGTAGCGACATACTTAAGATGTGGTGGAATAGTTAAATATTATTTTGTTTCAAATTTACCACTGAGTCTGCCAGCAAAAGAATTTTGAAAATCAGTTAACATTTGGAAAAGTTATGGGCAAGAGTTTAGTGTCTTGTTTTTTTGACTCGCAGTGTAGTTACCGATTTACGTGTCAGCAATTGTTTGCATCTTCCCGTTTGCATTCTTTGTTGAATTTTCAAAGTAAACTCCAGTTTGTATGTGTTATAAGTTACCTCCATTTGTCAGTGTGACATATCAACATACTTTGATGTATTTGCACATTTAATTTGACAAAGTTGTGTCAGCGAAATTTTTATGTCAATCTTTACGGACTTGTGAAAAGTTAGAAGTGAAATGAAAGCAGTTGAAGTAAACTAGAACGTCTGCAAGATGTGCAGCTAGTTATGTTGAATTGAGTAGCAGTCTGCGTTTTTGCTTCGTGAACTTGGTGACGTGTTTGTGTGGTTTTGTGTCTGCATTCTGTTACAGGTAGCTGTAGTATTGTTAATTTAGGTAAGAATTAATGCTTTTATTATGCAACTTAACAATTTCTGAACTTAGTTGATTTTCCATCTAGAACAAGTGCTGTAAACTTATGAATTTTGCTTCTATTTAAATGTGTTTGCATTTTTTATTTGTTATTGTAAATCTAAAATTGTATTATAACTTTTTGTATGTAAAATTTTATACATCTGCATTCCAGTAACAGAAACAAAACTTTCCAATTTTATGTGTAAGAGATGCTTTAATTCTATATCAGTGCAATATACCAACTTTAAAACTGGCTTCCTTTGACTCTATCCATTAGGATTGTTCAAAAATTACTGGATATGATACACATGAATTAGTGCATTTTTACTGCAACATGAAATTAATCATATGACCGGAGTTTAATTTGACCAAAGGTAGTTGTTTGTGCAAATACATTACTGTTTTATGTGTTCTTGTTGGTTTTGAGTATTGTTCAGTTCTGTAGATTCATTAGTATTTTACAGTGATGGGCAAAAATTAACAAGAGTTAGTAACCAATAGTTTAACTGAATTGTTTTTGTTAAACCAGTAGTTTAACTAAATTAAGATAGTTTAGTTGAAGCTATAGTTAAACTAATTAACGTTCTTAGTAACTAAAAGTTTGCCTAAAAATAATTAGTTAAATGCAGTTATTACATTGGCATATTCTTTGTGCTCAATAATTTACTAATAAGTCTATAGCCAGAGTACATCTTTTGTGAAACTGAAGATTGAAAGAATCATTTACTACGGTTTGAAGACCTTTTAGGGTGTATGTTCTCTGAAATCTTACGTAGTAATGTCTGTCATTTTTGAAACAGTCATCGTTTGTACATTGTTATTGTCTGAGATATCGATAAAAGTTAAAATTAGTTGGATAAAAGTTTAGCTAGATATTTTTTAGTCAACTATTTTTATAAAATGCTTACTAGCTAAAAGTTTAACAAAAAATTTTTTTATGGTAGTTAAAATTTAGTTTTAGTTTAACTAAAATATTTCAGTTAGTTGCCCATCACTGGTATTTTACATTTTGTAATGTCATCTTAGTATTGTCATTTTGTGCTATTTTCTGCTTGACTTGCCTACATTGTGCCATGGCTTTGTATGACGTCCGAAACCAATAATTTTGTGGGTTGGGTTTCATATTTCACATTGCAGCTTGCCCACGAGTAAAGTTTGACAAAATTTTCAGTCTAAATGAACTGCTTGATACAGTGTTACCTTATACTTCATGACATTCTGCACTAATGTACTGTTTATTGTTATTTAAAAACTATTTTTTGATGTATGTACGGCATTTGTCAATCAAAATCATTGTTTGGCGTTGTGTATTTAAAAAATTCACTTTTGCAGACCATTGCATCTACACAGTGGTGGGACCTTGGGTGGGTATATTTGTATATTGTATATGCGTGTAAGTATTTATAGTCATTTAATGCTTAATTATATTGTCTGCTGACACATATGGTCCAAATTGTATTTTTATGTATTTTACTGATAGTTTGATGCAGTACTTTGATACAAGTGTTTCGTGAACTTGAAAATAATCAGTATCATAGAGTACATGAAAATGATGCCCCGAACCCCCATTACAGTTTTATATGCTTCGGCTTGTTAACATTTTATGCCTTTTTACAGTTTAACAGTGTTTTAAAAACATCAAACTGAAATCAAAGCATGGTTGTTGATGTTGGTTGTTAAAAATATCAAGACTGTTACCCGAGTTATGCAATGTTGAGGGATCTAATATCACATTGATGAAAGTTTTAGTAATCAAAGATCATTTTGATGAGCTGTCCGTTGTTAGTGGTTACTCATAAGGAGAATTTTTCTGCTCGTTTGACTAATTAAGATGTTTGTTTTACAATGAACTTAAACGCATTGTGATACTGACAGTGACAGTCTACCTCCAGTATTATTGACTTTAACTTTTGCTGATGTGATGATTTTACTGTTGTTCCATTTCAATAACTACAAGCGTTGTCTTGTAAGAAATGCTTATTGATTCAGTCAGTCGTCGACTGAAGATAACCTCAAGTCGGTGATTATTAGGGCTGCAAGTAAACCATGGAAAATTTACTAGTTTCTAAAAAATTACCATTTTTATTGAAGTGAAATGAAAGCAGTTGAAGTAAACTAGAATGTCTGCAAGATGTGCAGCTAGTTATGTTGAGTTGAGTAGCAGTCTGCGTTTTTGCTTTGCGAACTTGGTGATGTGTTTGTGATCACCGTCAATACCGTGATTCTGGGCTTATAATTGGTGGATTATGTTATAGTTAGACCACTGTCTACAGTGGAATACACGAGCGTAGCGAGTTTATTCCACTGTAGACAGTGGTCTAACTAACTTAATTCATGACCGTTGTATTTGTACTGTCTGGTTGTGTTTAACAGTTTTGCAGCGCTATTCGTATCAGGGTTGTTCACGCTTGGCTGGATGTGTGCACTCAAGCGTGAACAAGCCTGGCGCGAATGGGAGAGTGAGTTACAACACGTTATCTCACTACAGACTCTATTGTAGAGATAGGAAGAAAAAGTAGGTCATGAATTAAGTACAAAATCGCGCCTTGGAGCTTCTCTGACGCCAACTTGGCTCTCCATAGGCCCCCAGGGATGAGATTACTTTACAACCTGACATGTTCTTTATCGAGTGTTTTTGCCATCTAACAGTTTTTACTTATTTTCGTGGCATTTTGGTCCTGTATGGATAGAGCATGTAGGCATGGCACAATTATGTTTTATACTACTTCTACTGAACACTGATGTGCATTCATGGTGCCACCAAACAGTGACTTTGAAGCCAGTAAATAACTACGAATATTGAACGCCGTGATTTTACCATGATTTTTCCGAATTTTTCAACAGGCTACCATGATTTTGCAATTTTTAGCATGATGTTTTGCAGCCCTAATGATAATGGCTAGACAGACGCTATAGTGCCACATGCTTGAGTCAACTAAACAGTGCTGCATAGTGCAAATTCTTAATCTTTACTGCCACAATATGGCAAGAAGAAAATTTTGCATTGCAAAAAAATCACTAATTCGAAGAGTTATTCGCACGTCCGCGAAGGTCCACCCAGGGAATGTGAGAAGAACCAACAGTGGTCTGTGGAACAAATTCCTGGATCCAGATTATGGCGGCTGATCACCTCCCGCAATATAATCGAAAATTGTTCCTCAGTCCCCGTGCAAAGACACGGTCCAGTTTTCCCCAAAATTTCATGAAAATCCACCCAGAAATTTTATAGCAGTCCTGCTGACATACAGAATGACTGCAAGGTGGACAATGGATACGGTGTGATGCAGCCTTGGTCTCCCAGTAGGGGGCGCAGTACAAATGAGTCTGTTGCTGTTACAAACTTTAGCATTAAATCGGCTGCAGCTCATATGGCTCCACGGAGATGACTGATCAGATACAAACTAGTCAAGTAGTCAGTCGCTTTGCATGACACTTGAATAATTACGTACCGTCATGCAGTGCCAGATCAGCCAAAAGAATTGCTAGAATTACTACTAGACTAGCCTACCTCTGTCTAGCAACAGTATACAGAATATGGAAGACTTAAGAATACTAATACATGCACAATACGTTATCAGTTACTGAGCAGCTACAATGGACGTAAAATCGCCAACAGAACTCGCGGCACCAGAGACCGAAATTACAGTAAAAAGAATTAACAGTCGAGTTAAAGAATTCTAACGTTGCCTGTTTGTAAATGCGTATAAAACGGTCGGCTAAAGCAACTTGTCTCTAACGTGGAGTAACAAATGTCTAACGCAAGCGCGCAAAGTTATGAACAATTATTAGGCCGCATCGCTAAGCAAAAAATAAGATGCTGCCTATTGTTACCGATGTTCCGCGGTCTGTGTGACTCTTGGACACTTCACTTCACTTTATTATTTACCCAGCAGTTCAAAATACAAATGCAGGGTGAAATGACGTCACAGAATCTATGGTCGCGATAAGTCGGGCATTTTTGTGGGTATAACCTGGCATAACGTTTGGAGATAACGGGTGAAGATTTACCATGTTATTCAAATAAAATGTAACCAGTTAGTGCAAGAAAATTTCCACATGATCATCAACCTGCCGACAAAGCATATTCAAGTGACAGCAAAGTAACAATCATTTCTAAGAGTTTTACCCACAAGATGGCGTCGAAAACCAGCTGGCATAGATATGGAAAGAAATTTCGTCATTGTCACCCTGTGTATAATATGCAACGAAAAACATTCTGGGGGTGCAGCAAGGCATGAAGTGCACTAACAACTGCCCCATACAATGAAAAAGAAAAGAACTAGCACAACCGCGTACTGTGCTAAAACGGCCGAACCGATCAAGATGCCGTTTGGGATATGGACTCGGATGGGCCCAAGGAACAGTGTGTTAGGTGGGGGCTCCGATCCCAAGGGGAAGGGGCAATTTCTTGGAGGGGGCATCTCCCGGCCCATTGTGAAGTATAGGGAAAATCCGGCGTGAGGCAAAGTTATTCAGTAGGTGGCAGCAGCGATGCGGCCTTTCGCTGTCAATACTGCAGCGAGTTGTTCTGCTTTCAGCAGGGCTGGTGGAGACTGGCAGAATGTCAGTGTCCGTGCCGTCTGCTGACATCCGTGTGACGACGTCGCTGTCTCGACTGTCAGCACACAAACACACCAAGACAACAACTAGGCCTGTGATATTAACTAATCCCTTTAAGACACATACACATGCACACACACACACACACACGCACACACCAATTTAACGGCCCTTTGTCCGGACTACCGGGTGAGCCGGTACCAGAAAGGTAAAACCAATCTGGATTTTACTGAAGCGAGAGACATTGAGTGGAAGTGGCATCAGCTGGGCCATATGCAAGTCTGCAAAGTAGAGGTAAAGTTTTTCCCATACTCGTTAGAGAGCGTTGGGCCCGGAGCTGATCCCGGTGTAGGGGCCTACAGGCAGTCAGCCCGCCGGTGACGTGAAGTGAATCACGCCACAGAGTCAGACCCGGCAGTAGGCTGCCGTTACTTTCTGCCGGGCCTGCGGTTACCTCCGTAGCTTTCACCAGATGGCGCTACCTGTAAAACGGCAGCACACACCTGATTACAGCTTTAGTACTCATTTATCGACCCAGAAAGGATGAAAGACTGAGTTGGCCTAGTTGGCTGACCTGTAGCGATGGTTTACCCACATTTACGCCACCAACCTAAAGTTTAAAGTATAGGGAGAATACCACCACAAGAGGTTGTTTTACAACTGGTTATCAACAAGTGTATTCCTGTTATTCTATATGGTTTGGCAGTATGCCCACTAACAAAATCTGATTTGCTGTCTATGGGCTTTGTAATTAATCGACTTTTTATTAAATTATTTAAAACAAGTAATATTAATCATGTCAAATATTGTCAAGAATGTTTATCATATGATATGCCAAGCGATTTGTGGCGAAAACGAGTAACTAAATTTGAGAGTAAATTTACTGAACATATCTTTCCTTCCCACAAGTCTGCCACCCCCCTCCCCCAAACGACACCTCGATCGGCTCAGCATGCATAACGAGGATCTGGGCTTGCAATTACTATGGGACAGTCCGTGACTACAACTTTCTACAAGTGTAGCAACAGTCGGCATCTTACATCAACAAGAAGAACGCCGCGGGGTATTTACAGCGCCAGTGGCGACTTAGGGGGCCCCAGCCGGCTCGCCCCCCCCCCTGGGCGACGAACCGACGCCGTCACGGTACTTCTGATAAGTGACATGACATGGACATTGGCTGGACATGTCCACCCCACTTTTGCTAGAGGTCGTACCTGAAATTGATACAAATCTGACGAGTTTTTACAGAGGAGGGGTGGGAGGGGGGTCGCTCCGCCTCCAGACCCCCGTTATAGGCTCGCGCTCCGCGCTCACCATGTCTGTCCACCCCACATATTTTGACCTGGCGACGCCCCCGGGCCCCCTAATATTTTAAGGAGGACCCTATACTTCTAAAGGGAAGGGGACAGGAGGGGAAGGGGAAAAGAGAGGGAGAGGAGAGAAGAGGACGGGATGAAAGGGGTAGGGGAGATGAGGGGAGAGAAGGATAGGCGCCGACTTTCGTTTTGAGGTACCGGGGCAAAGTTCAGTTGGACTCATAGGCGGCGGAAGGGGTCAGTGGTTGACGGGGCACCATAGCGAGTGCGGAGCACGAGCCTAAATGGGGGTCCAGGGGCAGAGCCCGTGGTCAGGAGGTCAGGGGAGCGAAGCCCCCCTGAAGCTGAAAGCATTTTGATCATTGGATGTCCGACGAAGCCAGCAAATTTAGCCCCTTTAGTCAAATTTAGCAAGTAGAGCTGCAACGTTCACTTAAAAAATCAGAGCACAGCCATGAAAGGTACCGGGGCAAAGCGCAACGTTTGCCCCAGTTCTTGCGTGAGTACCGGGGCGAATTTCCCTGTTGCCCCGGTGGAGTCGGCGCCTATGTATACTGTACTACAGGCCAGCATATGTCCCTATCGAAAGTGGTCCTTCCCGTGGGATGTACCCCCATATGGTTCTTTGGGCCCACGCGGGTCATTCTGTACTCCGAACGGCATGTCGATCGGTTCAGCCGTGTGTGCACAGCTCACTTGTGTGCCCGACACACAGACATACAGACCACGCTAGTGTAGTACGACATGTGTAGAATAGGGCCGCATTTATGCAGTGCAGCCAAAAAAAACTCTAAAAGTTTTTTGTCACGTTTGATAAAAACAAATAAGCAGAGAAGATCCTGTGGGGTCCTAGTACGTGAAGGCAGTGCTGGGGAAACATGTGGAGTTGTTGGGCTACAGCGTGTGAAACTGGCAGCTGAAATGATCAACTGTGAGACGGACGTGACTGACCTGCGCGTCGCCGCTGGACGACGTGGTTGATACGACAGAGTCGGCGACTGACGTCGACGATGACCGCGCCGCCGCCGCCGAATGCACGTCCACTCCTGCAGGGCGCCCATCCACACCGCCATTCAGCCCGCCAGGCCTCGCCAGCAGCGACGACGCCGCCGCACGCAGGTGCTGACACATAACAACAACCACATGCATCTTTACAGTCATGCCACAACGATTCCGAGACGTTTCGTATACCTCCTTTGATGTGCAAAAAGACGATTTGTATATCGGACGAGGAAGGGTAGAGCGGCGTAGACGCGACTTAGATCTGCGGCATTGCAACCGTGTAGCAGTTGAGCAGAACTTCAGAAGCTGAACACCGACTGATCTGGCGAAAATGCCGAATTCACGTCTTGAATCATTTTACTAGCACGAAGCTTGAATTGTATGCAACTTCTTGCTATGTAATTTCCAAGTTCATCGACATAAGCTATAGCTCCGCCCGGCGGCCCGCACCCCTACCCACGAGGTATACAAATCGTCTCAACCCAATAGATTTATACCAAATGTCCCACTATCGCCACAACTAGTAATTACTAAATACATGTTGACACTGTTCATCAAACAACGTGAAAACATTTTGCGTGTCACTTTATCTTTCGCTTAGACCAAAGTCTCAGACTTCGAAACTAGTCTAGGACCAAACGGAAATGTAAACTGCAAAACCTGATTTCACAGAAGCCATAGATCTAACTTCCCATGTCAAATTTACATTGCTCATTGTCGTATGACCAACTATGAGCTGCTTCGCTGATTGGTCGAAATGCCGTCACGTGACGTTCATCATTATCGAATGATCAACGCGTCACGGTCAACCATGTATCATTACAATGATACACGGGCACATGTGACATTTTCAACCTCGGGTCGTCATATTTCCATGTCCTACTCACTACGGTGCGTCATCTGTTAAATGTCACATTCACTACCGTGCATTATCTGTATATCTATTGAT
>Ga0126330_10000315_pt1 | contig 10700 bp, 7 predicted proteins | sample InaspJWI91metaG_FD_97004 | JGI IMG/M metagenome (GOLD analysis project Ga0126330, IMG submission 97004) | Marine gutless worms symbiont microbial communities from Oahu, Hawaii - Inanidrilus sp. 2 OAHU.JWI-91 metaG | ecosystem: Host-associated > Annelida > Digestive system > Unclassified | place...
CGACGTCAGCGTCACGCCAACGACACGGACTTGGTCACTCGCCGCGGCCGTTTCAGATCCAAGGGCGTACCGGTGTTAATCAATAGTCTAACGGTTAAATACACCAGTGCAAACGTAAGAAATGCCACCTGTGAGGAGAGTCGTTTCCGCTGCCGCCGCAGCCTTCCGATGCTGTCAGCGTCTTGCGTATTATCGACATCAATCGTGTTTTGCACATCCCATGATAAATCGTCGTTCTCCGCAGTGTTGTTTTCGTCATCTCCATCTCTCCTGTCAGCCGCACCAGCTGCTGAATCCAGAGGAACCTCTGTGGATGCGGATAGCGATATGGTTGTGTTGTGGCCTGAGTGTGCTTCGCTTTCCGGTAGTAGGATCTTTAGCAGACTGCGACGATGTGGCTGGAAGTTACCTATACAGTTCGAAGAATAATCACATATTTGTGCAACGGGCTTGTAGTGAAAATTTAAAATTCAAATTTCATGTACAGCATTTTGTGGCTCTAGACGTTAATACTTTTTAAAAACTTGTAAGCTATATCGCAGCACTAATTAGTTGCGGCCTACTGTTGCATATGTCGATGTAGCGTGGTCTTTGTATCTGTCTGTTGGTCACGATCGTAAACTTTGCGAAAACGCATGAACCAATCGAGAGGCCGTTTGGCGTGTGGACTCGTTTGGACCCAAGAAACCATTATAAGACTGGTTGCACATTGGCGCCACCTAGCGAATATCACTAAACGATCTTTGCGCGGCTGCGATGTGGCCTCATATTAAATTACTTTGTCCACTTGTTGATTCATATTCCCAGTAGAATCCTTTATAAGTATCTGTGGATGAAAACCTATAGCTTATGCCTAATTAGAGCAGCCAGTAAGGTTAATTGCACGTGCACACGCACAAGCGAGGAAAGAGAACTTACCGCCGTTACAGGCGTATATGTGTCCCCATGATCCCGGGCATTTTGATTCACCTGTAACGCGCATTACAACAACACTTCATCCTCATTAATCATATCGACAAAACTTTCGCACACAAGTGGGGTCAGGATATATTGCTTAGTACTGCTACACAAACTGTCAGCTCAATTTTTAGCCACCGGTTGGTGCATTTCACTAACAGAATTATCGGTTTGAACCTGCTAATTTGTGTCATTTAGTAAAAACCTGCGTGTGATTCCTTTTCAGCTGACGTGTAAATGTCAACTCTCTGCAGTCCCCGCACCAGAAGACCACTACATTAATCATCAAACTATTGAGTATACATTTAACTGCTAGATGGGTTTGCGCTTGCGACTAGACGTTCCTAATCTTTAGTTCTCTCCTTATTTGGTCAGACGTTGTCCCTTACGTGGCGGTCTCTAACCGTATATAAGAAACCGTCGTCAGAATGTGTTGTTATTCGGCTAAATTCGGCATTTCTGTATGCCGCCTAGTCGCCAGCAAGTAATGGAAATGGCGAATTGAGCAAAAAGCATATCGTTTCTCGTTTCGCCGCCATCGGGGCGATTCGGCGGTCGAACTTTTGAGATAGTACCTGCTGCCAGAATAGATGCGAAGGCGCTAGTGAGGACGATGTAGGCCACAATCACGCGCTGAAGCATCAGACATAAACAGATGCAGTGTTCTTTCATGATCTCTTAATGTCCTGATGAGCGACAACCACAGAAATACCTGCCAACACAAACGCGACAAATGAGAAATGGCCATGAAGTGGGTCAACTTACGGTTTTTTGTCTGGTCTATTTGGGTCGGGTCCAGTTTTGTGCAAATAACGGACGCAAGAAACAATGGAGCATGTAATTGTTGTGTAACAAGAGTATCGATCCTCGGGCAGCCGGGCCGAAACGTACACTGGCCGCGTCAGTGCTGCCCCTGATGCAGGAACGTCCGCAGGATTTTGGTTAGGGGGGTCAATGTCCCCTTGCCGCCTGAAGCGAAGAAAATTTTGAAAATTTGACTACGAAATGTGCACTCTGAAATATATCTGAATAAGTATGTGGTCAGCATAGTGCCGTTCTCTACACCTGCCTGCCCTGATTGCTCTCAAAATATAACATAAACATTAAAAAACTGCTCTTTCTGCATGTTTTCGCTTTTTAATTTTTCATCCATTTTTCCAGGGAGTCAGCTGACCCCATTTGCCCCTATGTGCGGACGCCCATGCCCTGATGAATCATTTTGTAGACAGACACCGGACCAATGCACTACATTGACCGGTAGACTCGGCCAACGTAACAAGCGAGCAGTAACTTCATATTTGCTGTGGTCCCGTGTCCGTCCGTGCGTGACGAACCGGCGTTCTACCGAAACGGCTGAACGGATCGAGTTGGTTTTTGACACAGAGGATTCAGTCTACGTCACACGTCGTTCATGTACACTTTGCTACAAGGAAAGGTATATTGCTGAGTCTGTCAGTGATTTTTTTAAATCGGTAAATATTTGAAAAAATTACAAGCAAGAACGTGATTGTCTCGTGCACTTTCTTTGTCTTTTAGGAGTGTATAGGCCAGGCGTGCATAGTACATGAGACAGCCACTCTTGTTTGTAAATTTGCCAAATATCCACCGATCTAAAAAAAATTCAAACAGACTCAGAAATAAACCTTTCTTAAGTTGGTTATTAACAACCCCACCACGCTTACATATGTAGCTACACTACCTTGTAATTTATCGTTGATGGCTTGTTTTGCTGACACTGATGTTTCACAAGGTAGTGTAGCAACATACGCAAGGTACGGTGGGATTTTAAATATCCGTTTAACTACAAATTTACCAATGAATCTTTCAGTGAAAAAAATTAAAATCGGTTAAGATTTGACAGAATTATAATCATACCCCACTTTTTTGGCCCACTCTGTAAGCATATGCACATGAATAAAAACAATAAAAACACAAAGGGGAACTTTGAAACACAGAATACACTAGCAATGTCTAAGACCAGGGCAAAGTTATCATACACCTTTGAAAAGGGAACGGGGAGTAAACGATTGATGATGTAGTTTTCGGGTAACCACTGGTAGTTGGTAGTTATGATATGATCCCTTGGTCTGAGAAATCTGTCACTGTCTTTACTGGGTGCTAGCAGGGTGTGAATGCAGTGCTCAGTGTTCTGGCTAACCGAGAACATCTTTTGGTCGGATTTTTACCGCGCGATGCTATGCAGCTCAGGGAGTCTAGTTTTCTGAAGCCAAAGATCTCCGCGAAATTCGACCGGGACCACCACCTACGGGGGCGCCAAATGCAGGTGGGGTGGGTCAGAATCGGCGACTTTCGACAAATAACCGGCTATATCTCGAAAACGGTACAAGATAGACGCATGGTTTCTATTAAAGTCGATTAGGAAATTGTACGCGCTCTATCGAATGGTGACATTGCCGATGACCTTGAGTAACCCCTAAGTGCCCCAAACTACCAAAATTTGTACATTTTGCACTGCTTCTAATATGTTCGTAATGAGTGTAGTTAGAAACTTCAAATTTGGTCTGTAGGTTAACGGTAGCAAGTCCCAGCCTGCTGACTTCAAGCCATCCCTGAAAGGGGCGTGTTCAGGGTCATGTGACCCGTTTTAGAATTTTACACCCCATGTAACATCTCCGCAACGGCTAACGCTAGAGACGTCAAATTTTGTACACGGGTCGGTCATGCGAAGTCTTAGTCTTGTGATGAGTGAGTGTCCCCTAAGTGGGCGTGGTCAGGGTCACGTGAGCAAGTTCTACATTGTGGACTTAGAAAATTTCGCCACAGCAAGTCGTCGATAGACAGGTGATATGCACAACTCGACCGTCGTCGGTTTGTTTATGACACCTATAAGACAATGAAACCGACTCGAACGCGTCACGGTTGAGTGCACATGTTTATTACACATCGGCACACCTTAACCCTCTAACTTCGTAGCTTCGATTTGTCCAGGACTTGTACAAGTAGTTTCTGCACTGTTGTGTGGCAATTGGCAAGATTTCAACTGACACGACGCATCGCGCGGTCCCTCGGCGATAGCTGAGCTTCTTGTTCTTACAGCTGCTCAACCTTAGCGACAGCATTGCAGATGACTGACTTACCGACGCAGCTGATGCTAACGTACACTTCACAGTCTCAAAGTTATACGTTTAAATTACTGGATTAGCAGACTGGTTGCAATGTATTCAAAAAAACAAAAACCCGACTGATGCTCGTTCAAACGTGACTGCCCACTTTTAAAGGCCTTCTGTACGCTGATGAAATCTTCGCTGCTAAATATAGGGCAGCGTTTGGGTGTGTCAGAAAACCACAGTATATAGTTCCGGTAGTCGTAACGGAACTTCCGACGGCTGGCAGGGCGCGGTGAAGGTGATGCAGTCAGCCAGCTCGGTAACTTGCACCCATAAAATGTTGCATGGCGTTACGCTGATAGCTGAACGGTGTGTAGTAGGGATGCGCGCCTGCAAACGTGCAAACGTGTACATCGTTTAAACGTTTGCGAAACTGAACAGCCAATCAATCAGTCGGTATTCGCCGCTTGTATGAGAACAACTTGCTGCAGTACTGACAGCAAAAGGCCGCATCGCTGCTGCCTCCCTTCGAATAACTTCTGTTTATGTTGGATATTCCCTAAGGCGGAATGGGCCCACTGGCGCAGCCAGGGGGGCACGCCCCCCCCCGAAATTGGGTTCACAAGAAAATTTCTGGCTGCGCCGTTGAGCTAAATACACAAAATTGTGCATGGTTTGGCAGCCAAATATTCTTAATAACTGCTATGAGCTTTTGGGAGGCTATGCCCCCCCGAACCACCCACCAGGGGCTCATCCCCTGGACCCCGCTGGGGGACTTCCGTTCCCCAGACCCCCTGTGTCCCCCACCTCAAAATTTGGCTACGCCACTGAATGGGCCGTAAGATGCTCGCTCAAAATTGCCCCTTCCTCTGGGGATGCGTTCCCCAACTAATACGCGGTTTCTTGAGCGGGCCTACCCGAGTCAACACTCTACACGGCACAGCTTGTGATTGTGACCAACAGACACACACACACACAGACACAATGCTACGTCTGTAGCAATAGGCCGCATCATTGCATTGCGTGCACGCACTGCCGCCTGATAACAGCACAACTCACGATAAACGAGGTATCGCCCCGGGGGCGGCGAGACGATATGCCCCCGCCGATGGTAGTTCGACAGTGGCATATTGCGCGTGTCTTTCTTTTTTTGTATTTTTTTCTTTGTTTATGCTGCTATCGAAATTTTTCGATGAATAAAGTTGATTATTATATCGTTTCGCCGCCAATCAGGCCATCACGGATTCAAAAATCGCGGCTGATCTACGTCCGTCCGCGGACGTGTCCGCAGTCCGCGCATCTCTGGTGGCCGACGGTGGTTAAGCTGCAGGCAGTCAGCGTGCATATAACCTAGGCAGGCAGCTGCGCCATGTGACAGACAGACGGACGGATCGCACTATTCCAAAAATGCCACCCAGGGCGGGGGCATAAAAAATATTTCGACAGACAAGCGGTAGCTCCGCGCTTATCATAGCTCAGACGAATGTGGTTCCAATGACGAAATCCGGTGTTAAGGAATTATGAAGCAGTTAAAGCAAAAATCGTACAGTGTGATATTTGTGCGACTTCATGCAAATTTAAGCGATAATTAACGGAATGAACTGTCTTCATTGGAGGCTGCTGAGCTGGAGTGGCGTAACACGTGGCTGCTGGCCATTACTATGTCAGTATCAGTTGTTGCAGATGGACCCGCGCGACGCGCTACCTCATGCACATCGTGCTGTACGCAGAGGTTGTCGCTCAGTGTTATAAAATAACCAATGTCGTCCGTCAAATGTCGATCGTCGCAAGTATTGCCAACTTCGATCAACCGACTACGGTCGCCAGTTTATCATAGCTTGTCGAATTAGTTTACAACAGTTGAGGCAAACGACGGAGTTTATGACAAAGTTCCAGAAAAAAAAATATTTTTATATTGGATATACCTGAATTTCCCCATAACGCAGTGTAGGATAGGCGGAAGGAAGTATCTTTGCCAAAAAAACCCAAAACATAACGTAACATATTCCTTTAATGAACCGCCTGACAGAACGCAGTGGTACCAGTGAGAATGAGAAAACAATAAAAAACGTACATAATAGTAGTAAACTGGATGAAATGTATGACTTATGTATATGCTACTGCTAGGTTAAAAGATATCTTTAAAGAGAAGTATGTAGATAAAATTTCTTCCATCCGTAATGTCAGAAAGTGTTCTTCTAAGGCTGTATACAGTGCGATGACGTTCATGTAACAGCTCGATCCATTCAACCGTTTCGATAGAACTTGGACTTGTAACAGACACTGACAGACGCATTAAATAACACATCTCGTAATGCTGCTGTCGTTTCATATACTGTCCGCCATATTGCGTGAAAATGTTTCGTTTGCAAGACTCGAGTACACGTTTGGTAAGTTAAACGACGGGCGCATCCCTAGTATGAAGTTCAACCAGAACGGATGCAGACGATGAGAAAAACGTTGTCGTAGATTTCGCACGAGGCTTCTCTGGACTCGTGAAATTTAGTTATTGCATATTTATTTTTATCGAGCGTGGAATTTTGAGTTCGATGACTGTTGTGTGAATGTAATGTAATCACGTCAAAATTTTCACATTTCTGCAGCATGAGATTTGATATAGCCTAGAGGTGTGAGCCATCCACGACTGCCTTAATTGTTCTTAGATAGGTAACAATGAGGCCAAAGTGTAGTGAAAATTCTCGATAGCTTTGTGCGCAAATCGTTCGTGATCATAACAACGAGAGAATGATTACAAATTGCAGTATATTGCATCACACATGAGTCACCATGTAGACTACAATAGCTACGAAATGACTATCACAAGCCCGTGTGGAAGTTAATGTGATTATAATGCTCTGTCAGGGCTATCGGATGCTGTCATTTCCAACTGCGTGTTTACTGTGCTGAAGACCGTTCCCAGTTGGAAACTACAACTTGCAACGAATGATGCAACCACTGACGAAGATTGTCATGCGAGTAACCTTCATACTACATTTACTTGTTGCTTGTTACTTGTCGGATGATGGACCAGCAAGCTTGTCAGCTTCTGGTGTCCATGTCGTTGCGATAGTTGCATCCTTGAATCCGTTGACTGTTTTTGCGTTCACAATATCAGCTGCAGACTATTGCGTACACTGATTACATGGAAATTATTTTCGACTTAAATTACTGCATACCAAGAGTCAAATTCGTTGATTGCGTTAAACGTGTTATTTAATAATAATTTATATAAACTTAATAATCATGTCGTTCGAACGATACTAGATAGTGTCGCTATTACTAGAAACCATACAAGTTGCTAAAGAAATGGTAGCGACAGCTCGCATCGCCACCATGTACCGCAGTCTGCACGTATCATGTTCGTCGAATTCGCTTCTGGCGTCCGCGCTCTCATATATTAAAATGTTCCCTGCACCGACGCGAGTTTGTCCCCAAATCGTATCTTGATGAGTTCAGCTGTTTTGGCAGCACAGCTTACCGGTGTGCCAAACAGACAGACAGACATACACACCACGCCGCTCCTTTTGTAGCAATAGGCCGTGTCTTTGACGTTGATGGCAGTTGTGCAAAGCATTTAACTGTAGAATCTTATACGGTCTTTATCTGCCAACAGTCATACTTACTATTATTTGGTATTCCATCACCCACTCACTTTTTCATTCCAGTCTTAAAACCTTTTCTGCAAATCCTTTCCTACTGCAGCCCTTCCTTTTTCTTCTTCAGGATTCACTGCATGCATTCCCCAGACTGTTTACTGTTGTTTCTGAGCATAGGCCTATCTGTTTTCTACTTTTAGTTTTTCTGTTTGTACACTTTTTAGTTGTCGGTTCCGTGCGGTAGATTAAGCTGACTCATGTTGGCTTTCGAGCGCACGTTAAAAAAAGCATCTCGTATCGTATCGTATCTTTGCTATGCCTGCGATGCGGCCGGAAATCACTATAATAATACTGGAACGAATGCGTGGATACCATAGACATTGGTGGATACTGTTTTTATTGACGCTGCTGCCACGTCGTTAGTGACTAGCGGACTTTAGCAAACGACCTTGTAAACTGCATGGCGACTGTTTGTTTACGAGCTCATGGTGCCGCCGCGGTGTCACTCAGATTCCGGAAGTGAGTCGGCATTTCGTCCGAAAACGAAAGCGCTTCATCTAATCGACGTTTCGTCGAAGCTGGAATGCTACAGGTAATCATTGCGACAGAAGGCTTGTCGCAGAATGACTTGAAAATTATGCTAAGTTATTTTAGTCGGTTTTGCGTAGTGGGAACGGCGTTTATTGCGCACTAGCGATGAACAGAACAGAACTACACTCCAGTGTGAACGGTCCCATTGGAATATGTGTTCAAAACTGGAGCTTAGTTCAGTTTAGATCATGTCTGCCAAGCCAGGTTTTACGATAGATACCGTTTGCTAGACCCCGGCGCCGTAGAATTCGTCGACGAACTGCGTCGAATTTCCATGGCGTCGAAGTCGTCGACTGACCAGTCACGCCGACGTCGAATTTTTGCTGCGCCATCGCTGTCGCATATTATCCCCAGTTTTGCGACGGAATCACTAGAGAACTCGGCTTATTTAAAGGCTGTTTTATATCTTCATTCACTACAACGAAGTACTAACTCTAAACTGCAACAGTTCAACTTGCAATTATTCCGGTTAGCATGGTGAACAAAATGGAAACGTTTGCCCCGACAGACTGCAGTCAAATAGGCCTATAGTCGTGAGGTAGTCCCGTCATGTCTTAGGGAGATTGATAGGCTAATTAACCAGGGGCCTGATTTACAAAATATCTTACGATTTATCATAAGGTTATCTTAAGTTTGTCGTAAGATGGACTTACGATAGTGCCTTAAAACGCGCTAAAATATCTCTTAGGAATATCGTAAGCAAATTTTTAATTACGAATAATATCTCAGACGATCTTACAATTTTGCGAGTGAATCGTAGGCTACCTAAGAAAAGCCGAGCGTTCTTTGTAAGATGTTTCGTAAACTAGACGCTTGTCGTAAGTCGATCGTAACTTTGGCATTATCGTAAGATAATCGTAAGATTGTCGTAAGATATTTTGTAAATCGGGCCCCAGGCTGTTATTAGCCGCGTCACAATCGCCGTCGAAAAACTATCGCTCCGCCGTCGTCGGAAACAGCGCGACGCGGAGACGAATCAGTCGAATGATTTTAGCGTCAGTCGTTTCCGCTTCAAACCGTCGACGCCCGGGTCTACCGTTTGCTTTATATGGAATACGGTTTCACTTTCAGTATGAGACTAGCACTTGACTAATCACGCCATGGAAGAATACAACTTAAACTGTATTTGCAACAGACGGATTTAATTTCAACATACTTCATCTGAGAGTGAGTACAATGAATGAATGCAGAGTTCATCCCAGTGGATATCATGCAGACAAATCGATTAGACGGCATTGACGCAAGCCTAAATCACAACTGCCTACAAGCGGTGCATGTGACTGTAACTAATGCATCGGCCTATCGGTCTATCGGCCGCTATCGGCGTCGAAGACATAGAAAATTACTAATATATCATTCAACGTGACGCGTAGTTTTCTATATTGTTGCACTGTTTGCGCAAAAATGGTGAAAATTACAGAAAAATAGAGTTAGCGCACAGGCGGAATTTGATCCAAAACTTTAGGGGGCTACAGTATTGCAGCGGGTCTGGGGGACGCAAGTCCCCCAGCGGGGTCCAGGGGCGGAGCCCTGGTAGGGTCTAAAGGACGAAGTCCCCCAGAGGCTGAAAAGGTTTTATAAACTTATGCTATTAGGATAGACTCAGGTGAAAGATTTAAAGCATTTACGATTCATACTGTGACATGCAGATTCGCTGTGACCGTCGTAGGGTGTGTGGAAGGTCAACCACAAAAAAATAGCTAAAGAACATTGCTAAGTTGTTGTTAAGTTGTTATTATTAAGTGTATTTTGAACACAAATATGTAACAAGTCTGTGTTCAGCTACTACGTACACTGACAACGAATTAGCATCGAGACCGCTGGATTAGCGTTCGGCGGCACCGGTCTGTGTTCTTATAGTGTTAGAGGTGTTGATGGCAGTTGTGCAAAGCATTTGACTGTAGAATCTTTTACGCTCGTCATACTGCAGACATTTCATATTTATTATTATTAGTATTCCATCACCCATCACTCCTTCATTCCAGACTTAAAACCTTACTTTTCTTAAAATCCTTCCCACTGTAGCCTTCCTTTCTTCTTCAGGACTGACTGCGTGATTCCCCAGACAGTTTACTGTTACTTCTAACGTATCCGTTGTTACTTTTTAGTTTTTCTGTTTTACACTTTTTAGTTGTTGTTCCCGTGCGGTCAATTAAGCTGACTCATGTCGGCTTTCGGGCGCACGTTGAAATAGCATCTCGTATCGTATCGTATCGTGGCACTATATACCGCCGCGCTTCTGTGCGCCGTGCAGCAGTCGATCGATATATCTTCTGCCAACAACAAAGTTTGCTGATGCGGCCCCATGCTGGGACAGCCGGACACCCACCATTTCATAGACCCTGCTCCGTCTCTGCCACAAATTGGCGACCTCGTTACCGCAAGGAAGTAAACGTGTTGATGAATTTCCGAACGGAGTATTGGTGCCAGAATTGTGTACATTATGCCTCAACCGTATACATAGGATGACAGTGACGTAATTTCGTTC
>Ga0126330_10000316_pt1 | contig 10694 bp, 7 predicted proteins | sample InaspJWI91metaG_FD_97004 | JGI IMG/M metagenome (GOLD analysis project Ga0126330, IMG submission 97004) | Marine gutless worms symbiont microbial communities from Oahu, Hawaii - Inanidrilus sp. 2 OAHU.JWI-91 metaG | ecosystem: Host-associated > Annelida > Digestive system > Unclassified | place...
CATCATGGACACGCTGGCGTCGCTGGCTCTGGCCACCGAGCTTCCGACAGAAGAACTGCTCGAACGGAAGCCGTACGGACGCACCAAGCCGCTCATCTCGCGCACCATGATGAAGAACATCGTTGCTCACGCCGCTTACCAGCTGGCCGTCATCCTTGCGCTGCTTTTTGCCGGTCAGTACTAACCGGAGATAGTTTTTTTTACTCGCGCGACAATGTGCTGGTAATGTCTCGATGTGGGGATTCATACCTTCCGGTGGTGTCTCGTTATGGGGGTAGTGAAGCGAAATGGCGGCCGTAATGGGGGTGTGGGCCAACTACCACTGGCGTAACTAGGGTTCTCGGCGCCCGGGGACAGAAGCAGTGCAGTGCCCCCGAATATTTTTTATTTAGGGAGCGCATGGGACGCGGAATTAAAATGCTATAAAATAGAATAACTAATGCCTCAACAGGTTGACAACCAAACTAGCAAAATTTTGTTGCGATAGGCTACTTGTGGCTCATTCAGCCAACTTTGTCATACTCATACTCACGTTTGTGGTCGTTAGTCATGAATTATTTTTGATGGGGCTTTTTGCGCCTTCTCGCCTGCTGCGCCCGAGGTCAACTGCCTCCCCTTAGTTACGCCGCTGATGCCAACTGGCTGCGGCAGGTGAACATCTCTTCGACATCGACAACGGTCGAGACACGACGTCGTCGCAGTCGCAAGGACCGACGCAGCATTTCACCATCATCTTCAACACGTTCGTCATGATGACTCTGTTCAGTCGTGGCGCAGTATCGTCATCTCGACACCTCGATCTCGAAACTCGAATTCACTCTCGTCATTCAGCCTAGATCCCAGTCTCAAGAGTGACCTTGGTGCCTTGGTCTCGAGACTGTCTTGGTCTCGGTTTTGAGCCATAGCCATACCGAGACTGGTATTTGGAAATATTGCGTCGTTTAAAAGAGAGCGTTGATTACTGAATACTCGGGAGCATATACAGTGTAGTGACTTCGGCACCAAGGTCTCGAAACTCGCGTTCATTTAGTCTCGGTCGCCAGACAACTGCGTCGGTCTTGGTGTGGGTCTCGAGACCTAGATGCCAATGTCTCAATCTTGATGTCTTGTCATCAAAGTCTCGGTTTTGGTCGCGTATCTTTGAAGAAGGTGTTGATGACAACACAACACAGTCATGATGACGCTGTTCAACGAGATCAACGCCCGCAAGATCCACGGACAGCGCAACGTGTTCGACGGACTCAACCGCAACCCGCTCTTCGTCGGCATCTGGATATCTACGTTCCTCGTACAGGTCGGACGCAACAGCAGCGATGGACAAATCTCGCACCAGACCTCGTACTTAAATCCAGAAACTCCTTTCCAGAAAAGTATTTAAAAATCGTTTAGCCAAATCTTGAAAATTAAATCTTATATTACAATCTCAAACCAAACCGCAGTCTTTTAATCGAATGCTCATATATTTCAAACAGAATCGACAAATGTGCTCAAATGGCTATTTGAATCTCAACCGCGAATGGGATTTACTCATCACTGGGAAAGAATTCTGCCCCAGTAAAATAGCATGAAGCGACGTCAGGGAAATATTTTTTTGGTTATTTTTCTCCTTTTTTCTCTTTTTCGTGTTTTTTTCTTTTTTGGATAGAACCTTTACACATTATTTTTCTAAATCTGTTACTTACTTATTAGGCACTTACAACTTTGTTTTATTTATTCATTATATTATTTTATTTATTTTTTATTTTATTTTTCCCACCGTATCCTTCCTTTTCTTCTTCGGAACTGACTCCACGGATTTCTTGGACTGTTTACTGATACTTCTAAGCATATCCGTTTTTATTTGTTTTTAGTTTTCTGTTATTCACTTTTTAGTTTGGTTCCGTGCGGTAGATTAAGCTGACTTATGTCAGCTTTCGAGCGCACGTTAACACAGCATCTCGTATCGCATCGTGTCGTATCGTATTTTTTAACTATACGTTTCGTGTTTTCGTCGTTACTGCTCGAGAATAGGCCTACTGCAATGTCTGCGATACCAAATCTGCTGATATCACAACGCGTAAAGCCTATTCACGTCGCCGAGCTAAACAGATCCGGCTAGCTCAGTCGCCTTGCGGTCTGACAACAATCTTCCTCCACCAGTTCACTTAGTTCAGCGATGTCCGCTTGCAGATGTCGTAGGCCTGTCGTACTCATCACATTCGCACAGTCGCATTATTCTAGCGCAATTACGAAGAAAACATGAAACCTATCGTTACAAGCTGCCAGTGACTGGTAAGTAAATTACCGACTCACAAATCGACTCCAGACAGTCACAGACCGCAGATTTCGCCCCCGGTTTGCAATTTGCTGGCACTTGTACACCGTGTTCGATGAAAAGGGAGACACCATACTTATATCTGTCAAATCTTAACCGATTTTCAAATTTTTTTCTCTGGCTGATTCTTTAAGTCAAATTTGCAGTAAAAAGTTATCGAAAATCCCAGCACACCTAGCACAGAAAACAAGCGCTTACCGACAAATTGCAAGGTAGTATAGCAACATATTTAAGGTGTGGCGGGTTTGTCAATAACCAATTAAGAAAGGTTTACTGCTGAGCCTGCCAGTGAAAAACTTTTTTAAAACTGTGAATATTTGGCAAAGTTACAAGCAGGAAGGTGGTTGTCTCGTGCACTTTGTGCGCCTGGCCACCACACTGCTAAAAAGTGAAGAAAGTGCACGACACAGTCCACCTTTTTGCCCGTAACTATGCCAGATATTTACAGGGTTTATAAAAATGTTTTGCTGGAAGAATCAGCAATAAACCATTCTTAATTTGGTTATTGAAAATCCCAGCACACCAATATGTATCTACTGTACCTTGTAATTTATCGTTAATTACTGCATTAGTTTGCGACTGTCACTCATTTTTTTCACGTTGATGTCTCACGAGGTAGTGTAGCGACGCATATGAGGTGTGGTGGGATCTTTAGTAAACACTTTGCTGCCAATTTATTGGAGCATCTGTCAGTGAAAGAATTTTGAGAATCGGTTGAGGCGAAGTAATGCCGACATGTTACTGCAGGTGCTGATCGTTGAGTTCGGCAGCTATGCGTTCAGTACAGTGAGCCTGACGGTTGATCAGTGGCTCTGGTGTCTTCTGTTTGGCTGCGGCGAACTCATCTGGGGTCAGGTCGGTAGCTCAACTTGACACGCTGTAGTTAGTTACTTTCCTCATTGTCAGTTTCTGGCATATGCCGCAATTTTACCGATCACTTTTGCCGATCCAACACTAGGTAGAGCAATCGGCCCACTGGTTAACTCATTCCAACCGCATTCAAAATCACACCTTTTCCAAGCAGTTTTTAATAATCCCCAGCGTCAAACTCCGACTCCCGCGACTAGTGGCGCTTTAGAAATGTTTTATTTACTTACTACCTTAAAAATGCGCGCAAAACAGTCTAGGCTTTCACTCAAAACGAGCCCCCCTCAGAAACGTGACAGAACACAAGACACAAAAGTAACCAGCAAAACCAGGAAAATAAACAAGACCCGCGTCGTTGAGTACCGAACTCGAAAGGTGCCATAACAGGGTTTCGGGCATTTCCCGTCATTCCAGTAGGGTTGGGTTGGGTTTTAGAAATGGACCAACGTCCAACTCTGTGACACGCCTGTACTGGCAGGTGGTGACGTGCGTGCCGACGAGTGTGTTGCCGAAGCGCTGTCGCCAAGTCGGTCAGGAGTCGGACGAGCTGGCGGCGGAGCGCGCCGACGTCGACGACGACGTCATCGACGAGATGGGTGAACGAGGACACATACTGTGGATACGCGGACTCTCACGCCTACAGCACCAGGTACTGTATACCAAGGTGATGATGATAAATCGCATAAACAACCGGGTCCGTTGCAAAAGGCGATCATCGCCGTTGTGCAGGCACTCACTTTAGCCAGCTCGAGTTAAGTAAGTAAGTAAGTTGGCCTAAGTAAATAAGTAACAACAACGACCTGTTTAAAGGCCCTTTATCCAGACGACTCTGGCGAACCAGTACCAGGAAACACTCACTATCTCACAACCTGCCTTTGTGGCTTTTTCTGCTTCCCGCGATCCATAGCATCTACCTTTCATCAAGGCCGGTAAAAATCTAGGTTTTTAAAAATATTTAGCTGTTAGGTTTTAGGTTTTTAAATTTTATATTTTGTAGAGCGCTTTTAAGTGTATAACCTACCTACTGCGCAGACAGTATGTTAGAAATTCAGCTGCGGCATTAACTACATCTACCTTGATAAAATTGCTGATATAGTCAAATTAACTTGAAAAACAACTTAAACCTACAGTACTGTTTTCTGAGAAAAAAATGGTGAAAAACCTTCTTTTGCCAGCCCTGCCTTGCATAGCTGTCGAGCCTGACAGTGTTTTTTCTATAGTCTCACTCTAAGTTTTATTTGGCCTACCTGTTAGCCCTCGGTTTGCCCCCCAAGGGTTAACAACTAAGAGGATGGGGAATCAGGTTTGCCTGGGATCTTAGTGTGTGTAGTGTATTGTACTAGGCTAGAGAAGGAGTCATGACTTGTGATAATATGTATAATATACAATCACTGACACATATCAAGCATAGACCTGTCATCTCCTTCCGTCGGCATCCGATTCACTACTGTCGAATTAACTACACTGATGTTCTCTGCTTCCCGGCTGAACTGCAACTGCAAACTCGTCGCTAGCTGCGTGCTAACTCTCTAACTACGGGTGCTAACGCGGCCTGGTTAGGCCTAGTGCGCTGAAGGCGTGCGCAACAGAGTTAGCCAGGCCGCCTGGGTGTGGCAATGTGTATGCACACATATGCACACATACCTCTATATATCGGCAGTATGAAGGAAATGAAGACTGTGCGGTGCAACGTGCATGTGACTGTTGTGTAGATTCGTGTGGTGAACGCGTTCCAGATGGACCTCGACAGCGCCGACAGTTTCGACCGTCGCAGCCTCTGTTCTCTACGCAGCCAGCAGTCGCTGCAACATTACCGCATGCTGTCCGTGCATCGGTCCACCTCGCACGACGGTGACGTCACCGGCCAAGTAGCTTGACCTAGTGACCTAGTGACCCAGTGACCCAGTGACCCAGTGACCCGGCGCGGGTCACAAGTCATCCGCCAGCGTAGCCAGTACTCACGATTCAAACGCGCTGTGTACTCGTACTCACTGTAAAACGAATCAAAATGTGTTGATACCCGCGTGTACAGTTACCGCCGCCACTTCGTTCTCACTTCCTTTAATCCTTTTTCAACTTCTTGTTACTGGTGGGCACTTTGCATTCGATCACACCATGCTAGATATGATATTTGATATGTCTCCGTCACTCATAACACGATTTGCCAGTTCTTTTCCGACACCGGGCACGTGGAACATTGCGCCATTGGTGATGGACTGGTGGCATTGGGACTTGTTAATATTGACTACATATAGGCCTACAGCAAGAATCTGCGAAAGTTGCGCATCGCGAATTATAAACTGGATTGTTATTAGCCGCATATTAACCAGAACTAATTTTAGACCTAACATTTTCACAGAAACGGTCTGAAAGGGTCTAAAAATTTCCCGACCATTTAGTGGCACTGTAGAGCAATCGGTCGGCTGTGTGTGCTTGTGTTTGTGTGTCTGGCCAATAAACTTCTAAAGGAAACGGCACTTAAACTGGATCTTTGGCGTTTATCTTGACACTGGCTGAGTCAAATTCGTAGGCCAGTCACGGGACACGCGGCAACTCCAAAGATTCAGAGCTAATTAGACCGTTAAGCTCACCGTTAGATTCCGCCGAAGTATAATAAATAAACGATGGCGACAGGAGTGCATCATGAACTAGAAAACTCTCCTCGAGGTGGCACTGACTACTTTTTATTCTGTGACCGAATGAAAAGTGGTCGAAGTTGAGTGGAGTTGCTAGGGCAAAGCCAGTGACGGGCCGACATGCAACACACCCTAGCAACACAACGGTGAAGATATAGATATCGTTACGTGTATGCCTGCTAGCTGACTCCAGAAGCACATACAGATGGCATAGTAACAAGACAATGATGCATCACAGACTCCGCCCCCGGCACCACCTGCACCTCCAGTTTTGGTTCCCGCCGTCGTCTAGGACAGAACGCAACCAACAACAAGCAGCAGGGGTGACAGCCTCAGCACAACGCAGTTGAACTTGTTATGGTCGAACTAAGTTGACTACACCTGCACCAAAACGAAAAAGAAGAAAACCGGCTAACTTCAGAGTTGGGAACAAGGTTGTACATACATACATACATACATAAAAATTATAGTGCCCAGTCCCACGTAAAAACAAAGCGACTGTGCGGTACAAAGGTCCGTCCATATATGAGTAATAAACTACGCTGTAAGTCAAAAAAAACACCAAACTCATGCCCATAACTTCACCAAGTATGAACCGATTTTCAAACTTTTTCACTGGCGGCCTCGGTAGAAAATTTGCAAGAAACTCGTGTTTAAATATTCCACCACGCCTTAAACGTGTCGCTACAGTACCTTCTGAAATAATATGAATGTCAGAAAGTGTGTGTTGTAGTTAATGATAAACAAGAATGTAGTATAGCCAAGCATTTAAGGTGTTATGAGTTACTTTTCTACTCATTTATCATTCAATCTGCTGGTGAAATAATTTTTAAAATTGGTGAATATTTGGCGAAGTTACAGGCAAAATGGTTGATTGTTTCATGTGCCCCATTCGCAATGCACTTTTGTCCTCAAGATGCTGATCTCGCAAAATAGGTTGAATAACTTGTGTATTACCGACAGAAACTTAATTATCGTTGTTATACTAACAGGCAGATTAATGTGAGTTATTATCAACAAATATCAAACTGCTGTAGACAAGTTTTGACTTACTGGCTGACACACTGACGCCACCAGTGACTGACCGACTACTGATCATGTACAACATTTTGCTGCGACAGCTTTTCTTTGTTGTGGCAGTTGTGTACGGTGGGTCATGGGGTTGTTTATATGGCCGATGTAAACAACTTTTTGTTATCGAACTACATGATGCTTATTTCTTCAGACATTTATTTTAAAACAGTGTTTGAGTGGCTAAGTCTTGCATGACGGTTTGCATAATAGGCCTACCTCCCTATGCATATGTGCGTTGTATGTACACGGTGATTCATAATTACGGGAACCCTTGGTTTTTATTGTACAGCTTGTGAATAAACAGACACAAAGTGAGTGATAAAATTTGGCACATAGGCTATGTCTATTAAATGCTGTTACGTTAGCCAAAACACATTACTGACTCAATGTGTGTTCAAAGTGTCCGCCTTTGGCTTTAATGCAGTGACAGTATACCTATGGTATTATAAACAGTCGTCAATATACGACTTATACGATCATTATCTCCCTACAGTCATACTTTTATTATTGGTATTCCATCACCCACTCACTCTTTCACTCTAGGCTTAAATCCTTCTTTTTCTGCAAATCCTCCCTACCGCAGCCTTTCCTTTTTCTCCTTCAGGATTTACTATATGGATTTCCAAGACTGTTTACTGTTACTTCTGAGCATATCCGTCTTCTTACTTTTTAGTTTTTTTCTTCTGTTTTTACACTTTTTTAGTTGTCGGTTCCGTGCGGTAGATTAAGCTGACTTATGTCGGCTTTCGAGTGCACGTTAAAATAGCGTATCGTATCATATCGTATCGTATCGTATCAATAACACTCCGGCTATATTCATGTGCACGTTTCTCCAGAACGCCGCAGTACCGGTACTGACATGCAGAACACGCGCCGCAGCGGCAGAACGCTGGACTCGCCGAACTGCGGTAGGCCCTGTAATTGACCACAGCAGTTACGGTCACAGCTAGTCCTGCATCTAGACGGCAAACTACGTTGCATCATATGACAATGGGCAATGTCGGGGGTGGTAGGTTGGTAACACAAAGAAGCAGTTCTACGATTTGTAACGATTTATTTCAAATAGTCTAGGGTATCATTACGATTGCATCCGGTAAGCTTAAGTGTGCTTGTCAACCGCAGTGAATATCCAGTACATTCATTTAGCCTACTCGTAGCTTAGCATTAGCATATACATGTAGCAGTTGCTACTCTAGAGTATTGTGAAACAATGGCGACTTGGTCTTTACTCAGTTTAAAATAAAATTGACACAGTGGGCTATTATGCAAAAGAAAAATGACAATGGAGATCGATTTAGGCCTATAGCCTAACTTTAAATCGTACTACGGATTTAACCCCATTCTAAAATCAAACTTAAAACCATAATTTGTTTTAAGCTGAATTTAATCTGGAGTTTGTGGCCGAGTTTAACTCTTGGTTCAAAATTTCAGCTTTAAAACTTAAACTTGACCACAAGATAAAGTTACCTACTGAACAAATTCTTAGTTTAGGCCTAAAAGTCGAATAGGCCTAGTGCAAACTTTTTGAACTCCATCCTGGTCATGTCTCATTAGTTATCCAGTTATGTAGTCATTTTGCTATATTCTTCAATTATCGTTTCATAATTAGATCATAATACTTTGCATTCATTAACTAACAACGGTCATTTATTGTGCTGTTTTATGCTCCTAAAAGTCGTTAGAACTTGACTAATACTTGGGCCTATTTTTGCAAACTTGTTGACTTTAGTCAATTTTTCGTGGGTTTTGTACGTCGCGTTTAGTGTGTTCCTCATAAAATTTACATACTTAGTTACCGGTAGCAGAGTGTTGTAAAATACCAGCAGCGACAACATCGCCGTGTGGATGAGAAAGTTAACAGACGCGAACCGGGAGAATGAGAACCTTAGCAAACACGATGACGACATGGTTCCTAATTATTGACGTCATCATCGTCCGTGACGTCACAGTTGGCCTACCGTCTGAGCAGCCTGTACAGCGTGCGTTCGTGTACAGACTGTTCATTGCACGTCGGCCTGCACGCCGTGTCGTTTTGCCACTATAATTCCCAGGTATGTAACATTAGTGATTTATTTACACATATTGCTAGATAATGTATTGGATTGCATGTACATTGCAGAATTCGACTCCTGTAGGTGCGTAAGCATTATTCCGCCAGACACGTTCAGCCGTTCAAGGATGCGCCCTGCTTGCCTCAAGTAAAGCAGTTGTAGCCTTGTTTCAAGCGCCGCCTACAACAATTGACAGACCTTGAAACAACAGAAATGAACAAGTCTGTATTCAGCATCCTACGTCAGCTGACAACGTGACACTGCCCGCATCCGGCTGCCGCACGCCGCTGCTGAGCGCCGTCCATGCAGCAATTGGTCGATATCTGCTGCCTACCGGGCTCACAGCAGGAAACCCGCAGCGGCGGCCGGATGGGACAGACCGTCAGACAAACGGACGGAGGGACGCCTGACAGTTTCAAGGACCCTGCTCCGCTTACTATGCAGGCAATAACGATCCGTTACATCTGTGTGCCTTTATGTTGCAAACCATTACAACTGCGAAGCTCCAGTTTTAGATCGCATCGCGCATACAAGGTGGGTCAAAAAAGTAAGCTGTTGATTTTAAGCGAATATGTCAATAAAACTGAGAAGATAAGAGGAATGTGAACAAATGCTAATATTTTAAATCGGTGAATATTTAGCAAAGTTACAAGCAAAAACGTGATTGTCTCGTGCACTTCTGCGCTTCGCCAACACACTGCTAAAAGACGGAGAAAGTGCACGAAACAATCACGTTATTGTTTGTAACATTGCCAAATATTCACAGATTTTTTCACTTACAGACTCAGCAATAAATATTTATTAATTTGGTTATTAACAACCGCACCACACCTTAAATATGTAGCTACAGTACCTTGTAATTTGTCGTTAATGGCTTGTTTTGCTGCCATTAATGTTTCAGAAGGTAGTGTAGCAACATATGCAAGGTGCGGTGGGATTTTTAATATCCTTTTAACTGCAAATTTACCAAGAAATCTACCAGTGAAAATTTTTTTAAATCGGTTAAGAATTTACAGAATTATGGTCATGAGTCTGTGGCCCCGTTTTTAGCCCACCCTCTATGCCGCGGCGGCGGCGGTGGGATATCGCCGAAGGCTTGATCCTCGCAGAGAGCTAGCGAAGCCGTCAGTTTAATCTCCACGTTGTAATGTATACTTATCATGCCGCTGTATATGCATTTTTGAGCTGGCAACGTTCTGCGGTCTGCGTACAATTACGTGTAGCTTCTCGTTATTACTCATTCTCAGTCAGGCTTCCTTGCCGAGTTACGAGTCCACCAAACTCCCGATATCACTATATAGTCATAGTTTGCATTGCCACAGGCGGCCAATTTGACGTAAAATTAAGCATCGCACTTAATATTCAGCTCTCCTGTGGCTGTGGTCTCTCGTGGCCTCATTCGGTCTCTCATGCAGTTTCTGCTGTCGCCTGCAGCAACACTGATGTATCTCCTGCGGTCTCCTGCGGTTTGCAGGCACTATATAAATCCACGCATTATAATTATTATCATTATTATTATTTTTAAGCCCACCAGTACAAAGCCGCAGGCAGGCAAACTAAGCTAGACGTACAAAATTGATAGCTGTTTGCAGCAGTGGGGCGGTGAAGCGAATTAGCGATGCCTCTGGACTTCGAGGACCCGAATGCTCGTACGGCGGTGGTGCGCCGAGTGCTGATGCTGTGCGACCGCTGGTCGGACTGGTCCGGCGGCACGGCCGTCATCAACCACCAGCTCGCCGTCCACCTCGCCAC
>Ga0126330_10000317_pt1 | contig 10689 bp, 10 predicted proteins | sample InaspJWI91metaG_FD_97004 | JGI IMG/M metagenome (GOLD analysis project Ga0126330, IMG submission 97004) | Marine gutless worms symbiont microbial communities from Oahu, Hawaii - Inanidrilus sp. 2 OAHU.JWI-91 metaG | ecosystem: Host-associated > Annelida > Digestive system > Unclassified...
CTGACAAGTAATAGCGCCTTTTTCATATTTGCTGTTTTAGTTGTGTAATTCAGCCACAGTCGTCCTTACAAGATGTTTTAAACTGTTAAGTTTTTTACAATAATATCATATAACTACAAATTTACCAAGGAATCTTCCAGTGAAAAATTTTAAAAATCGGTTAAGATTTGACAGAATTATGGTCATGAGTGTGTGGCCCCGCTTTTTGGCCCACCCTGTATAAATCTTCGGTTTTAGTACTACGAGGAGAGACGTGGCGTGTTGCTGTAGATGACGGCGTGGCGGCGTCGTCGAGCATACGTCCAGATCAGTTCCGACTCAGTGCAGGTACGTCCTGTCCACGTCCCGTTCGTTACGCAACGTTCAGCTTCCTTCACATCGCACCAACTGAACTGAACTGAACTAGTCGACCCAGTTCCACTGACCGAAGTAGGTCATGACGTAGCTACCGTCGTGTATCTAACCGTTATTTTTGCTTTCAATAGACCGTAGTCCCTAAGAAGAACTAGTAGTCAAAGTAATTCGACATAAAGCCGCATCGTCGCCGCGCGAAGATTCACCAACAGTTTTCACCAGGTGGCGCCAACGTGCACCCCCGCCTAACACACGGTTTCTTGGTGTTTCTTGGTCCCACACGAGTGCAGAACCCAAACGGTATCTCGATCGGTTCGACCGTTTTTGTAGGGCTCACAGTCGTGACCATCAGACTGACAGACAGACGCAGTTCACGGAGTTCAGTTCAGTTCATGTGATTGTGATGTGTACGTCTCTACGAGGCAGTGGCGTAACTAGGCTTTGCGGCGCCCGGGGGCAGAAGCAATGAAGTGCTCCCTCTCCCCCAAAGGAAAGGGGGGGGCCTCTCCCCAAAAAGGAAAAGGGGGCGCCCCTCCCCCGAATTTCCGAGGGTGCGGGTCGCACTGGGCCCGAAAGTAGAACACTATTCAATGGAATATAACTAATGCCTAAACAAGATAGCAACCAAACTAGTAGAAGTTTCTTGCGGTAGTGTTGCTACTTTCGGCTCATTCAGTAAACTCTGGCATGCTAACTTCTGTTTTCGTTTGTCATAAAATATTTTTGGTGAGGCTGTTTTGTGTCCCTCGCCTGCTGCACATGCATGGGGCCAACTGCCCCGGCCCTTTGCTGCCCCTGATTTACGTCACTGGAGCGAGGCTTAATACAGTATTACCTTCGACATCATTGTTGTCGTCGGCTGACAGCAGGGCCGGCATTAACGACCGCCATACAACATGCGAGTTCCGTCTTCGAATTCTGCGATGGACATTTTGTAATTAAATTGCGAGCACGGTGCGCTAAGTCAATTATGCTGCGGCTGAAAACAAAAACTCAGCCGATTCTACACAAAATCGCGTTGCTGTCGAGCGATGTAGAAAGCCTGGCAGAGGCTTGCCGGCGATTTTTGTCAGGTCAGAAAACCACACACTTTCATATCGATGCAACCGTTCCAGCTAAAGTGAAACGGTTTTCACCAAAATGTTCTACCTTGTTACAGTATATACAAAACATGCCAGATTTCGCAGTCCCACTGTAACACCGGGTAATTCAGTGTTATTGAAAATAATAGCTCACAGCCATTTTTGCGGTTGTATTCGTCCTCGGACCAAATGTTGGCAAATTTTTAGCCGCGTCGCGTAGCGAAAGCGGCTCTGTAACGTTCTTCTGTTTCTTTTCCTCCTCTTTTCTTTTTCTTCTTAAGAATTAAGGTTGTGATATAACTTTAACGGCTTATACTTAACAACGGTTCCATCTACATGTACACCTAATGTCACGGTACATAGGAAGTCATGCTCTTCCAGTCACACGTGCAATTTCGCTGATCGGAAGTGCCTGAAATCGCCCGTGGCACCTACTGACTTCGTCACTCTCTATGGTGTCGCGGCTATTACCCGCATTTGGGTCTTGTTTCCGCATGACCCCAGTAAAATGTCTAGTCCACTGGACTGTTTGATGGCCAGAGTGCGGGAGGAATGAAGTTTGGAGCCCTCTGACAACTTCCTTTGGTCCGCGAAAACCATTTGAGTAACGCATAAAACCCGCGTAAATAAGTTATGTCACGTTCACACATTTATTACAGGGCGACCCGTCGTAGCACCTGAAGTGTAATAACGGAAATTTTGGCATAGAAACGACGCTTATTAGCAGAGTTGTGGTGAAAGTTAAGGGTTCCGGTAATTTCAGACTGCCGTGTAAACAGAGCACGAGCAGAATGCATAATGCATACATCGGTTTATGCACAGTCTCCGCAGCTAACACCAGCGAACTTGTTATACTAAACTAACAACTATCTGCCTTCACCGTCGTAAAACGCACTCAGGAGGACTTCTTTCATCAAAGCCCACAAAGTGTTGTGATAACGAATCAGCACAAGATTCGATCTAAAATAGCGCGAAACCTGGTCATTTGGTTAATTTCGCAAGACACAATATTGTACAATACAAAGAAAGTGCTGTGTTTGTCAAAAAGGCTCAGCAATGTCTGTATTGTTTCACTGACCACTCACGATGTTACTACATTGACACGTCTGCACCGCAAGTATGCAGCTTCATGCCAAAAACCTCGATTGTTGTTATTAATAATAGATGAAGCAAATCGCTCATTTACAGTGTCTTCCTCGTTCCTATACGAAGGGCACGCACGAATAGCCGCGTGATGTCATAGCCTAGTTCTACGCATGATGTTAGCAACTAGTCCACTGTGCGCTCGAGCACAGTCGATCCGTATCTTATGCCAGAAAATGAGAAGAGCAACACGCAGCCGCGCTCTCCACAGTAACTGGTAACCGGTGTAGTTGCTGTGGCTGACTATGCAAGCGTCAGCAAGCTGTGAAAAGCCGAGAAACATAAGAATTTATACTCTTAATGCGATCACTGTCAGTGCAGCAAAAATTCCCGCAAAATGCACTGTTAAGCACATTAATTTCGGCCAACCTAGTACGTAATGGTGACTTTTATACATCGATGTCGTCTACAGTAGCCTTATTCCAAGAAAGGTGAGGCTTGAAAACACTAGGCCTATCACATAACCTTTACCCGAGCAACATTAAGTCAAGCTGAAGACAAAGGGGTTCGTGATCTGCAGTACTGTCGGCATTGTGCAATATACACTCCTGTATTAATTGCACTGTGGAATAGTTATGTACTGTAGGCTACTTCTGGTTTTATGGATGACGTCATATTTGTTATTATTATTATTATTATTATTGTTGTTGTTGCTGCTGCTGTTGTTGTTGTCGTCGTCGTCGTCGTCGTTGTTGCTATTACTATTATTAAGGACATTTATATAGTGCAAGTTCGCAGGAGCCACAAATGCGCTATGTCGACAGGGTTTCATTTTATATTTGCAAATAGTGACCAGGAATAGGCGACGAAAAAAGGCGTATACTCAAAGTGACTCAACAACGGAGCACTGTTTGTGAGAGTTCACTCTGCGACTCTGTTGTCGTCTGAATCGCAGGCAAAGAACGTACATGTAGACTAGATGAATAGAGATCGATAGCATGCCGCAGGACTCGGACACAGAGATTGATTGCATGACACGTCGATGATGCGAGAAAATGAAGAAAAACGCAGACTCGATTTTACACAGCCGAGCAGCTTTTAAGAGAAAATCTTGTCTTGTAAACTGTCAGTTGACGAGAGTCGCCGACGTTGCGATTAGACTTATACTTAGCTTTGAACACCATATTGCTTAAAAGACTTACTTACGGCAACTGTTGAATATAGGCAACGAGATGTGTGCTGGCTTTCGACGGTAGAGTCGTTACTTTTCGTACAGAGAAGAGAAGTCTAGACAGCACCCACAGAGCTACTTACTGTACTAAATGTAAAAGTCGAGCCATCACGCCTATGGGCCAGTTGTTGTTTCCTAATTCGGCCACGTTTGTCTGATGCGATTAAACCTAGACGGCAAACAGTTGAGCACATGCGTTCGTCGCATTGAAATCCGCACAGCGCCGTTAATGCACTGTAAATGTTTTACATACTTGCAGTTAGAAAACGAAAAATAAAGCAGTGGCGAATGGACTCGTTAAACTCTCTGTGGAATCTTGAACCATTATGCATCGTTGCGATACGATATTCACATTGTTCTGGATCACTTCCAAAATTCGATGGACTTTTTTTCTGATCGTATTATTTTTAGCAACTTTATTCATCAGCGAGTGATAGAGAAAAAACAAACAATTATTTTTCATCGTATTATCTTTTCTTTACATATTATCAGAATTTCATGAAAATTTATTCGTAGCTTTTTAGTTTCCCGACTAACAATCAGACAGACAGACAAACAAACAAACGGCGGTGAAACAGTACCCCGCCCGATGTGGCGGAGGTATTTATCTAAACGCGAGTATTTGCCACGACGAAACACTGAACATTACTGCGACCTTTGGAAAGGCAGCATTTACTGCAGTCCAAAAGGATTCGTAGAGAATAGTAGGCGTAGAAGTCGGTAACATACTGCAGCAGCAGCAGCAGCAGCGGTGGCGGCGGCATGGTCATTCTGCTATCATATCGTCACGCGTGATTGCGCCGAGGTAGCATCGTCATCAGACCGAACTGCTGCTGCTGCTGCTGCTGGTGGTACTGGTGCTGGTACTGGCTGGTGGCCGTTTACTCGGTCGTTTCGTCGGTCGTTGTCGCTCGCCGGTTGATGGCGACATTATACGTCATCTTCATCACGCCGATAAAACCACTCCGCTCGTCCGTCACCGGACATTTATCCCCCGCCCCCAGCCGGACACAATATCTGCCCACTATACCCCGCCCACGCGAAAACATCTGCTTCCCGTTAGAGTTAGTCTTTAGAGTTATAGAGTTTAGGTTAACGTTAGGGTATAGGGTTAGGGCTAGAACTATTAAGGCTGTGGGTTAGGGTTAGGGATTGCGGTTAAAATTTGAGGTTAATGTTATGTTATTAGATCTAGGATTAGTGTTATGGGTTTACATGTAGAGTTAGGGTTTTGGTCGGGGGCAGACGTCCGCGACGTTAGTTTAGGGGGCAGGTGTGCGGAGGGGGTAAATGTCTCACATTGCCGGTGGTCGCTTGCAGCGTCGTCGGCGATATGCGTCGTCATATTGGCACGCTCGAAGTGCTCTGCGCACGCTGCCGTAGACCGCTGCATGCCGCTAAATGCGCATATGCCGACGGCGCAGCGTATAAACGATTGACCGGCGAGCGTTGATTTGACGATTGCGAATTGTTTATTGACAGTGGCGGTCGCTTTGATCTGGCTGTGTGTGGCCGTCGCCATCAGTCTCTGTGTGCTCACCGTTGGTCTGCTCGTCTATCGCCGGTATGACGACTTGCTAACAACTTATTTATTAGGCCGCATCGCTGTCCAAAGCGTAAGATGCGGTCTATTGTTGCCGATGTCCCGTAGTCTGTGTGAGTCTGTGTGTCTGTTGGTCACAACCGTCAGCTGTGCTAAAACGGCAGAACGAATCGAGATGCCGTTTGAGGTGTGGACTCGGGTGGGCTCAAAGAACCATGTAGCCTATTAGCTGGGGCCAGAATCCCCAGGGATGGGACAGTTTTTTGGAGTGGCATCTCCTATTGTGAAGTATAGGGAATATCCGAAGTGAGCAAAAGTTATTCGCTAGGTGGCAGCAGCGATGCGGCCGTTCGCTGGCAGTACTGCAGCAACTTGTGCCCTCACGCCATCATACAGATAGGTATATGAGTAGAACAGTCATTGCATTCTCACGTCACGTGTCTGTCGTGATGTGTTTTATACGCATAATAATAATAGTAATAATAATAATAATAACTAGACGTAGGCTATGCATGAAGCCACTTCGTTTTCGAGCGATGTCACATGTTCGATTTTCTGGGTCGACTTTATCGCGCGCGAGTGCACGAAAGTCATTGCCAGTCTAACTACAAGCCATGTTTGGCAGTTCGGTCGGTTTGTTTTTGCTAAAAAGTTACAACGTGCAGCGCCACAGTTGCACGCTGCAACTTGTTGTCAGGCTATATAGTTAGAGTCTCAGGTATCTTTCCGTAATTTTTCTCTTTTCTTGCTTAATTATTTACAATTAATATTTTGTTTCATCGTTTCTCTACCGCTTGCCGTTGAACAAAAATTGTCAGAATCGCGATAAATTCGCATGCATGAGATCGGTCCTACTGTTGCAGCTACGAGCGATCGTGTCGCTGTCGTTCAACGCCCGAGCGCCGACTTCACCCGCCCGACAGCAGTCCGTCGTCGCCGGCCGCCGTCCCTCCGCCGCCGCCGCCGGCTGCTGCTGCTGACGACGACGCGCTGCTCACGCCATCACGGTCGGCGCCGCCCGAGCCGCCCATGTACGGCAGCGCGGCGCTCCTGCATCGCGGCATCTACGCGTCCGTCCGTATCCGCGCGCCGGCCGCCGCCGCAGCCGCGTCCCCGGAGGTCGTGACGGTGCTGCCGGGCCGGTGCGACAGGTGCCCCGGCGGCGGCGGCGGCGGCGGCGAGGACCGCGAGCGACGGACGCTGCCGCCGCCGTGTCGGCGCCGCTGCTGCCTCAACGAAGGCGCCGCCAGCCCGCTCGACGCCCGCTCGCCGCTCCACGGTCACCCGGCCGACCCGGCGCGGACACGGTCGCTGATCGTCGTGGCGCGGCCCGGCTGCCCTGACTGTCACTCCGTCGGACTCGTTCCCAACCTCGCGGCCGCCGGCGGCCAGAAAGCCGAACAACTTCGCAACTACGGGACCGTAACGACCACCGCCACCTAGCTGCCATAGCGCTACGCTGGCCGCGTACATAGCGTAAAGCGTAAAGCAACGGTCTGGTGTCCGTCCGTCTCTCTTCTTCTCGTGTTATTTTCGGTGCGGTTGTGATTAATTAGAAGTGCCCCGACGCTGCTAGCGTACGTTTCAGCCCTTCTGTCCGATGGCAAATACACTTGTTGTGTATGTCTGCGTTCAACGTTTAAACACAAACGACGGATGTGAAGGCGTTAAACAATCCACTACGGTTTAAAACGATACGCAGTGACATAGCAATAGTAATCAGTATTACTGCAAAACGAGGCTCAGTTAGTTGCATTTGAGCTCAGTCTGGTGGCTGCTGTAGAGTACTGTCGCGGCGACAGGTATGCGACACAAAATAGCTGCAGGCACTCAACTTGTTGAATATTGTCACTTGATACAGACACAGTTGTTACGCATGTCCAAACGGTTTTTAGCAACTTACCTTTCTGCAAGTTTCACGTCTACGTCCAAGATATTGCATCACCTTTTTTGGATACTGGTTGTTAAAATTAACTGCAGTTTTTAGTCATTTTACGCATCCTCTGTGATGTGACAGTGACTGTGCTGTTGCTCAAGGCGTTTTCGACTTGCGCTCCTGTTCGTCAGTGTTGCAGAATTGTTGAGTGGCAATGTGTTAAACTACTGAATTTGCGAATATTACTGATTCCGTTCCAATAGTGTTCTGTCAAAATCGTAGCCTACATTTGCAGCTCTTAATTTTTTTCGCAGCTTGTGATTTCGACCTGTTTTAATCGGTAATTTTAACTGGACAGCCTACTGTCTATGACTTATGGCCTATATCGAGAGTTAAATGATGTCGTTAGACATTTAGGCCTACACAATCAACGTACATATGTTTACAGCGTTACACGGGACAACCTGCCGTGTCCGTTTTATAGGTTTGAAGTATTGCCACTGTGAAATATGTAAAGAGTTTCCTGCTAGACGTAATGTAGGCTACCTAATTTTGACGTCGCTTAAACAGCGGAAAATATCATCTCTCTGTACTGTTATCCGCAGGTCTCATCTTACTGTCTGCATTTTATCATCAAGTTCATTATACTGAAGTGACACAACATACCCTGCAGCAACAACATCTGGCTGCTCTGAATGCCCATAAGTTTCATCAAGAACTTCAAGACAACGTCAACTCAGCAGAAGTGCTGTTAGAAGACGGCGAAAGTAATTCAGTCGTCAGTGCAATCTGCGCGTCGCGTGAACTGCAGTTTCACTGGGAATCACGCTGCGTGCGCGCGTTTATCGTTCAGCGTAAACCAGTCCGCACATGTAAAATAAAATAAAGTAAAATAGTTGCTTCAGTGAAACAAAAGTAACCATTTATTTCAGGATGTGTTTCAATTTAGCGACGCAGAAGTCGTTTTTATTTCGAATCCGTTCAAACGACACGTTTCCATGCTGCAAACCGTCAAAAATGAACGTTCAGACGAAAACGGCGGACTTTGTTGATGGACAAGGACGAACGCGTCTTTTGTTAAATGTTGATGCTGTTACCGTGGTAAGACAAGCGAACTACCGAGTATTTTGAACATGCCAATGATGCCGCAGGAAACGTTTCTGTGTACTTTACGGCAGCGCTGAGAGAAAAGTTTATTTTTTTCAGCATTTATTTTATTTCGGCGCGTCGACAAAAACATGCTGCAAAAACGTTCTGTTTTGGCATTTACACTGCGTCCTAATTTCAGTGACGCCAAAATTCAAACCCGTTTAAATACAACCCAACTAAACGTAGACATGTCTAATTTTAACTACACTTATTACCATTTAGTTAATGTAAATTTAACAGTTTCATCAAAATCTGCAGCCTAGTGGGATATGAACATTTAAAGACCATTAGTTCCTGAGTCAAGTTGTCAGTACAGAAAATCATTTAGCTTTTGTAATCGCGGCGATCGATCGAGTGATAAACGGGACCATTGCCCAAAATGTACTTTTTTAATAACTATATGGCACTGTAACATTTATTTGCTTTAAATGTCCAGAAAAATTATGTTTTCCTTTGCGAACCGCATCATATTAACGAAAACATAAGCATTAATTGCGTCACTGTTCGCGCAACTCGCGGTTACATCAATGCAGCAAATCTTTGGGTGTCCGGGTCGCATCGGATTCACCACAGCACAACGAAGTATACAAAATCAATTCGTTTTATGCTGAAATGTTTAGTTTTTTATTCCTCATTGTCACGTGACTCCAGTGTCCTCTAAAGGCTCCAAATGTCTAAATGTACAACTTTTTAAACTTTTATATCGCAAAAACTGTGCCGTGTATTTTGTTGAAATTTGTACATTTGACGTAAAATAAATAGTAATTAGTTATGTTAAAATGATATAAGGCTATGTTTAGGTATGTTGTGTTTATGTAGATTTGAATTTTGACGTGACCAGTTGGGACACGGTGTATTTATTTTCCTGCACACGTGCGGACGGCCTAGCGAACGCGACGACTGGCGCTGGCGCACGTCACTGGAGTAAGAACGAGTTGGGTTCGCGGCAGTACTCCATCAGTTCATGGTAACTACACTGGTGGATGCAGCACTCGCAGTGCAGGCCGCGGCGGAACGCGACGCCGCTGTTGTACACCGTGCGGCGGGCGCGCAGCAGTGACAGCGCCGTGCGCCGAGGAACAAACACCGCCGACGACGACGACGCGGGGTCCAGGCTGCTGCCGGCGCCCACTTCCCGCTCCGACCCAGCACTGGACGACGATGACGTCATCTCGTCGGTGTCACGTGACCCGGCCAGCTGGTACAGCAGCGACGCTACACTCAGACGGCATCAAACACAGTGTAGTTGTCTGACTTCATCTAAAGGCAAGACTATAGGTTAAAATAGCGACCTTTCTACACCTGTATGTGTGTCGTCTGCTGAGGAATCATCCATGTACCTTTGGCAATGGGTCAACAATATGGCTATGGCTTACCGCAGCCCACACATTTTGTCAATAGCCGTATATGGAAAACTAAAATTCATGAATATAAAAACAACACACTAGACTTTTGCTCATGTCAACGAGTGTAGAGCGATTTCGAACTTCTTTCACTGACAAGTTTCCACTAAAACTATTTCCGTGTCTGTATGGACATTTCCATCTCATCTAAATTGCGTTGCTGCACTACCTTGTGAAATTCGATAATTGAAAACGCCCATCTCAGCGACAAACGCAAGATTGCGCGTCTGCGACATTCACTGACAGCTTTGTGAATGATACTTTGCTTCAGTGCGTGATTTTAGTTCGCTGACATCACGGATTCTCTTCACATTAGTTTTACATTGTTTTCAAGACATTGTGGTTACCAGGAATCAGATTAAGGTTACTAAACAGTCGCATATCTGGTAAAATAAATTATGAGGTTTTGCACGCAAAGATGCCACAAAAATCGGCAACAATTGCAATTCTCAAACTATGACGTTAAGACACATTTAAGGTAAGGTGAAAATGTTATAACAGGTGTGTAGAACAGTTTCTTAGAAATCTTAAGGCTAATCGTAAACAAATTTTAAAAAGCTGCCTACATTTGCCAAAGTTACGATAAAAAATCAAATATCTTGTCTGAGACAAAGATTAGCCGTGAAATTGTTTTAGCAACATGTATAGCGTACCTAAGATTTTGCGCAGTGTAGCTTAGAACAGCCAATGAATTTTAAAGAACCCAATGCCGGGAATTAGGCCTAGTATCAAGAAAGGAATCGTTTTAATGTCATTCATCCTTTATCACTTCAATATGCAGTTTTTCTGCCACCCACTGGTCTCCATGCTACAACGCGTTAGAAATTGTCAGTTTATTATTATTATTATTATTATTATTATTCGCATTATAGTATAGATCCCGAGGGTTAAAAACTAATGTTAAAAGCTAAGCAAAAACTACTCATATGGCCAGAGGTCCGAACAAGGGGAGAAACTGTCGTGCAAGA
>Ga0126330_10000318_pt1 | contig 10685 bp, 8 predicted proteins | sample InaspJWI91metaG_FD_97004 | JGI IMG/M metagenome (GOLD analysis project Ga0126330, IMG submission 97004) | Marine gutless worms symbiont microbial communities from Oahu, Hawaii - Inanidrilus sp. 2 OAHU.JWI-91 metaG | ecosystem: Host-associated > Annelida > Digestive system > Unclassified | place...
CCCAATATCTACACTAGTGCGAACTGCACTAGTTACCGGGTTCAGGCAGCCTCTGCAAATGAATGACTTTGCCACTTTCGACATGCTACCCTTTATACCACTACATTTCTTATGTACCCATTGTGCAGCTGTAAACAGTGATCTTTTTTTGTTTACTATATAGGTAGACTGAAGTGGCCGCATTTGCAGGCAGTGGCAAAACTAGGTTCTCAGCTTCCAGGGGCAGAAGCAACTGCTGCCTCTACCCCCTTAGATATGCCAACGTCCTTTGTTTCTTGGCGTCCGTGCATCTGGTGTGCGGGCCATGGCCACAGTGAAGCGAACAAGCTATCGACTGATAACAAGTGCCGGAGTGACAGGTGACATTTATCCCGCTATGCCTATTGACAGGCTGTCCATCTCGATTCTCAGAAGTTGAAAAATTCCATCCCCGGGATTAAGAAAAAAGATCAAGACTGGAGACTCGCAAGTCTTGTTGACATCCTTAAGGCTCTTAATACTTGACACATCTCTGTCTACTATGTTTATTTTTGTATGTGAACTATTTCTGTGTCATTGTTAGTACAGTGATTGCTTTGCATATGTTCTGCCAGGCATTCGTCAGCGGTTGGATCATCTGACATACCTTGGAGTGGATGCTGTTCTTCTCAGTGCATTTTTTGATTCTCCGTTTGAACATCTTGGCCGTGACATACGTGACTTTACTGCCATTGGCAGCAAGTATGGCAGCATTGAAAACTTTGAACTCCTGGTTTCAGAACTGCATCAACTTGGTAACAGTATCATTCCTTGCCTTATATTGTGAATATGTGATTGCATTGTCTGTTTATTTTATATCAGTGTTTTGATTGATTATGTGAGTCTTTACAGCTTTTTGTATTTTATGTAAAAACAGTCGCAGAGAAACAGAGAAAAAAGTCAGTCAAATTTATTTATATGATTGCACTCACACTTGCTGAGCACACTGGAAGTGTGAAGCCATATAGAGGTTTCAATATGATAGGTGCTGGTATACAGAAAATTTGGAATATATGTGTATACAAAGAGCTCATAATAATGTGTTGTCCAGGCATAAAGCTGGTGATAGAGTTGATACCAAACCATACAAGCCGGCGGCACAAGTGGTTCATTCAGAGTAGACAAAGTGCAAGCAATCCATACAGCAACTTCTACATTTGGGATAATGGCAGAAGATTTGAAAATGGTTCTCGCTATCCTCCAAATAACTGGGTAATGAATATATGTGCATTTATCTTTCTACACTGCATAAGTATTGGAACACAACGGTTGCCATCATATATGCACTTCTTCGAAGTCAGGTGGGCAGAAAACGCATGTCATCTGTAAAAGCACTCATTCCATCCCACAGTACTTGGAGTTATGTGGAGACTCGAGCTAATTTTCTGTGTAAGCAAAAAATAGGCTGATTAAATGCATGTTGAGAGCAGTTCCCTTACATGTGTGAATGTGTGTTTAACTGTGAATTTTTTTAATTGGTAATTCACAGTCTGTACAAATAGTGTATTGAGCCTGTCACCTGTATCCATTAGGGTAGGGATAGGGGCACCAGTGGATATGGCGGATGATGTTACTTAGTACTGATAAGGCTAGCCAGTGAAGTTTGTAGAGTTCGGTGTTGGACATTGTGTCATTTACATGTGCTTTTGTTGCTTATATTGAATACAACACTGTATCAAAGGCTGGCATGTTTGTTGCAGATCAGCAAATATGGTGGGCCAGCATGGACGTTTGATGATAGCCGACAAAAATATTATTATCACTATTATCACAGTTCAATGCCAGACCTGAATATGAGACATGAAGGTGTTCGCAAGGACATTCTGGTACACATCGTTTCATTTTTAGGACTACCGTAAAAATTCGATTATAATACACACTCTTGCATAATATGCAGGCCGACTTTAGGCCTAGTTTGAAGGGAAAATTGAAGTTCCATGCTTTTACGGTGCAACGGAGCGATGACAAGCGAGTTCTCGACTTATAAAGTCATTCATTAATTACACAGCGTGGCGCGACCGTGGTGGCGGCCGTCGTGATTGATGCCGGCCACTGCAGGGGAGAGATGTGCGGATACAAACATTTTCGCTTTTGGCCAGAAATGCCGTTTGGGTCTGCAGGCGTCTAAGGGGATCGGTATCCAGTTTTACGATTGGCAGCATCAGCAGTCGACTTACAACTGTGCATACAATCGTTCCTCTCCCCGGCGAACGGCCGGCGGTGGGAGGGAAAGGGAGAGTGGCTGACTGTCACGCCAGTACCTAGAACCTTAAGTGGGCCAGTGCTGCAGTAGAAACTAGATGTTTGCCCACTGTCAGCATCAGGCAACAGCTACAAAGGCCTACAAATGAGCGAGTGCTATCAGCTGACCTTCACGTTGAACTCTGGTCTCTTTTTGTCACTTTTGGGAAACTGGCAGGCTGATCAGTTCAGGTGTATAATACACACCCCGACTGTGAGAGGGGTAATTATGGTGAAAATTGTGCGTATTATAATTGAATTTTTATGGTACATGTTTGAGCTACGAGTAACCATAAAATATAAAATAACTTTACTCCACCAAAATTGTTTGGTTCTGAACTTGGGTTGCTGGCTAATACAGCTGGATGTGTATAATGGCTGTTAATGTCAGCATATAGAATATTATGTTATGTAACAGAATATATTCCAGTTCTGGTTGGATAAAGGCGTCGATGCATTGTCTATCAATGATGTACACGTACTGTATGAGAGTGATGATACAGCACTTGACGAACCTGCAGTTGATGATGAATCTCTGCCAGTTAGTCATTTTATATACCCTTTCTGTGTTTTTATATTGTAAAGCCTTAAGGCATTGGAGAGCAAACATAAATGGAACATTTGCACTTCCATCGGTAATCCACTTGTGGATGAAAAAACGTTGAGGCTAGGCCACTGTTGTGTGTATCCTTTAGTGTCGTGGTACATACTAGTAATGTCAAGAAGGACATCTGGCGTGTAGAAAACCAATTCCACTAGTCTCCAGAGGTTCTGTTCCAGAACAGATGGAAGAGTTGTACCTGTGTGGGAACCAGCTGGAAAAGGCCACTAATTAGAAGTAGTAGTAGTGTGTTATCTTAAAGCAGTCTTTTTCCCTTGATAGGATGCTTGGATTTGTTAGTAATACTATCGTGTCATTGTTAAATGTGGTAATTACAGCTGATGACGTCAATATTTAGAAGCTGCTCAGTAGATTGTAACGTTTAACGGACTACTGCATAAGATTAGCCAGCAGAACTAAAATAAAAGTCACAACGTACTGCTCGTACTGCCAGTAAAGCCCTCCCTTTCAGCAAACATTATCTGAAATAATGATTTTCTGAGGACCAGAAAAATATTATCGAAACTGTTCTGTATGTTGCGAATGTAACTGAATGATATGGCTCTTGGTTTAGTTTTAAGTTACCAGTTTTGTCTTAATTACAGCCAGATCCTTGTGTTATAGTTAGTGTTTGTATCTTGTTTTGATATTTTATTCTGTGAGTCTAGTTGTCAATACCAGTGCAAATGAATGCCCGGAAAGACTTGTCTGCAAAATTACTTGTTACATAATGATTGAGTCGAGTGAGATTTTATCAATACTTGCTCAGTCACTTGGATAAGGAGAAGATTTAATTTTGTGTGACCTGTTAGTGATACATCATTTCACAGTTGTTTGTGTGTGACATACATTTTATCTCTACTTCCACTCACTTATTTGTGGATGTAAATGTGTGCTTTCTACTTTCACACTTGTCTGTTGCAAGCTTTGTATTGTCATATTCTCAGAAGGCTTCTTTAGTACGAATCAAATCAACATCTTTCATGGTAGCATATTTCTGAACATGTATCAAATGAACTGTGAGAGGTATAGTGCTGTTTGCTTTTGTAACTGAAACTACTGCCTGGATTCATCTAGACTTGTTGAGTGAATGGATTTTTCTTTTGCTAAATATCATTATGAACTGCTTTACAGGGTGTATACAAATCTGTGAGGCATATCTACACAGAATGGCAGCCGGAAATTCATGATTTTCTTGGCTCTTGGCGAGATTTCATTGAAACCTACTCACTGCAGTCTGGCCGCAGAATGTAATTTATTGTTGCTTCTGTATTTTTTGGTATATTATTTCGCAGCATATTTGACGCTGTTGGCATGAAGTGTTTAAGTTGCTATTTTTGCTTGTTAAATATTGTATTCATCTAAAAAAAATTTTGATGTGATTTTTTTGATGCCAAAGTTACCATAATTGTAGAATACCAGGGTCATGGATGTTGTGCTGCAGACTAGAAAATCACCTCAGTATTGTAGCTTATAAGGTCTTTATAATTTCATAATAAGGTATGAGTTATTTAAAATTACTTAGAGGGTATTTATTTTGTAAGATGACGGTGTTAATTCACTTTCACATGTCAGTTTACCTGAATAATACTTCTGCAGCTTAGTGGTTTCATGCAGCCTGCATCGTCTTCTATGAAATAAATACATTTCTGTGTTATTGTAAAATGCCACTCCACTTTGTGTGATATTGATTATCCATCAGTTATTTGCTTGCTAGCTGGAGTGTGTAGGATTAGCCAATTTTGTTAAATTGCATGTATGAATGTGTATGCATGCAGCGGACTGTTTGTGAATACTGCAAACACCGCTGTTACTGAAGCAGTGAAGTATTACTTCACCGGCAGTGATATGCCAATAGCTCCTGCACTGCTTGGTATCAAGTCTTCATGCAATGCAATGTGTATTCGTGATGCTGTCGACTCATGGCTCACCCATGTACCTGAGGACTATGATGCATTGTGGATGGTAGGCAGTCAGTGGATAATTACACATTGTGATAGTCTCTTTGATCATTTACATTGTGAGTCAGAAAAACAAGACACTATACTCCTGCCCGTAACTTTGGCAAATGTTAACCGATTTTCAAAATTCTTTCACTGTTAGACTCACTAGGAAAGTTGTAACAAAGTCGTGTTTAAATACCCCACCACACCCTAAACGTGTTGCTACACTACTTTGTGAAATGTCTATGTTCAGAAAATTGCAATTTTTAAGCAGTAAGCGAAGCAAACTGTCATGCAAGGCGTTGCCACTCAAACACTGTTTTAAAAAATGTCTGGAGAAATAAGCATTATTTAATTCACTAACAAAAAGTTGTTTACAGCGGCCATATAAAAAATCCCTGACCACTGTACATAACTGCTGCAACAAAGAAAAGCTGTCGCAGCAAAATACCGTACATGATCAGCAGTCGGTCAGACACTGATGGCATCAGTCTGTCGGTCATTAAGTCATAACTGCTTTACAGCAGTTTGATATTTGTTGATAATAAACACATTAATCTGCCTATTAGGCTAACATAACATAACTGGTAACAGTTTCTGTCCGTATTACACAAGTTATTCAACCTATAGCTGGTGAGATCAGCATTTTTGATGACAAAAGTGCAAGGCGAATGGGGCACATGATACAATCAACCATTTTGTCTGTAACTTGGCCAAATGTTCACCAATTTTAAAAATTCTTTCACCGGCAGATTGAATGATAAATGTGTAGTAAAGGAACTCATCACTCTTTAAATGCTTGGCTATACTACCTTCTAATTTATCATTAATTACAATACATGTTTCAGATTGACGCCATTTTTCTGACTTTCATATTTCACAAAGTAGTGTAGCAACGTGTAAGACATGGTGGAATATTTTAATATGATTTGTTGCAAATTTACTACCGAGTCCATCAGTGAAAAAAGTTTGAAAATCGGTTCATATTTGGTGAAGTTATGGGCAAGAGTTTGATGTCTTGTTTTTTTTACTCACGGTGTAGTTTAAATTTGTTTAGTAGGAATCAAAAATCAAAATGCATGCAATAACATTATCATCACCATTTTGCCTTCAGCACTTTGACACTTTTGGTTGGGCATCAGGAAGAGCATGTGGCCTGTAAAAATTGAGTGATGGGGTGTTGGTGTGGTTATCTAGGTGCAGATTGTTCGCATGTGGTCCAGCTGATGTCACTGCATCCCAAACCCCATTGTCTCTTGCCTCATTTAAATCCAGACTGGTTTTACCGTTCTGGTACCAGCTTACCCAGGTTGTCATGGAAAAGAGGCCATTAAACACGTGTAGTAGCAGTGGTAGTAGTAGTTGCAGGGTACTTTTTTGTTGGAACACATTTACAGACTTTTGATTTTTTTCCAGTTATTTAGCCATTGGTTTGAGTTTTTACTTTGTTGTTGTTTTTTCCACATGGCATCAGGTAAAAGTATGGCATATGGTGTTTTAGTACAGTACGTTACCTGTTTTTATGTTCAGATGCTTCTCTTTTTCATGATCTTTGTCAGAGTTCAGAAAATATCGTGAAACTTTTGAAATCAAATGTAGCGGCCAAATTTCACCAGTGATAATTGGTAGGGCATTAAATTAAATTGGAAATGCTACAGTGCAATATATGATTGCTATGAAATGCTAATAAAAACTCGTGTAAGTCAGTCGTAGCATTGCACTTTTGCATCACAGCTGTTTTCAACCTTTTATATATCTAATAATTTTGGTGAATACAGCACAAATTAGCTTAATCAGAATGTGCATATTCCAACATTTTGGGACTGTTTAAGGTCATTAGTGGCCACTAGCTGATACCCGAGCCAGCTACTCGAGCGCCCTTTGGGCGCTCTGGTATCAGCTAGTCCTGTGATATGTGACTTCCAACAGACGACCGTGGCTATATAGGACTACTTGCTCAGGCCAAAACTGCGCTGTGGCGATCTAGCCAACTGCATCGCCGTGCCTTCTCGGCCATCGCCACGTTCTCAGGCCTGAGCCACAGCGGCCTGGCCTACTACGGAGCTGTGCCACTACAGACAAAGACACCGCCCACCGCCACTGCTGCTGCTACTGACTGACAGACGCCGACATTTGCCCACTCGCACTGCTCACTGCTGTCGCTTGGCATCTAAGCCACAGGATGTTTGCCCCCTTGCGCACCCGCCCCTCCCCGAAAGCAGCTGTCGTGTACGTCTGCGGGGAGGCGGCAAACGTCAAGTCCCTTGCGCGTCAACCTTGTGAACATAGAAGTATAGATATATGCTCCTAATTCGCGAATGAGTGGTGATGTCTTGGAAGTGGTTTGAGACAGAATTGTAGTTTCAAGTGACCAAGTTGTGAGTGATCTAAGGAATGTGTATTTTACTTTTCATTTATCTAAGCTTCTAAATCCAATATCTGGGTCACTTATGAGGCATGAATTAGTTGAGAAGATGCCTACGGGCAATGCGTTGCAGATGAGCAGTCCCGACGATCATCGAGTGTCAAACAGCAAAGGTTCAACTTACCAGTCGGCATTAAACATGCTTGCAATGCTGTTGCCTGGAGCTACATTGTCATATTATGGTGAAGAGATTGGACTGCTTGAGATAGGGCCTGATGACAACACCATTGGCACGTACACCAGTCAGCTCGGACGAGCAGTACGTTGTGACTTTTATTTTAGTTCTGCTGTTACAGTGTTGATGTATGAACAGTTTTGACAGTTTTGGGTCTTGCAACAAGTGATTGAATGGCAGTGGTGTTTTTTTCTTCTCAGTAGTCTAGTGTTAGTCTAGTTTTGTGCCTTCAGTGCTTTGACACTGTTGGTTGGGCGGCAGGAAGAGCATCCGGCCTGTAAAAAACTGAGTGGTGAGGTGCTGGCATGGTTGTCTGTCTGGAGCTAGGTGCAGACTTGCCTATGCCCGGCTGATGCCACTGCCACTCACTGTCTCTTGCTTCAGTAAAATCCAGATTGGTTTTACCTTTCTAGTACCAGCCCACCCGGGTAATCCTGGAAAAAGGGCCGTTAAACGGGTGTGTGTGTAGTCTAGTGTTATGCAGGTTTTTTACATTACTGATTTTTAGGAAATATGTTTCCTTTTCTTCAAGAGTTTTGAGCTACCTGAAACATGAAGTTGGCATAAGCAGCAAAAGCGATTTTTTAATTGTATATTTTATAACTGTTTCTGAATCATTGGCTGTTTATTGCTGAAACTGAACAGCCAGTAGTGGTCAATCAGTGACTTTGAAAAGTTCCAAAAAATTCGAAAAACACAAGTTGCAAAAAGCTTTTTACTGCTTTCTCATTTAAATGTTTCTGATCGGTGGATATATTGGCAAGTTGTTAGGCAAAATTTAGCTGTGACTGGCTGAACTAGTAATATTATTATTCCATTGGTTTGAAATGTTACCTTACGATAAGAAGACTGTCTTTTCCCTAATCTGAATGTGCTGGTTGCCTTCAGCAAGGGCATGTGGGCTGTAAAACTTTGAACCAACAAAATCCTCCAGTTTTTAACTGGAGGTTCTGGCTAACATAGGTTGACCTGTATAATGGCCATAAAATGGTGGTGGTGGTGGTGGTTGTCGTTGAAATGTTTGACACATTGGTTTGGCCAGAGCAGCATTGAGGAACTAGAGGGAAAGTACTCTCTTGAGAGTACAGATCCCCACAAAAGCGAAATTCGCACCCACCTGCATCCGTAATTCTCTGTTGAGTGAGTTGAGTTGAGAATGTATTACTTATTTATTATGCGTCAAGTGATTTGTTGGTTTGTTTACATTGGAAATTGGTTTGTTTACATTGGAAAAAATCCCCAGTTTACGGCGTTTTTGGGCAGTAACCTCCACACCTGGCTAGCGATCGTAACCGAAAACGAACTTGGGCTTGCTTTTCCCCCTAGGAACCTTCCCAAAAAATTTCGTCCAGATCCGTCCACGTTTTATTTAGTTATTGTGGTAGCAAACAAACAGACAGACAGACAAACCAACGCCGGTGATTACATAATCCCTCGCAAAAGCTTTCGCGGGGATAATGATTGCAGTGAAGTGAAGTGATATAACTGCGTGATTCTGTATTTTGTCCCCAAGCCTGTATGCTGCTGTATTATGTTCTTTGTGGATCTCTGTGTTCATAAATGTGTCTGTTGTGTTGGCAGAACCGCGAGTCAGTTGCCCGTGCGTTGTCACGTGCTCCAATGTTGTGGACGTCAGACCTTCATGCTGGCTTTACAACTGCTCGATCACCATGGCTGCCTGTGCATCCTCTTTACCACACTGCTAATGTTGAGGTAATATACAGTCTTTTTATATCCCCCGAAACATTCTCAAACTAAACTTTGTACCTTGCTGAAATAATTTACTGTTTTCTGTATGTTTCGTTCTCCTGTAATAAGATTTTCCTAAGTTATTTTGGTATTAGTTGCGGTGTTTAAACAGGTATGATTTGATGTTACTGAAAATAAATATGCCAGATACGTTACCACATTTTTACTTGTTAGCAACTATTAAAATTTGTGGTTTTTAAATTCACGAACTTAATTTGACACCAGAACAGTATTTTTTGATCTACCAGTAGCGCCACATTCAGTGCAAGTAAATAATTGATGTAATTTGGAAATCATTTTTAAAATTTCTCACATGCTCCACTTTTCAGTTTTGCAAACGTAACAGCATGCTGGAATTAATGAATGGTGCTGGTAAAAAGCGGTTGTGCAAAAATCTGCCAACTGAAATGAATAATGATCATAATTTGAGATCTGCATCAGGGATATAGCTTACGTATGAAAAAGTAAATTGTGGAATATGATTGTGATTAATTTTGCAATTATAATTTATGTAGGCCTACATAATTGGAATTAGTGTGCAGTTAATATGTGCTGTACACTAGGTAAGGCTGGGACAACGTTTTTGGTATGGAGTTGGCTTGGCAACTAAAGATACAGGAATGGTGTGTAAATGTAAAATGTGTAGGGAATGAGGTATGGAAGGCGACAAGGTAACAACAAGGGGAGAGTACTTACGGGGTGGGATGGTTATTTTAGGACGACTTCTGTTCCCATGCTGCGTGATAATAATCATAATTATCATCGTTATTATTATTGTGGTGACAGTATATTGCAGGATACTTGTGTATCTGTTAACAGGTCCAGAGAACTGATGCCGGAGGTCGGTCTCCACTGCAGATCTACCAGCGACTATCACGTCTGCGGAAGGAACAGTCGTTTCTGTCACACAAAATGCAGTTCCTGATTGTCACCGACAACATCCTGTCATTCATGAGATTTACACGCGACACTGCACCATATTTGATTTCACTGAACCTTGGCAATGAAGCCTCGACTGATGACTACACAGTACTGACGGGCATGGTTCGTGGCAAAGTCGTTCTGTATAGTGGAACTACATTGAACGTCAAAGATGGTGACTTGATATCGTTGTCGGCTGTGACATTGCAACCTGGTGAAGGCCTTGTAGCAGTGCTTGTTGTAGATGAGTCGGCAGCGAGTTAGAAAGTTTGATACATTTAAATATGCAGACAAATCTGTTCTTAGAAAGGAACCAGAAAACCTGAATATAAATGAAACTAAATGTATATCTGTTACTCGGGTATACATTACTACTGTTTGAGTACTCATAGAAAGGGTAAAAAGCCAAAGAGCTTTGCAGCATTTTGCATTACAAATACTTTTTGAAGTACAGCTGTATGGTTAAATCGAAATATTTGCCAAAGATCTTTATCATCATCATTTATTTGCACAGTATGCAGAAATGAACAGTAAAATATGCAATGTGCCGGACAGAAAGGCTAACAGTTTTAGCTCTAACAACTGCCCGTAGGTACAGAATTGTAACAATAA
>Ga0126330_10000319_pt1 | contig 10676 bp, 7 predicted proteins | sample InaspJWI91metaG_FD_97004 | JGI IMG/M metagenome (GOLD analysis project Ga0126330, IMG submission 97004) | Marine gutless worms symbiont microbial communities from Oahu, Hawaii - Inanidrilus sp. 2 OAHU.JWI-91 metaG | ecosystem: Host-associated > Annelida > Digestive system > Unclassified | place...
CCACTTTTTTGGACTGAAATTCGTGCAAAAGTTAGTCCACTGTTGCAACTGGTTGCTTACTGAAACGCAGTGTAAGATAATTTCAGTACAGCATGTATGTAATGTAGGCCTAAATTGTTTAAATATCTTTGTCTAAGTCTTGTTTCAGGCGTCCCCCACTCCTTTTTTAGGACTACACCCCTGCATTGAACTCAATCCAAGTCTTTCAGCCGTCACTCTGTGCACTCTCAGTATCCGCTCTATTCTTTTGTAAGAACCTGGCCTGTACAGGGGTTTTGTCCCCTAATTCTTACCCGTAGAAACCCCTCTCGTCGTGCCGCTTTGCTGTCTGTTCGTGCCACCGTTTCCGCTATGTAAAAACTCTGTATCACCTCGTATTCACTCGGCGTCCTGCCACACACTTCCGGAAGTACATAGTGTATTACGAATAATTAAATAATAACTAAATTATAATTAACTAATAATTAACTAAATAAATATTAAGCTAGTAATAATTAAACAATAGTTAAATAATAATAAATAAACTATGTTAGGCAAAATTCTACTGCTATCTGCATGCCGGCTTTCAGTCAAATTGGGGTCTATTCCCATAGGAACCTTAAGGAAACTAAATTCTTTTTCTGAGCCCCCAGTTCTTATCTAGCCTCCCCTTCCTGTCCCCTACTATTGATAGTTCCCTTCGGTGGCTACCCGCACACCAAATTATAGCGGCCTAGCTTTAACCGTTCCGGAGTTTTAGCCTCCAGAACTTGCGCTTTTCGCATTTTGGCCCCAAGCTTTGCTGCTGGTTTTATCCCCAGCACCCCACTTCTTGTTTCCACAGTGAGACACCGTTGAGGACTATTTTCACCTAAAATTATAGCTTCGTAGCTAATATCTAGCTGTAGCCGTTGCGGAGATATTACATGGGGTGTAAAATTCTAAACCGGACCACGCCCCTTTCAGGGACGATTTTTCATCGGCAGGGTTGGACTTGCTATGATAACTCAATCTACCAAATTTGAAGTCTCTAAGTTCACCCGTTACGAAGCTATGAATGGCAGTGCAAAAGTGCAGAAAATGGGGTAGTTTTGGGTGGTTAAGGGGCACTCAAGGTCATGGACAATGCCACCATTCGATAGAGCGCATACGACTTCCTATTCGACTATAATAGAAACTGTGTGTCTATCTTTTACCGTTTTCGAGATATAGCCGGTTATTTGTCGAAAGTCGCCGATTTTGACCAACCCCACCTGCATTTGGTGCCTCCGTAGGGGGTGACCCCGGTCGAATTTCGCGGAGATCTTTGGCTTCAGAAAACTAGAGTCCCTGGGCTATCATGTGGTATTGTTATGTGATCCTATGTTTATCCGTTTTAGTAGAACACCGACTTGTGACGGACAGACGGACGGACAGACACAGGGCCATGGCTAGTACCGCGGATGCATAGCATCGCGCGGTAAAAAAACGAGTGAGTCGTGTACAGTCAGCAGCTGAACAAAATCCACTCCACACAGGTCCACAGTACAATAACTTTCCAACCACCGTTGCTTGAAACACATCTTTTAACGATTGCTCTGAGAGACCATGAGTTTGTCTTGGTCATGACACAGACTATGCTTTCTATGCGGGCAGTACAAATAAATTCACAAACTGCTTAAATTTGATGGCATAATAGGGTCTCGGTATCAACGGTCAACTGTAAGTCCGAGATACTGCTTTGAGGTTAACAGAATATGTCGATGACAAGTGACAAGTCTATGGTTCGTGCCCTGCCTCTAACGTCGATGCATTTTCCGCCAAGCTCACTGCCTGCTCCCGTGCCGTAGCCAGTTGGATGCAGTCGAACAGACTTATGTTCCAGGTCTCGTTCCCTGACATTATCATTGATCCCCGGTAAATTATTCCCCACCTCCAGTGGATCCTGAAGTGATTTTATTACTTGGACCACTCTAAAAATACATGATTGATTGATTGATTGACAAGATCACTTGTTGCATAAAATCCGTCAGGTGACGCCAACACATGATCCACAGACCACAATTAAGTTTCAATTCTTTGAATGCTTTACAGTTCGCTAATTTTCTGTTTAAATTCATAAATTCATGTGTATATTACTGTCTTAGTGGCCAAACAGCAATAGACACGAAATATTGAGTGTATTTCGTTCTTCTGCAGCTTGCTGTGTATAGTTTTCCGTTTTATAGCTGCTCCTGTTTAAATTCTACTTGTCTCTAGTTTACCAACCCACTCGGCTACATGTGTACCGTGTCGTATCGTATATATCGTATTATAAAATATCGTCGATAAAGTATACGTGCAGCGTTATACTTACGTGACGGCGAACGACGGCAGGCGCTGAATGGCTTCTGCACGTGGGACCTCGTGCGTCTCTGCTCGGCGACGCCGACGACGCAGCGCTCAAATGACCTCGACAAGCTCTATATACTGCAGGCTGTAGGCGCCAGCTTCTTTTGTACTAGCGCTAGTCTTACTTACGATACCGTCTTACGTCATGCTTCAGATAGGCCTATGCTTATATAGGAAGTTCATTAATTCACATTTTGGCACATTCTTAACGCTGTCGTTCACAGCTTGCTTGTCCTTTATGACACGATCCGGTACGATATGATGCAGAAATCGGTAATAACGTGCGCTGAAAAGCCCATGTGCTTCATTTAGTCCAAGGAGCTAAAATAGGGAAACAAAGAAGAAAAGAACAGAAACGTAAACAGGTCCCAGGAAGAAGTTTGAAGGAGGAAGACTAGTGTTCACCGTCGAGCTACTGCAATGAAATTTTGCAAGTTACACAAAGCCAACTCTGAACCCCGACTGAAACTGTGATTGTTTAAATACAAGAAGGCGCACGGGCGGCCATTGTTTTAAAAATTTAAACACTGCCGTTTTTCACAACAGTTAAAGCAATTGCAATCATTTCACAGGAACCTAATTGGCAAGTTTTTGTGTCGACTGTTTTTCCGTTGTCCATAGTCGACAAGTTGCACACACTTCTAACAGGATTCTTTATCCAGTTAGAGTCAGGGAGTGAGACCGAAAATTTACAAAATGGGTAATTTGAGGCAGCTGAAAACTAAACACAACGATGAAACAAATATGTTCTTGGCCGCCACCTTTCCGTAAGCAGACCGAGTCTCCTTCTATCCATCCAACCAATGTAGGAACTAAGAGTCCGAATCCTATATAAGAACACTCTTTAATCACTGTAATGTTTCTTCTACTGAATTTGCATTCACCTTCCAATTCGAGCACAGATAGTAGGTCTGCATTGAATTCTTGGCTTTATTTTAATCCGTTTGTAATTTATGACTGGCTGACTTATATTTGCGTACTCTGCGACGAATATGAATTGTAATTTCCTTTTTAATTCTTAGTTGAGTTTTCTGCGACTGCGTCATTTTTTCCGGAGATAGCCTCGTAATTAAGTTGACGGCATTTGTTATACTGACTGTCAAATAAACCGAAGTTGACAAGCCAAGGTAACTGCTAAACATGTTAAATAGACAATACAACACAGCTGCTATTTCACTACAGTTAGAATCTTCAGAATAAATTTCAACTGAATAATCGAGTTTGTTTGTAAAATGAACACCGGGTCACGATACATGTTATACATCGTGATGTATTACAACTCAACTGCATACATATTACATAACTTCATAGGGCTACATCTCATGCAGTGGAACTTCAGTACATGTACATTAGGTGTGAATCGTGTTGTATATACTGTTCTCATCAACGTGTTTAGTTAATGCATACAAAGTGCTAGGTCTCATAGTTTTAGTAATATTCACTGTTTCATACACACCTTAAAATTTTTATCCTGCAGTCAAATGGCAGTGATAAAATCAAAGTACTGAAATAAATCGAAGCTCTCCTATTCGATCACTGTTGTACATTATATTTAATTTTATTGTGGCTAGGTCTAACAACCATCAGCTGTCGCAGATGGACCCGCACGACGGCATCGTTCTGTAGACAGAAGTATACGATTGATGTGAAAAAAACTAGCTGTCGACCGTCGCAGGTATTGTCAACTCAGTCAACCGACGATGGTCCAGTTTATCATGCTCTGAGCGTCCACCTTTGTCGAGCTAAGTTGAAAATACGTTGCGGCGATCGACTTGTCATGGCGAAATTTTCTAAGTCCAGAGTTTAGAACAAAGTTCTAGGAAAGTACACTGTACTCTTAATTTGTATATACATGTATCTTATTCTTATATATCTTATTTGTAGATACACTGTGCCCAAATTTCCTTTAAACAGTGTATGATAGGTCGGAGAAAGCCTCCACGCCCAAAACCAGCTCGATCTGTCCCTTCGTTACGATAGAACACGGACTCGTAACAGACAGACATGCAGAGACGCTAGTACCGCACTAGAATAGCGTCGCGCGGGTAAAAAATAGCGAAAGATGCAGCCATAAGCAAGCACCACGAACCTAAAACAACGCTGCTTAAGGACAAGGTTCGAGGATACGCGTACGATAAAACAGAATACGTTCAAATATGTGCGTATTTAAGAAACAGAATACGCGCATGATACGTGATTCAAACGCACGCTTTCTGCAGCAGTCGGTGGTCCACAAAGTGTATAAATTGGAGTCATTAGTCCAATTTTAAAATGTATTTAAATGTATTAAGGCAGCAATATTGGCAGACAGTAACGTATTCTATTGTTGTTTATGTATGCTAAAATAAACTACGATAAAACGTACATATTTTTCAAAAATAGAATACGTAGGATACGTATCCTCGAACCTTACAGTCCTTGCTTCAGGGCAAATGGCCTCTGATCCCCTGTTCCCTGTCTGATCCTGTCTGATCCCCTGTTCTTCGACCACGCTGGTGACGTAGCCCAAAAACGCTAACATAGGCTCGCGCTCCGTGCTCGACATGGTCGCACCTGTCCTCAAGTCATTTTCAATTACCTGTTCACTCTTGGATACGCACTGTGTTATTATCTGAGTATTACGTCCGTTCTAAGCAGCAGTCACTATAGCAGTATTAAACTGCGGCGTCTGTCAGCCAGCGATGGAGCTACGAGTACACAATGTATCGGCCTATCGGCCGCTATCGGTGTTCAAAACATAGGAAAACTCTGATATCCTTAAACATGACGCGTCATTTGTTTGTATGTATGCTTTATTTCCGGTTGTGAACGGCGGCGTATTATGTGTACAAAGGAAATTAAGGTTTAGGATTAGGGTTAGGGATATGGATATGGTATAGGTTTAGGGTTAGAGTTATTGTTAGGGTTAGTTGCGGTAGCGGCGTGTCGGCCAACAGTTTAAAGGAGTCAGTGATTTCCTGTGTTCTGAACCACTGAACGCCGATAGCGGCCGATAGGCCGATATGCCGATGCATTAATTCGCCACACCCAGAAGATATCAGTTACAGTAAACTACAGTGTTTGATATGTATGCAGGTGACAGATGTTAATAGCAGTGGCGACTCTCTCTCGATCTCTGTCTCTACGCCGACGAAGCTGGGAAGCAAAGGTAGGTTCGGTCGCGTTAGAGGTCGGACGACTCGCAGAGATTCGGTTCGCACAGCATGCTGCTCGGCTGCGGAGTCGCTTCCGGTGACGTATCGGACTTGACGGACCCCGCTGCTCCGGACACGATGGACTCATACAGCGGGTCATCAGCCTCCTCCTCCTCGTCGCTGTCCAACTTGGCATCACCTACCATCGCCTTGCCGTGCTTCTTGATGCTGAAGTATTCGTTCTCGACCGCTCGCTCGACGGCCGTTTCCACGACCGTCTCGGCAGGCGCCGGCTGGTCCGGGGGCTTGTCGCTCTCCATGCTTATCTTCACTTTGCTGTAAACATCATCATCATCATCATCATCATCATAGACATTTTTAAAGTGGCCTAAACAGTGAAAACTATTGCAAGGACCACTGTTTTGGAGGGGAGATAATGACTAGGAAAAAGAAATTTAATTCAGAGTCAAACAGTTTCGTAGCAGCGGCGGAACAAGTATGTCTTCAGCCTGTTCTTGAACACTGGCTGTAAGGTATGCAGGGTTTTACGCCGAGACCTGTCAATCAAGCGGGGGCTCAGGGCGAAGAAGCTGGCAAGGGAATAGCCAACGGCGGCGCGCGGCAGCGAAGTAGGCGGGGCAAAATGCATATTTTCCTTGCCGGCCCAAAAATCCAAGAATTTTGATGGATTCCAACGCAAATACACACTTCAACACGTTGTACATAAGTCCTTATTACGTTTCACTTCTCAACACGCTAATCCGCATCGTCCTCAGCATCCTATCATAGCATAGCCTAATAGGCTATCGTCATCTCATCCTCTCATAATGATGCAGCAACTCTGTATGCACCGATATGCATTTTGCCCCGCCTTCTTCGCTGCCGCGCGCCGCCGTTGGCTATTCCATTGCCAGCTTCTTCGCCCTGAGCCCCCGCTTGATTGACAGGTCTCGGCGTAAAACCCTGCATACCTTACACTGACAGCGACGAGGCCGACGTAACATTGCTTGGTAGGCTACACCACACCTTTGCTATTAACATCTGTCATCAGTACAGTTTCATGTTGACATGACCGACTAAAGCAATAGAACATCTCGCATGTTGTAATCACAACATACGTGTTGTATGTGACACCACAGAAAACAGCCACTTTGCATTGAAATGGGTTTAGATCCACCTACAAGACTAGAAACCTCTCCTACAGTTTACAAATACCTATACAGTAAGCTCCTTCCGTTGAAATGGCAAATAGCATACGTTCGGCAAATCAACAACTACGTCCCTGACAAATGGGTTTCGGCTCTCGCTACGCCACGGTCGGCCATCGTCAGGACCGAATTTAAGAGCCTTCGGATTATTCGATCGAACAGAGCCGCCATAAATTTAGCGGCATACATTCTGAGAAGCAATTTCTCTGGTTCTTCTGACGGCAGCACCAAACAACGAAAATGGAAAGAGAAACGAAGTCAAGGCCAAGATCCCAAGCCCACATTTGTATCGCATGTGAATCTGGCGCTTGCCGTTACAGCATGCTGTCACTTGTATGGCACAAAACTAACTTCTGTTTCCCGCGAGCACTGACCGTCGTTTGCAGCAGAGGCAGATGCTAAGTATGATGACAATGACGAGAAGAGCGAAGATGATGGCCAGAGACGTGAAGAACCAGATGTCAAGAGCATCCATCTAAACAACCCAGCAAACAGCCATCGTTTCTCACTTCCAACCAAAGTTCACGTCGTATATTCTACGTTTTTTTTGTATTTGTTGCCTGTTAGGCTGTTATACCTACGTGCAATTGCTAAGAATGAAAAACAAAGCATTTAACTGACAACACTGGTTGAGAAGGTTTATTTTTTTGGACTGGTGTCGTGCAACCTCTCAAGCGGAAAGAGCGACAAGCCCAATGCTTTTAAAACCTTTTTATTACAGTCAAACGTCTATAACGATAACTTTCACTCTATTTAAACGACATTCATTCTACACTGTGGCAGACATCATTTGATCATTGCGGCCTGTGTTGGCGATCAAAATAAATAAAACAATCGGTTATTAAAAATTAGGGGGTGTTAAATCCAAAATATTCCCTAGTTACGACATTGCGTCTTAGTATTAGTTGCACAAAAGCCCTTTCTTATAGCCTACATGTAGTTGTTCTGATATGAAAAGTTTTATTTCTCATAAACGTTTATCCAATCCACCAATAACCAGCCCCAACAGCAGACGTTCTAACGACGACAGTAGGCCTATGTATTTCTTGCCTGGCCGCTTGGCTGGTCTTGTGAAGCCTCGTAAATAATGAAGGTCGAGTTGGTAGAGCTGTTATTAGCATACATGACGTTCGACTTGGTAACGTTGTTAGCATGAGAAACAGTTTCGGAACACAGTTTGCCGGCATATCCAGGTAGACATCGACAGGTAAATCCGTTCTGGTGATCATCACAGGTGCCGTCATGTTGACACGGGTCGTCAACGCAGTCGTCGATGTCAACCTCACACAGACGACCTGCAATTCGACGTGTCACGGCTATTATTTTGACGCTGTGTGTTCAAACTTGCAGGTATAGGCTACAATCATGACACATGCAGCGCTGATCGCTCGGCATTCAGACAAATTACTTCTATTTCAGCCAAATTGAGTTGGTTTACAACTATTCTGATATTGCGACTTTTAAGTGGCCTTTGGCCCTTTGTTGCCTAATAAATTGATTGAGTGATTGATTGAATGATTAATATTCACACAATAAAACTAGAGAAAAGAACAAAAACAGTCTGTAACTCCGAACACACTATGATAAAACACATAATTTCCTTTAACTAACCCACTGACATCTTATACGTTTGTGTTGTAGTTAATGTGCTAACAAACGGCAGGAAAGAACTTTCTGAATTTACACTTTCGAGGTGCGGCATTCTATACTGATTTTACACTCCATAACAGAAAATGATTAAGTTCATCATACAGTAAGTCAACAATAATTTCAATCGTTTTTACCAGTGAATCCAGCTGGACATATGCAGGTTCCCTTTGAACAAGTTCCGCCGTTCTACAACGACAGCAATAGGCCCAATGCATGCATTATCATGGAAAGATAGTGATAGATTCACGTATTACGGGTAGTGAAATGCAAGTATCACTGCAATAACACACAGAAAAGAATAGGATCAGCGTTGCATGACGAACACAGATACGGCTCGTACCATGCAGATCATGAGAGAACACTGAATGATGTCGCACTGGGCTCCGATGACGCCGGGCGGACAGACACACTCTCCGTCGACACACGAGCCGCCGTTCTGGCAGTCGAGCAGGTCACAGCGGGCGATGGAGCAGTCGGCGCCGACGAAGCCGGGACGACAGGCACAGCGCCCGACGCCGTGGCACGTGCCGCCGTTACGACACGGGTTATTCGTCGAGCAGTAGGGCGTGGCGCAGGTGCGACCGGTGAACGACGGCGTACAACTGCAGCTGTAGCCGTCGACCAGGTCGTAGCAAGTGCCACCGTTGTGACACGGACTGCTCGCACATTCGTCCAGGTTCGTCTCGCAGACCTCGCCTGAAACAGCAAGTAGCGACATACTCAGCTGCTGATTGCTCGCTGCACTGTGGCAGCTCGTTTACGTTATTGACTATCGTTGTAGCTATAACAAGTTAACCGAACCATTTGCAGGCTCTTGATACTTTTTCTAAGACTATAATACTTGCATTGTTTATCACTCATGCCGTGAGCAGTCAATTTCTATAGCGTCCTGTCCACAACCCCATAACTACAGAGCATTACTCTTACATTAGTTATAGTTACAAGAATATGAAAGTATGATCTTTCTACACTGTGAGTCAAAAAACAAGACACTAAACTTTTCTCATAATTTCCCCAAATGTTAACCGATTTTCAAAATTATTTCACTGGCAGACTCAGTGGTAAATTTGCAACAAACTCACATTCAAATATCCCACCACACCGTAACTGTGTTGCTACCTTGTGAAATGTCTATGTTCACAAAATCGCCATGCTCAAGAAGTAATTGAAGCAAACTGCCATGTAAGACTTAGTCAATCAAAAAAACTCTTTTAAAATATTTGTCTGGTAAAATATTTTTTACTTAATTCGGTAACAAAAGACGTTCACATCGGCCATATAAAAAATCTCATTAGCGACTTTACACAACTGCTGTAACAAAGAAAGTGATGTTGCAGCAAAATGCCATACATGACCAACAGTCGGTCAGTTACTGACGGTGTCAGTCTGTCAGTCATTAAATCAAAACTGGTCTACAGCAGTTATATATTTGTTGATAATAAACTCACATTAATTTGTCTATTAACGTAGCAACAAATAGCAACAGTTTCTGTCCATTACACACAAGTTATTTTGGTTATCTGGAGAGTTCTGCATCTTTGAGGACGAACGTGTAAGGCTAATGGGGTGTATGACACGATCAATCATTTTGCCTGTAACTTTGCCAAATTTTCATCGATTTTAACAAATTCTTTCACCAGCAAACTGAATGATATATTAGTAATGAAATAACTCAACGTAACTTAAATGCTTGGCTATACTAGCTTGTGATTTATCATTAATTGCAATACATATTTCAGTTTTCTGACATTCATATTTCACAAAGTAGTGTAGCGACATATTTAAAGTGTGGTGGAATATTTAAACATGAGTCTGTTGCAAACTTACCACTGAGTCTATGAGTGAAAATTTTTTTGAAAATCGGTTAATATTTGGGGAAGTTATGGGCAAGAGTTTAGTGTCGTTTTTTGGAGTCACGATGTATATGTGAAACGTAATTCGTGACAAATGATTTTAGCAGTGGCTTTATACAAAACGTGGGTTTCTGTGATGCAACTTTGATGTGAAAAAATACATTAATTTTTGTGACAGGCAGTTTACTGGTGCAAGCAGCACACTAGACGCACAGAAAGCTTTCGATATTGCTAATCATTTCATAATATTCAGTGCATTGGTGGATGCAGGTATCAAAATTAACTTGTTTGTTTTGCGTATTGTTGACGTTACAATTGTTTACCTGTAAACCCCGGGGCACACCGACAAACTCCACTCTCACAAATGCCGCCGTTCTGTAACAACAACAACACGTAGACGATAAGTTCATCAGTAATACAGCAGCAACAGTGAATTATTACATTTTCCAGCAAAATATCTACAATATGGGTGTGGTAAAAAG
>Ga0126330_10000321_pt1 | contig 10657 bp, 4 predicted proteins | sample InaspJWI91metaG_FD_97004 | JGI IMG/M metagenome (GOLD analysis project Ga0126330, IMG submission 97004) | Marine gutless worms symbiont microbial communities from Oahu, Hawaii - Inanidrilus sp. 2 OAHU.JWI-91 metaG | ecosystem: Host-associated > Annelida > Digestive system > Unclassified | place...
CCAAAATAGGCCTACTGGCTACAGTCAAACCTCTCTAAGTGAATACCGCTTAAGTGGATAACCCGCTTAAATGGATATCATTTGTCTGGTCCCGTTCAGACACAGTGTAAAGTATAAATCATGAATAATTGGATACTCTGCCTAAGTGGATACTCGTAATCAGGTCCCAGTGCTGACCACTTAAGCGGGTTTGACTGTATTAACGACAACATTTCTACCTCTCCGATCCGAGGTCTTCATCACAGGACTATGTTTCCTGGGCCTGATTTACAAAATATCTTGCGATTTATCGTGAGATTATCTTAAGTTTATCGTAAGTTGGACTCACGATAGTGACTGAAAACGTGATAAGATTTCTGTTAAGGATATCGTAAGCTTATTTACAAACACAATCTCAGATGAACCTGCAATTTTTCAAGTGAATCGTACCTAAAAACCGCCCTGCGTTCTCCGTAAGATGTTTTGTAAACTCAGCGACCATTGTAAGGCGATCGTAACTTTGGCATTATCGTAAGATATTTTGTAAATCGGGCCACTGGCTGCTGCTTGCTCAGGCTTTCATTGTGGCTTGCAGTGTATCAGCCATGTACTTGTGACACTCTGCACATGTGAGACGTATTGACGTCGATAATACTAATCAGGGATATTGAAACGGAGTGACGATATCGCATAGTCGACATGCTGGTGCTCTAGAGTTTAGCACAAAACCGTTGTGTTGTCATTCCTGTAAGTGAAGAACCGAGTGCACTTAGGTATTAACCATGTCATGCCTTTTTGGTTTTTATTTTGGCAAAGTTGTGGTACTGATCAACCAAAATGTCAGTTATGTAGCGCCTTTTCAGTGAAGTTTTAGTGGGCAGCTGTTGTGAGCATAAGACGAGATTTCAGCTGTATTTTACTAGTGTCATTGACTTCTCGATTCACTCAGATCATTTCACACAGTTGGCATTGATGAACAGAAGCTGTGCTGTCCATGTCGTTATTGTGGTGGTTAAAATGAGTGTGCGTAAGTAAGTAAGTAAGTGAGCCAGTAAATTGCACAAAAATACTTAGTCGCAGTGTGTTGACAATATATGTATCATGCCTTTGGCGAGCTGAGACAGTTAGCGGAATATAAGAGCGAGGATGTCGCGGAACTACTGTTTCAGTCTTTGAAAGGTGTGGTGCATTCATTAAACACATGATTCCTAGCACAGTTGGAATGCTGTGCTTGTTACGCGATTTTTTTGCATTCCGGATTGTTGCCAGCCTGTTTGCAGCAGAAATCCAAAATATGCCGTGTCTGGCTTAATCCTGCAAAACTGATACTACTGATGATAGCTACTTGATTATTGCAGTTTGTGTTTGTTGCATTGTAATTTTTACTGTTGTTATTTTGATGTTTCTTACAGATTATTGTGAAGTAACATCGTTTGTAGTTAATTTTTTATGGCTGTGTGACAGGATATGAGTTAATATTTCAATTGTTGTTTGTAATTTCCATTCTTGTTAAATTGTACAGGCATAACATCAGTTTCATGCCTATGCTGGAAAGCATGTTTTATCTTTTATTGAACCGTTTCTTACCCGTACACAAAAAAACAAGCAATAAGAGTTGGAGAGCCATTTTGGTGTCAATTTATCTGATTCACATGACCATAAATATTTAATCTTCAGATTGTTTAGTTATTTTCATTCAAGTAATCAGCAACACACACACACCCATTTAATGGCCCTTTTTCCGGGACTATCCGGGTGAGCCGGTACCAGAAAGGTAAAACCAGTCTGGATTTTACTGAAGCAAGAGTCAGTGAGTGGCAGTGGCATCAGCTGGGCCATGTGCAAGTCTGCACCTAGCTGCAGACAGATAACCATGCCAGCACCCCACCACTCAGTTTTTTTACAAGCCGGATGCCCTTCCTGCCACCCAGTCAACATCGTCAAAGCACTGAAGGCAACATCAAGTAATCAGCAACTGGAAAGAAAACTTGCTCTGAAAACATTGCAGCAGTTGATGCTGAATTAACTACTGCGTCAAACAGTATTAGTAAATCACTATGTATTTCGATGTGGAGCTGTTTGTCTAAGCTGCACGGCATTCTAATGAAGAGATTTGCAGTTAAGAGTATAGCAGCATCAGGCTGATTTATGTCGGCAATCGTGCCATAATGTATCATGCCTTATGTAGTTGAGCTCTAGGCAAGTAGACTGTAGTCAGCATGTTGATTGCGTGTCATATTATGAGTTACTTGTTGTCGTCATCCTGTTAGGTTTTTAGCGAGTGTCTGTCATTGATCGCAGTTTTCGTTGTTACGTGTTTTAGTTCGGTACGTGCTTATGTTTTTGATAATCAGGAGCTGGCATGGAAGACACAGACATTGCGTACATTCTTACGTAATTTATGCTGTTGACTCATCTGTGAACCAGATTGGTCTGATCTGTGATAAATACTTCATATTGGCTGTGGCCCATCAGATCTTGCTGCAGTTTGCATATGGTCGATTGGTGTGTAGCTATTTCAGTTAAGTGTGCAGTGGAAAGTCATTGTCTTCATCCTTAGCAAAGACATAGTTATGCTGAAGTGTTACAGTCTTTATTAAATGCTGCCAATGTAAGTGGAGGACTTATTGTGTAGATGGCATTCTAATGAACATAGAATTATAGTTGTGTGATACCGACAGAATTGCCGTACAGAGATGCTCTCAGAGAAGAAAAATCCTCCTGAGATATTGGAGAATATTAAAGTCTCAACATTTGTCTCGCTGAAACTGTCTGAAGTTTGAGCTGCCGGCATGCGTACCCCTGGCGACAATGCCAGCACCTCTGATTCACTTGATTCATGTGACTAAAGACACTTTCTAAATGTTTTTACTTACTCGTGTGACTTTGTTGTCAAATAAAGTTTTCTGTCGTGTGCAGATGGTGATAACGCGGCATCCCATTTGTTGTTGTCGAAAAGGTGTTTGTTATGTAACTGAGAGAAATGAAAGCGAATGTATAGACTGGCATGTGTGAAGCTGCTTAAGTTGAATGTGGCGCCTACAGTTTGATATACGTGTTTTATTGTGCATGGCAGTGTTGCATCAGTGTGAGGCTTGCTTGGAGGGGCATTGCCGAGCTTTAACTGTGTGTATATTTTATTACGTGTCCATGTGAATGTAACTATTCATCACAGTCAGGTGAGCTGTGGAGCCTCTGAAATAACCTGTTGTGGACTGAATGAGGAACCAAGCTCTTCATTAAGCCATCCACACATCTAACATAAATTAAAATAAAGCAAATGTGAAATAAAATAAATGTTTTTTAATGTTTTTGCAAGCATCATTATTCGCGAGGCAAATATGTTGCAGCCAGTCACATCCCACCAACTCAACACGTGATTGCTACGTCATGCGTGATGAGGTATTGCTCATTTGTTGCATCACTTATTGCATCGTGGAAAATAACCGTATGCCATCCCCTCTTGCAGCATTTGTTTTATTTTATTTCAGACGTGCAGACGTGAAACGTCTTAAATATAACAAAATGTGTGCTGCAAGAAGTGTTTATTATTTTCCCATTTATTTTATTATTTTGTGTCAGATATGTGGACAGCTTTGCTCGGCATGAGAAGTTGGGAACCTGTTGCTGTGCATTTGGCATTTCTTTCAGTTGTGTGTCGTCAAAACTTTTGTTGCAGTATTAAAGTGCTGAGCAATAAACCGTTTGAGTTCTACATCAGTTAGTTTATTCATGATGACTGTTATTGTGCCAAGTTGTAGCAAGATGTCGAAAGTTAGTGTGTTATTTTTCTCTTCTAGTCATTCGTTTTTGTGGGAGTATGGTGTGTGGTTTTGTATTTTGCAACGGTGATTATAGACAGCCAGTGAAAGAATTCATTCAAAAGATGCAAATGTTTCGTGTTACAGTGCTAGAATCCATTACTGCCCTCCTGCACTTTTGCTGCTGTTCTCGTTGCACTGATAAGAAGACAGATTATTTTCATATAAATGGAATATGCAATGCATTCCTTTTGCTGGATTGTATGTACTTTTAATCCTGAATGTGTAATTTTTGCAGGAGTTATGTAAGAAACCGAAAAAAGTTTTTTGTTGTTGCAGTTTAGCATAACAGATTGGTGCCAGTTGTGATAATGTTATAGTGTGGAAAAATTGCAATGTGTAGACAAGGCCATATTTTATAAACCAACAATGCAGTTTTTTTACTTAACGTGGCATGTGGCTGTTTTATTGCGTGATTAGAGATTTAATTCAAGCAAGTATTAAGTCTGTTTACTGGGGTAAATCGTGTGTTGTATTTACTCTTGATAGTATATTGTTACTGCTTGTTACTTAGTGTCGTTGACAGAGAACAGTAGATGCAGAGTAATACTTCGGTAGTCAGTGTGCGAATTGACAACCCCCCCCCCCCCCCATGTAATTTCTGGACCTCCAGGGGATTGGCATTTTAATGCCATTTGCTGCCGGATTGATGGACTTCAGCAGCTTTGACATGGAATGCACGTCCATGTGTCAAACTCGACTGCTTATCTCTGGGACTTTCAGTTGTCCAGCCTCCTCCACAAAATACCACCCTTGCTATTGGGAACGAAAGTGTGCCGAAAATTATAAGAATAAAATTATAAAATTAAAATAAATGACACAATAAAATTTTCTTCTTAAACTGCCGTTAGCATTTTAGTATTTTCAAGCCATAACAGTTTCCAAGTGCTGTTTGATAAAATTGCTTCCATATATTTTATTTGAAAAATATAATTATTCATATTTTAGAAATAGAAATGGCCAGCCCGGGGAACCGGCTCTGAGCCAATTGTATCGGCACACTTTAGTCTATAAGCTCTTCAATACTGCAAAACTTTCTTGCTCCGCCTTGCTCCTTTTCTACAACTCGCACACTGGTAATAGTGCTTGTATGAGAAAAGAGTAGGCCCTGATACTTGTGTTTGTCTTGATGGTGCATTGCATTGTTATCACCAGTGATGATGTGTAATGTCTGTAAATGAGTGTAGCTGATACATCTCAAGGAAGATCAAATTTGCAACAGTCACTCCAGAGTTTTTTTCCTGCACGACACATGTGCGTAGCGCCGTATATACATCGTCGTGTCTTGACAGTATCACGCCAATGTGATGGGGTTGCTCCACACTAGGAGCGTGCCTGTCGGCTGCTGTTCTGAGCAAGTACCGTTGAAACATCGAGTCCAGTCGAGTCTGGACATTTGTAGTCGTCGCCGAACTCGCTGTACAGTCACCACAGCTCCGGACGACGGTACACGACACCCACAGCTGCAACCAGCACTGTCTAGTGCTGGAACAGACGAGTGGGTCTTTATCTGGCGCTTGAATGAAGCGAGCGACAGTTCTGGTGATCGGAGGGCTGTTGGTAGTCGGTTCCTGGTCTTGGGGCCGTACACAGCAAATCTTCGCTGGCCAGTAGACGTCCGAGTCCATGGCACCATCAGGAGGGCCCTGAGACTACAGAGCGAGACTGGCGACGACCGTCCTTAATTCGACAAGACTGGGCCCGTAATTTAAGCGAAATCGGCTTCGCCATACCCGTCCGTCCCTCGATGTCTGTCTTGGCGAGCGACAGCAGCAGCGGCGTGTGGCTGGTTTGCTGCTCAGCGCGGGTGCTTGCAGCAGATATCGATCGATAGTTGTCGGTACGCCGCGCATGCGCTCAGCATGCAGCAAGCGCTGTGCTGGTATAGCGTCTTGTCGCTAGCCGGTCGACTGACGAGGCTCAGTGACTCGTTTTCAAATGAGTTTTTATCCGTGCGTGACGTAAACGGCCCTTTGTGGCCAAAGATTTGTTTGAGGCTTCGATGCAGCCAATGTGTGCGAGAATTGTCCGTGATACAGCCTATACAAACTGCCTTAAGCCAGTGATCAATTGGTTACCTAGAATGGCTTTAGTCAGTGAATCTTTCACCGATGACAACTTTTTTCTGAGACTCAGCATTCGAACCGGTGTTCCCCAATGAGTCACTTCATTAAGTAGATGACCTATACGTATAAGTCCGTGCTAGCCTAATTTGGCCTATACATCGCCTTTTCCTGGCCATGTCATGCCGACGTCATCCACAAAACTAGAATAAATTATCTCAGACTTGCAACCGGGTACCATGGCACGTTGTCACCGTCACAGGTACCGTCTACCAAAAATGGTGAAGTCGAGTCTGGACGTACGCGTGTCGCATGGACGTGCATTATCGAGATTATGCACTATAGCTGACAGTCGACAGACAGACACGGTCATCGCTATAAGTGCGCTCCCCTATCGGGGCGACACGCGACAGATTAATTTATTTCCTGACTAGGTATTTGGGGTCGTAGGAGCACCTATAGCCTACCCTATAGTTATTCTCCCTCGGTACCCCACTCTTTCGAGATCACGAGCCGCAAAAATCAGTGCTAGGACCGCCAACAGAGACTGAACACAGCGAGGGTCGAGCGAAAACCGTGGTTCAGTCAACTACAAAAATAGCATACAGGGTCACGTGACCCGAACGCGGCCCGCCGATTGGTCAATAACTGGGCTTTACGACAATTATAATAACAATTCGGTCGTCGCGTAAACATGGCGAATCCGCGTAAATTCAGCGAGAAAATCGCGCTGCACAACCAGAAGCAGGCCGAAGAGACCGCCGCGTTCGAGGCCATCCTTCGCGAGGTTTCGGCGACGACCAGGGTAGGACGAGATTTCGTTTCGTGTGACCGCGGACGCGAAATCCGAGCGTGATTATAGCGAGCACCTGTTACCCACAGCTGTGGTTGTTCGTCTGATGAATAACTCCGTTCTTGACGTTACGTAACGTCTGACCCATTTCTCCCGTGCATTAAATTTGTCAGTTTCATGCCGAAGGAGAAGCAGAAATTGAGTGGCATGACCACACAGGACACTAAATAATGCAACATTTTGGGATGGGCATGTGGCTGGCTAGCGTACGTTGTAACTAAATAACGTATTGGCCGGAGGGTTTACACTGCCCTAGTAGTTGATAATGCTTTGGTTTGTTCTGCCAGTCACCCTGTTTTATGTTATGGTGCAGTATCACCAGTGTCCATTTTCATGTTATTGAAGCGAGGAAATTATTGCAGGAAATTTCAGTATCTAGTTTTAAAAGAAAACTGGATCGCCATCTGAGAGATGTCATGTGATTTATATAAGATAATTTTAGCTTCCCCTTGTTTGGTCAGCAAAGCTATGAGGTTGGCTGGAGTCAGAGATTTGTACTTAACCTTGCTGCATTATTTAATTAGCGTAGTGCATGTGTGTGGTTGCGTGTGTGGTAAAACAGCAGGCAAATGCAGCTTCACAATGTCACCATCAGCATCAACACATTCATCTTTCGCAGCCGAACATCAACATCGCTTGCCGTGGCCGTTCATTGCCAAATGTCAACCAGATGTCCAGCAATTCTGGCATTGACCTGCAGGTATTGTCTTGTGTACATGCAATACATGATCATCATCATAGTCATTTTCGTTTATTAATACCAAGTTGACATGCGCAGCTTGATTTATGTAGACACACACTCGAGCAGACAATTAACGAACGAAACAGTCAGTCAGAAATGCAATCAGTAGAGCATATGATGTGACGCAGAAAAACCTCTGGCTGTTGTGACTAGAAAAATCTGTCACTGTACTGTTTGTCTGTAACTTTACCAAATGCCTGTTGATTTAAAAAAATTTTACCATGTGAGTCTGCAGTAAACTGCAAAATACTGGCATATTACTTACAGTTGTTTTTATTCTTCTTAGATATAGTGCCTTCAGTGCTTTGACGCTGTTGGTTGGGCGGCAGGAAGGGCATCTGGCCTGTAAAAAACTGAGTGGTGAGGTGCTGGTGTTGTTATCTGTCTGGAACAAGGTGCAGACTTGCATATGGTCCAGCTGATGCCACTGCCACTCACTGTCTCTTGCTTCAGTAGAATCCAGTTTGGTTTTGCCACTCACGGTTTTCTGTCCAACAGACAGTTTTCTTATAGCCAACGAGCTGCATTTTCGTGGATAGGACAGTATAACTTTTGTGGATCCATGTCTGTCGTAGCATCTAAACGTTCCGTACTGGTATGCTGTGCTTGCTTAGCAGGTCAAATGTTACAGTGCATGGTATGCTGTGAACAGAGTGCATTGTCAAGTCTGGAGGACATGAAGCAAGCTGTAAACAGTGGTCAAACGGTGACTGACAGGGCGCCTCGAGAACGCAGTCCCCAGTCACAGAAGAAACAGTTTCTGCTTGACCGACATGTATACTTTTCATGTTTTGTACCATTTGGATGCCATGTGTATGTGATCGAAAATGGCTAAATGTGTTTTTTTCTGGAAACTTTTGTTCCCCATGTAAAGTATGTTACGTTTTTGTTGCAGCTTAGTTTTTCAATGGTTTGTCTTTTACAGAGTGTTATACGGAAAAAAGTAGCACGCAATTTTCGTGAAAAATTGTGTATGAGACAAGTTAAATTGTGGTCTGATTTGTGACGTTCTACAAGAGGAAGAAGTGAGTTGATACCCTCTGTGCAGTGTGTGGCATATTGCAATGGGGTAAGTCTTTTTACAGTTACAGTACTACAGCGAACTATATAGAGATGACATGGACAATGGACGTGTTTTAAAAAAGGATTGGATGGCAAATGCATGGATTACAGAGATTGAGCCAAAGGCCTTTGTAAGAGCTAAATGCAGATCAGTTGAAAGCAGAAGAGAAGTTGTTGGAGGCTGCTGTATTTGACTGCTAAATAGAGAGGGTTCTCATCAATGGTTGTTTTTAAATTAAAAAAAAAATTATGACTATGGTTCCATGCTACCTTGTCACCTTTCTTTTGAACCATGTGAATATGTTGTATGATCATATCATACTGAATTTGTGACGTATCTAGTTTGCTGGTTATTGCCACCTTGACTGCTGTTTCCAGCGTGACTGTTCTCCGTACGGCTCTGTCTACCTGTGTCCGCCGTCTGATGCAAGTTGGCGCCGGTGAGTGATGTCAGCTGCAGTGTTATGTTTCAGCTGACTGTTGTTATTATGCCCCCGCCATGGGGGGGGTGGGCATTAAGCGATACCGTGATTCGGCTGTCTGTCTGTCCCAGGGCACAGCTGCCCTAGGCATGCAGCTGCCCTAGGCTATAGGCACCGCCGTCTACCAGAGATGTGCAGACTGTGGACCCGTCTGCGGATGGACATAGATCTGCCTCGAGTCGAATTGCCATCGGTGGGGTGGCATATTATCTCGCCGCCCCCGGGGTGATAACTTGTTTTGTGAGTGATACATGTGTGTGAGTTGTCATGTGAGTATGTATCGTCCTTTTTCCTACAGTAGCTTGTTGTGGGATATAATTGACCAGGAGTTTCTAACCATGGGACTTTCTACAGGGTTTAACGTGCAGATTCGGACAGCAACACAACAGCATCCGCCGTTTTACGGCCATTATACAGGTCAACCTACGTTTGACGGCATCTCCAGTTAAGAACTACTACTACAACCATTTAACGGCCTCTTTACCAGGACAACCTGGGTAAGCCAGTACCAGAAAGGTAAAACCAATCTGGATTTTACTGGAGCAAGAGACAGTGAGTGGCAGTGGCATCAGCTGGGCCATATGCAAGTCTGCACCTCGCTCCATACAGACAACCACGCCAGTACCCCACCACTCTGTTTTTTACAGGCCGGATGCCCTTCCTGCCGCCCAACCAACAGCGTCAAAGCACTGAAGGCTAAGAACTGGATGATTTTGTTTGTTCAAAGTTTTACTGCCTGCATGCCCTTGCTGACGCAGCCAGCACGTACAGATTCAGGGTTACATCTGCTACATATTTACATCTGGTTACATCTGCTATATATTTATACATCTGTAATATTGATTATTTTCAGCAGATTTAGATGAAGTAATACTAGCCAGACCACAAGTTCAGTTGTGTTTAGCATCCCGTCAACTTATCATAGGTCATTTTCTGCTCTTGTATTTTGCAGCAGTTAAATCTTTAGTTGGCTTTGCCTGTGTTCTGATTACAGGCAGTTCTTATGCATGTGTCATCCTTTCAGTGTTCATGAACTTATAGTCAGTAGGCCTACATAAATAGGAGAGAGTAGAGGTATTAATTAATAAACTGTTTCTTGTTGTTGCATTTTGTAGTTTACTCAGATTTATTTGTAGTTTTTTTTTCTTTATAGTCCCAGTCCAGTAGATTTTCAGAAATGACTTACTGGTACTTCCAAAGTGACCTGTTATACTTCAAGACGTATGCTAAGCTCTGATCACTGGTTAAGTAGTTTTTTGTTGGTATGAAGTGAATGTCGAGTGCTGTTGTTCTGATGTATTTGTATATATATATGTATATACATGTATACATACAGAGCAAGTTCTGATTCGGCGATTCACTCAAGTGTAACAACCACATCAGCACCTCATCTCTCTGGAACTGGTAGCATGCTGCTCAGCAATGGACCAAGTGAGTTTTTTCTGTCATCCCTTTCTCATAGTTTTCATTCATGTAAACTACACACACACACCCGTTTAACAGCCCTTCGTCCGGGACTACCCGGGTGAGCTGGTACCAGAAAGGTAAAACCAATCTGGATTTTACTGAAGCAAGAGACAGTGAGTGGCAGTGGAATCAGCTGGGCCATATGCAAGTCTGCACCTCGCTCCAGACAGATAACCACGCCAGCACCC
>Ga0126330_10000322_pt1 | contig 10601 bp, 8 predicted proteins | sample InaspJWI91metaG_FD_97004 | JGI IMG/M metagenome (GOLD analysis project Ga0126330, IMG submission 97004) | Marine gutless worms symbiont microbial communities from Oahu, Hawaii - Inanidrilus sp. 2 OAHU.JWI-91 metaG | ecosystem: Host-associated > Annelida > Digestive system > Unclassified | place...
CGGAATTTCTATCCCCATACCCATCCCATACCCACAGAAAATCCTGTGGGTATCCCCACAGGATCCCCATACCCACAGAACCCCAAAATCCTACATACCCATACCCGCACCTTGTCTTTTCACTACAAGAAGCCTATTTTAATTTGCTGTTTGTCACACTGACAGTTGGCTACTACATGATATATGTTCTACGCGAAAGTGTCTGTGACTGATCAACGGATTGACTAGTCTGCATTAAACGCATTTTGAGTTGAGTTTTGATTTTGAAAACAATATTCAAATTGTAAAAAAAACTGACATTAGGTTAACAAGGCTAAAAGTCTAACTTGACAATCAATAGTAGGCGGATAATCGGACATACACCGTTTATCTCATGTTTAACGCGTTATTCCAGGTTGATTAAAAATCCCCATAGAATTCCCATGGGTCAGTGGGGACGGAAGATCATCCCCATACCCACCCCATACCAATACCCATGGGGATCCCCATACCCACGGCAGTCCTGATGATTTCTGGTTTCAGTTTTCGCTTGATCAATGTTCTTTTCGGTGTAGGGTTTGACCCGTGCCGGCGGCGATAGCCGAGGCGTGGATAAAGCTTTCAATTGCGTCTTTGAGTCTGTGTGCCTGCTTGTCCGTGCTCTGAAAAAAGGCTTGAGCTGTCAATACCAAAGTTGGTAGAGATATAGTCCATGGCAGACCCTATAGGCACTGATTAACCCTGAGATCAAAAGGACAAAGGATGGATGAGAGACGTGAATCCGCATATCGCTACGACAGTACGACTGCACATTATTCTAAGTTGCAACTACAAATAGCAGAAGGAGAGCTGGTGACGAGGGCGGCACCTTGTAGTGCGGGTTGGCGAGCTTGGTGTGCAGAATCAGGCGGAAGCGAGGGTTGTACTCGACCTCGCGGTCGCCGAGCCGGACCGCGCGGCCCTTCTTGATAGTGTTGCGGCCGACGACGGGGTCGAGGACCGGGTCGACCGACTCGTCGATGTTTTCGAGGAGGACCGTGTCTCCGGCGACGATGGCGCGCTCGATCACCTCGAGGTAGTTCTTCTGGCCGAGCCGCACCACGCACAGCTCCGTGTTGTTGGTGGGACCGGCGCTGCTGCTGCCGTCCGCCATCGCCGCGTAGCGCGCCTGCACCCAACGTCAACAACCCATCACCATCTACGTCACGGTCTCTTATGAACGATTCATATCGCACAACCTGAGCGCGAACGACCATAGTTTTGTCGCATCGAGTCGGGCGGCGTGAATTGGGCATTAGTCGGCGAGGTCCGTCGATCATGTCGTTGCGCCGCTATGTCCACGGCCCACTGCACGCCTCAAGAAGTTTCCATCGCCCACCAAACGTCATCAAGTTGCTATAATATTGTAGCATATGGCCGCATCGTAGTCGCCGCATAGATCGATACATCGCACTCGCCAAGTGGTGTCTGTATGCATCCCCGTCTAACACATGGCTACTCGGACCAAAAAGCCTGAATACTCTTAAATCCGGCCCAGAGCAACAAGCATTTCATGCTTGACGTTTGTGACTCAACCATTAATTACCGGCCATTTGTAAAGGAGACTGATAGTTTGACTGTCTTAGTCGTTCGGCGCTATACAGCTTCTCTGCAGTCCACAGACGACCAGTTATCTGCAATGTTATCTTCCAAGACACTGATTACTCGTGGAAGAATTGCTGTTCAAAAGGATCCTGATTTTAGCTCACAAAATACAAATAATCACTTCTTCTTAGCGAGTTCATTTGTGATGACATCGTCCAATGATAGATAATGATCGAGACAAAAGACATGACAAGTATGTGATAAAACGTAATTCAGCAACTTATAAGCTCGTTCAGAAGCCGGGAATGTTTGAATATATTCTGAGCTCTGATACGTGAACTAAATGCGTGAACATTTGCAGTCGACAGCACGTACGGTAGCTGCGTTACCTTGATCCACTTGATGCCCTGCAGCTGCGGGTCGACGATGAGCGGCCAGCGTTCGGTATTCATCAGTATCGTGGCATTCTCGGTGGACATGCGGTCGCCGGGCAGTCCATCGTTGTTCCACTGGGCAATCTGCGCGTCGTCGGTCAGCAGCGACAGCGGATCGAGTCCCTCGGAGAACGGGATCGGCGGCTGGATGTTGGTGAGGTACGGGACCCAGTGCTTCTCCATGAGTTCGAGTCGGTAGGTCTTGGTGAAGTAGCCGACGTAGGAGATGAAGGCGGCGGCCAACAGGACGTCGCCGGCGAGCGTCTGGCCCTGACGCTGGTAGTTCTCCACCGCCTCGGCCCAGCGCACGTTCTCCGAGGCCAGCCCGCTCACCAGACGGTTGGCCAGCACGATCGTCTTGTTTGTCGCCTCGGCCTCGGCCTGCAATCGCAATCAATGCCACTGGGTGTCCACCGTAGCAGATACAGCATCACAGTTATCAAACACAAGAAGCTCAGCTATCGCCGAGGGACCGCGCAATGCGTCGTATCAGTTGAAATCTTGCCAATTGCCACGCAACAGTGCAGTACGACAAGTCCTGAACAAATCGAAGTTATGAAGTTGGGGGGTTAAGGTGGGCCAATGTGTAGTAAACATGTGCACTCAACCGTGACTTTTATTGTTACTTCTAGCATATCTGTTTTTACTTTTTAGTTTTTCTGTTTTACAATTTTTAGTTGTCGTTTCCGTGCGGTAGATTAAGCCGACTCATGTCGGCTTTCGAGCGCATGTTAAACAAGAAGCTCAGTCACCATTCGATAGAGCGCATACGACTTCCTATTCGACTTTAATAGAAACCATGCATCTATCTTGTATCGTTTTCGAGATATAGCCGGTTATTTGTGGAAAGTCGCCGATTTGGACCCACCCCACCTGCATTTGGCGCCCCGGTAGGGAGTGACCCAGGTCGAATTTCGCGGCGATCTTTGGCATCAGAAAACTAGAATCCCTGGGCTATCGTGTGGTGTTGTTTGCGTGATCCTACGTTTAGCCGTTTTAGTAGAACACCGACTTGTGACAGACTGACGGACGGACGGACGGACGGACGGACGGACAGACACAGGGCCATGGCTAGTACCGCGAATGCATAGCATCGCGCGGTAAAAACCACAAACTGCGCCCGGTGATGCCCCTGGTGTGTCACTAAGTATACGCCCTATTTACGTCGCTTACCATATGGCCGATTACTGGTAAGCTGGAAGTATACGTAACGTGTCACAACACCGACAGAATGAACCGATCCGAGGCCACATGCAATGTTCATAGAAAATCGGTGTGATGTTTTGGCATCTGGATTTTAGATATGCTTACTTATCTGCCAAACCGGACATAAACAACCAGTTGGAACTTGGTCTGCTTGACTGATTTACTGTCATTCACCGCTGAACGCAACAGAAATAACCTCTGACGTCGCCGACGTTGTCTTCAAATCACGGCTGTAAAACGTCTTACGGTTAAATTGCCGTCTTAACAAGACAAGTATCAGCTGTCGCCAAGTGACCCGCGCGAGGGAATCGTGCTGTAGACAGAGCTTGAGGATCACTGTAATAAACTACAGTGGTTCAGCGTCGGAGCTCGGGGCTATTGTCTACTAAGTTGACCGACGGCGGTTCAGTTTATCACGCTCAGAGCGTCCACCTTTCTCAAGCTAAGTTGATAACATGTTTAGACGATCGATACCGTGGCAAAATTTTGTCCCGAGTTAAGGAAAAAGTTCCAGAGGGAAGTACCCTTATTTTTATAGGTAGCTGAATTTCCGTGTGAAACAGTGTAGGACTGGTCAAAAGAAGCCTCCACGCCAAACATCAGCCGTTTCGACAGAATACTCACTTGTGACAGACACAGACAGACACAGAGAGACTGACAGACAGACACAGGGCCGTAGCTATAGTACCCGCGCCAGCATAGCGTCGCGTTGGTAAAATCTGACAAAACAGCGTCTAATCACCTGACATCGTAGTTTGGCGTCCGTTGCTCGAGTGTATTCGGCCTTCAGTTTGACCAGCGCTTCTTCCAGCGTTGCGATCTTGTTCTGTACGGCGCGCAGTCGATCCTCCGCTGCCGCTAACTGCTGATTGGCCGCTTCCAGCGACAACCGCTTTGGTTCCACCTATCACATTTTGCAGTGAAACAAATGCTGTTTTAGACCGCATCACAATACAGACGCGGCCTGTTGCTGCACATAATTTAGCGTGGTCTGTCGATGAATCAAACGAGATGCCGTTTTCTGAGCGCACTCGTATGAGCCATCAATTCTCGCAATGACTTTGGGTCATGATGACAGCACCATAAACATTGTCATGGCTATTATTATTATTATTATTATTATTACTGAACGATGCATTAAATGGCGGTGCACATCGGCGCCACCAGGCGAATACGATAAATCGATCTATGCGGCGCCGATGATGCGGCCTGTCACGACCATCATTGTAGCAACTTGTTTTTCTATATGTTACGACCAAAACTTTTATTTTATTTATAGTTCATCTCACTTTGCTTCTCCGTATTATCTGCAAACGAGTTTATAAAATTACACACATTTCAGCTATTTTAACACAATCTCGTCAAAGATTCAAACTGGTGAAATTCTAACCTCACAATAGACTTCATAATATTTGACAATGTTGATGACCCAGGCACAGAGCCCAGCAGCTGCAAACGACTGCCGTCGAATATTCTCCGGATCAAACTCGGGATCATCCAGGTAAGGCTGAACGGCCTTCAGGCACACCTCAGGTATGTTTTCTTTCTCGTAGTTTACAAGTGCACTGACAAACTCGTCAACCTGCAATTAAACAAATATGTAAGTGGTGCATATATACATATTATAGCTTACAGTTATTACAATACACGATAAAAATTCTTTCTATGAAAATTGACCACTGAAACGGCTAACTGTCAGACATCGTAAAATGATCTGACAGCTGAATATTCAACATTTTGTCAAAGTCTTAAAATCAGCTGATCCTCTCTAATTTCCTGCATCCAATCATAAAGTTCCCTGGGCCCGCACGATGCTGCCGCCCAAACAGCATTCCAATCGGTTCGTCCGTTTTTGCAGAACTCATCAGTGTGCTCAACACACAGAAACAGAGATACGTCTGTAATAGTAGGCTTCATCTAATCATCTATTCAGTGCATGCAATGCTGCTTAAAATATAATAGCAGCAAGGCAGCACAGTAGAAGTCACCACTATACCTTGCTCATCATAACTTTTGCAGCGTTCCAGCTGCGATCTTTTGGAATCTTCTTGGTTTTGTTCGCTAGCAGTATCATGACAGCACCAGTGACTGATATAACTGCTGTAGGCGGCTTGGCGAACGACTTCATCTCAGTCAAATTATTCTGCAAATAATGCAGATGTAATCATCGACTGTAGGCTTTAATAAGAAAAATAACACGGAACGTTTAATATTAGTGAATCCAGAAGACCTAGTTAAGAACACCAGAAGACACGTGCAGCGTTAGTGCACTCACTGATCTGTGAACACAGACTACAGTATTATAAAATCAGCTTGCCATCAGAAATAGGCAGAGGCAAACGAAATGTAAATGTAGGCCTGTGCAAATACAAAAGTTGAAAAACCTCTACAGATCGACGCATTATGCTTTGTTCCCCTGGAAAGCTGACAAAATTATAATGTTCATTGCAGCAACATACAGTTGTTAATATTTTAACCGCAGTTAGATGACAATTAGCCAGATATCGATGGAATATGATGATATTAGAGGCTAAAACCAATACTTATAGACAAGATAAAAAGATCTTCACTTGCCTTGTTGAGTGTCCCGAGGGCATTCTTTGCAGCAATTAGTGCTGGCTCGGCCTTTGCTAAGTCCTCCTGGCATGCTCGCTGCTTCTTTGCTACATCGGCGTTTATAACTTGGACTTTCTTCTCTTCTTCGCTAGCCAGAGCCTTCTCTCTGGATACCTGCATTATCAGATACACATCATCACTTTAAACTTCAGCTCTTCGATGACACATTTGATCTAAGCTATCCAACACAGATAAGCTTACAATTTGAATGACTGAAAAAGAATCACGACCGATTTAATAAAAAAAATCACTCCACTACTACCACCATCATCGTTTTATGGCCATTATACAGGTCAACCTACGTTAGCCGGAACCTCCAGTTAAAAACTGGAGAATTTTGTTGGTGCAAAGTTTTACTGCCGCATGCCCTTGCTGAAGGCAACTGGCGCATTCGGATTATGAAGACGCTGGAGTTCTCATCGACAGTGTTATCTACAGTTTTATCTATCTAACGTTGCAAAACTGTCTCGAACTCCGTAAATTCACTCCAATAATAAATGAAAATATATTTAAAACTGACATTCTAAAGCATTCGTAAAAGAAAAATGAAAATGCAATAAAACGTTAACAGCTGAAACTTTACTGCCAATAAAACATACTTTATGTCAGCAGGAAGGCAAACACCCACTGTCAGCCAGTGGTCTATGTGAACACGGGCGACAAAAGCTCCCACCAGAGGTTTATTACCAATAATTTATTTGTGCCAAATGTAACGTTGTGTAAATAGGCCATTTAAGTGTCATAAGAAAAAAAGTTGTCAACGACACCACACGGACTTCACAGAAGCGCAGTCTCCAAAAGCAGTATCAACAGAACACTGCGACAAAAGCCTAAAACGAGAGTAGTAAAATAATGGTTCCAAGTGTGCAGAAATTTACACAACAGCAGATGAGCAGACGCAACAGCGCGTTCGTCACCTTGTCGGTTTCAGCGCCGACAACTTGGATCAGTTTGTTGGCTTCGTCGTTCTTGACGGCCAGCTCCTGCTCCTGAGCAGCGAGTTTTGCCTTCAGATCGTCCACCTGCGACGTCGTGCCTTTCAGCTTCTCCAGGCCGTTCTCCAGACGATCAATGTTCGCCTGCAGCTCCTCGTGCTTACGTTTGAGCAGGTTCTACGAAAGACAAACAGTGGCACAGTTAACTGACCGCTCCTAGAGGTCACTGACAAAACGACATTCGTCCATGCCACTTTTCTTAAAAGAGCAATAGTACACGTCGAATTTCGCCCCCGGTTTGGTGCTGCCCCATGTCGAGTCATTTTGAGTGTACGCCTTTTCGCGTCGCCTCTTAAAAAGGTGTGCCATACCCACGAGGAGTGTAGGCTGGGTGCTCATCTTCCTTTCTTAGGCCTTGAGCCACAGGTGGATAAACCACTGCAGTCTGTGACGCAAGGCCAGTGCGACGCCAGACCTAGACCTATACCTTCCAAGCCGCAGGACACCGCCGCCCCTTGATCAGTATCAAATTATACTGCTTGGTGACAGAGGCACATGTGTGTGAACAACTCGCCTAAAGTTGTTACCTGGAACAGCAAGGCCCTGAGTCGAACCCGCGACCTCCGGAGTCGCAAAGTCCAACGCCCTCACCACTACGGCACCAGGCTATATACACTGTGAGTCAAAAAAACAAGACACTATACTCCTGTCCGTGACTTCGCCAAATGTTAACCGATTTGCAAAATTCTTTCACTGTTAGACTCAGTAGGAAATTTGTAACAAAGTCGTATTTAAATACCCCACCACACCCTAAATGTGTTGTTACACTACCTTGTGAAATATCTATGTACAAAAATCGCAATTCTTAAGGAGTAAGTGAAGCAAACTGTTATGCAAGACTTAGCCACTCAAACACTGTTTTAAAATGAATGTCTGGAGAAATAAGCATTACTTAATTCATTAACAAAAAGTTGTTTACATTGACCATATAAAAATCCCATGACCCACTATACACAATTGCCCGCAAGAAAGAAAAGCTGTCGCAGCAAAATGCCATACATGATCAGCAGTCGGTCAGTCACTGATGGCGTCAATCTGTCGGTCAGTGAGTCAAAACTGGTCTATAGCAGTTTGATATTTCTTGATAATAAACTCACATTAATCTGCGTATTAAAATAACAACGATCAGTAACAGTTTCTGTCCGTAATACACAAGTTATTCAACCTATCTGGCAAAATCAGCATCCTTTACGACAAAAGTGCAAGGCGAATGGGGCGCGTGAAACAATCGAGCATTTTGCCTGTAACTTGGCCAAATGTTCACCAATTTTAAAAATTCTTTCACCGGCAGATTGAACGATAAATGTACAGTAAAGTAAATTATCACTCCTTAAACGCTTGGCTATGCTACCTTGTGATTTATCATTAATTACAATACATATTTCAGATTGACGCCATTTTCAGACTTTCATATTTCACGAGGTAGTGTAGCGACACATTTAAGGCGTGGTGGAATATTTAAACGTTTTTTGCAAATTTACTACTGAGTCCATCAGTGAAAAAAAGTTTGAAAATCGGTTAATATTTGGTGAAGTTATTGGCAAGTGTTTGTTGTCTTGTTTTTTGACTCGGGATGTACAAGGTCGTGCCTATCTCTGGCCATTATGTGCAAACATGACGGCTCCATAAAACCATAAGTATACACAACGTATCGCAAAGCCGCCAAAGAAGGACCGTAACACAGCCGTAGGTAAGGGTAAAGTAAAGTTTTCCCATACTCGTTACCGAGCGTTGGGCCCGGAGCTGATCCCGGTGTACAGGCAGTCAGCCCGCAGGTAATATTGCACAAAAATGTGGCAAAGTTTGGAGGTATAGTTCCAGAGATATGCATGGAGACAGACAGACTACCAGACAGACATGCTCATCACAATAGCCGGGAGCGAAGTAATAAATACAGCACAGGCTCGACCGAGGAAACTCGCTGGGTTCAATAATTTTTCGAGCTAACGTTTCGTCAATGTGTTTTGCATGATTATTTCATTTCCAGTGTTTGTTACGTTTTCTGACGTTTTCTAGCTGTTTACCAACAATGATAACTGTATCCAGAACGAAAGCAGTCACTAATCAGGTTGAAACACAGTAAACCTTACTGTCGATCTTCACTTAAGTGGGTGATATTATGCGCAGAATAAAGTACAAGACCCGAATGCGGGTAACAGCCACGACGCATGCAGCAGATCGTAATCCAAAACAAGAAAAACAGCGTCGCAAAGTATCTAGAGAGCCGATCCCGCTGCACGACGCGGTTAAATTGCTTATTTTCGGAGACAGTCTGCTGTAAAACCTACAGCACCACCAGACATGTTACCTCGTACCTCGTATAGTTTGATCTGCTCCAGAAAACTCTTGGGCGTCGTGTAATTGTATCGTCGTTCATTGGTCAGATAGGTCTGACTGACTTCATTCACTTTCTTGTGTACACGGGCGACAAAAGCTCCCACCGACTGACGCATATCAGCCTGCACAGTTCAGAGATATATGCAAATACCTATATTCAGATTTTGTTACACTGGCTCAAAGATTTCGGCGTATTGGTGCTATAGAAAATGAATTAAGACGCACTTTATAATTACCTTCTGCGTTAGCGAGCAAGGTACAGCAATCGGTCGTGTCCGTCCGTCCGTTTCTGTCTATCTTCTGATCTAACTGACCTTTGACTTTTATTTTTTGCACGCGAATGGGTCATGGCCATAGCTTGTCGAAGACTGAAAGTCATGTCATAGGTCAAGGTCAAAGGTCAATGCAAAATGTGCCTGCTACACGAGTATCTACTGCGGCGTCCTATGAGTACCGATTGATGGCCGAAGTAGTAGGTTTCCATCGTGACGTCATCCGCTGGCGTGCAATGAAGCACAGCCGATTCTCCATCAGCAGCAGCATTCTAGTTACCACTGTAGGTACCAAATTAATGCCCGAGTTCTAAGCCAATTTTAAACTCTTTTAGAAATTAGCGACATTTTACCGTTAATAGGTCGACTTCGCTGAGGAATTTCTGGCTGACCGAGAGCAGCGCTTCCTCGGGCCACTCGTGAAACCAGTCGATGTTGGTGCAGTTCGCCAGCGCCGGGAACTTGCGACTGCGAACGCGCAGTGCCGAACCGACCGGCGAGAAACACAGCACCACCTGCAAGCACAGCGTATACACCGTCAGTCTGAGTCGAAAAAAACAAGACACAACTCTTGCCCATAACTTCCCCAAATATTAACCGATTTTCAAAATTCTTTCGCTGACAGAGTCAGTGCTAAACTTGCAACAAAATTGTCTTTAAATAGTCCACCACACCTTAAATATGTCGCTGCACTACCTTGTGAAATATGAATGTCAGAAAACTGGTGGCAATCTGAAATACGTATTGTGATTAACGATAAATGACAAAGTAGCATAGCCAAGCATTTAAGTTGTGATGGGTTACTTCATTACAAATATATCATTTAATTTGCTGGTGAAAGAATGTTTAAAATCGGCGAACATTTGGCAAAGTTACAGGCAAAGTGGTTGACGGTGTCACTCGCCTTAGACGTTTGTCCTCAAAGATGCAGAACTCGCCAGATGAGTAAAATATCTTGTGTATAACGGACAGAAAGTTGCTAATTGTTATTATATTAATATGTCGAGATTAATGTAAGTTTATTATAAACAAATATTATACTGTTGTGGACCAGTTTTGACTCAATAACAGACAGACTGACGCCATCAGTGACTGACCGACTGCTGTCATGTACATCTACAAACGCAAGGGAGATCGCTCCTGTTGCGATAACCACCGGGGCATCTCTCTACTCTCGA
>Ga0126330_10000323_pt1 | contig 10567 bp, 10 predicted proteins | sample InaspJWI91metaG_FD_97004 | JGI IMG/M metagenome (GOLD analysis project Ga0126330, IMG submission 97004) | Marine gutless worms symbiont microbial communities from Oahu, Hawaii - Inanidrilus sp. 2 OAHU.JWI-91 metaG | ecosystem: Host-associated > Annelida > Digestive system > Unclassified...
CCTATAATGGGGGTCTGGGGGCAGAGCCCCCAGCGGGGTCCAGGGGCAGAGCCCCTGGTCAGGGGGACGAAGCCCCCTGAAGCTGAAAGCATTTTGGTCATTGGATGTCGAACGGAGCCGGCAAATTTAGCCCCTTTAGTCAAATTTAGCAAGTAGATCTGCAACGTTCACTTAATACCGAATACCGGCAAATAACCGATTCAAACCGAATTGAACTCACACCTTAAAAAATCAGAGCACATCCATGAAAGGTACCGGGGCAAAACGCAACGTTTGCCCCGGTTCTTGCGTGAGTACCAGGGCAAAGTTCCCGGTTGCCCCGGTGGAGTCGTCGCCTATGCACAAATAGGCCTACGTCGCTGATTTGATGCAACTGTCTGTGTGTCACTTGAGTTACGAATATTATGAATAATTGTACAGAAAACTTCTTCACTGAAGCACGGTTGTATTTTAAGTATAAATTGCACAGTTGCACGTATATATGTATGCGTGAGCTCTTTCTTGCGTGTGTTAGATGCTCCAGGATGACCTGCAACGTTGTGTTTCGGCGTTTGAGAGCATAGATCGTGATGTTATATCTGCTGGAGTCAGGCAAACAGAAGGTCACTCAGGTTGGTTTCACAGTCAGTTAAGTACTTTGGTTTATTATAGTATATCATCTTAAGCACGGAAATATTTATAGCCAGTTAAATTGTAAGTAAAATTTTATTGGTTATCAAGCTAAATTAGTTACACTAACTATGTGTATAAGTAAAATGACATATGAAACAGAAGCAGCAGTTAATACACAATGTCCTCTGAATGGAGATAAAATAAAACAAACAAACACAATGTCTCTGATAGTTTTTAAAGGTATGATTAATGAAGTTATAGTCACTACTGGCATTTAACCACTGCAGTTAATTTTTTTTCTGCGGTTGTGCAGAGCTAATTACTGACGACCAGTCTCAGTCGCTGACTGAGATCACGTCACTTATGGAGTCTCTGCCAAACGATATTCGTTCCCGACTAGAACTGTTGAACAAGGCAGAGAACTATGCCAGCGAGTATGAAGAGGCGTATGATGCTGCTTCAGCTGCTCTGACTGCTGCCAAGAAGCAGCACACAGATGCCGTCAGTGAACATCGGGTAACTTACCTGCCTTTTCTCTTTATTGATTTGAAACACGAAATGATATTGGAAATAACTGCACTGTTTTTGCTATCATTGTTCAGAAAATAAGCAGATCTTTAAATAATGCATTAGAGAAGTATGAAAATAGCGGCGCTTGAGGTATTACAGCAGCTGAATTGCATTGCGAATTTGACTGTTTTTGCGCAAAAGCTAGGAAATTTAAAGCGTTATGTACATCATATGTAGCCAGTGTATTCTGCGTTTTTTTCTAGTAGCTAATCGTATTTTTCTTCTTATTTTATTGAGATTAATTACATTATGATTTATTTTCAAAACATTCACCTATAAACTGCAAAATTTAAAGTGTGTAAAAGCATACGAGTGAGGCATTTGGAGGTAAAGGTGAATGTGATTTTCATCACTAAATGTCACAGGAAATATGTTCACATGATACTGAGATATCCTGCAGAATAACATTAATATATTTACGAGTACACGTACTTGCTTAGTAGATGTTAACAGTCGTCTATTCAGTTCACTGGTAGACTTGGTCGTAAAACACTAATAGTAAGTAAGTAAGTAAGTAAGTAACAAGTGTATAGCAGTTCGCAAGGTTGCAACACCGGGAACTCACGTGCCACATAGGATCACACAGTGTTACCTGCCACCCGGCAGAGGTGACATTCCCGCCCTTACCCCAGCCGAAGCTGGTACTCGATTAAGCGACCCCGGAGAGATGCAAGGCTGAGTTGACCTAATGTAATGTAATGTCAATGTGGAGTTTAAGGTGACACTTCACGAACAAGTCCGTTGCAGGGGCACCTTACAGTATTAAAGGTTACAGGTTACCGTTACAGTCTGACACACAGCCAAACACTATGGTGAAGAGTACGATGACTGAAACAGCGCCGTCTTGAGGTCGCGGCGGAACTGCAGCAATGATGGCGCACCTAGTTGGCTTGTTACATACCGGGATGGTACACCCGCCCGAAGACGGTCACCCATCCAGGTACTAACCGGGCCTGACGTGCGTTACCTTCGTTCATGCGACGAACGCCGCTTACCACTAGGCGGCTACGCCACGTTGCCAACCATTTTGTACTTACTTACTGTCTTCGGGTTAACACAGTTTGTTGGTGAATATCACGGAGACGTTGGTGTGTTGTTGCGGTTGGTGCAGGCTGGCGGTGATTGCGTGGAGACGTGTGAGCGTCTAGTGACGGACTGTCACCGATCGTCGGAGCCGCTGAAGTCGACGTGCAGTGCGTCGTCATTCGTCAGAGTCTCGAGGCAGCTAGCTGATCTCGACTTGGCTCTAGACGACCTCCGACTGCGTGCACAGGACTGCACCACCCAGCACGAGCTGGAGACCTACCACCGCGACAACTACGACAACATGCTGCAGGCAGGTCCACATGCTGCTGCTGCTGCTGCTGCTTACACGGTGGCAATGGCGTATTTGCGATGCTTTGGAAACTTGCGTTACGACACCATACGATATGAGATGCAGTTTTAACGTGCGCTGAAAAGCTGACATACGTGGTGGAAGTCAACTTAATCTACCGCACGGGACCAAAACTAAAAAGTGGAAAACAGAAAAACTAAAAAGTAAAAACAGATATGCTCAGAAGTATCGGTAAAGAGTCCGGGGAATCCGTGGAGTCAGTCCGTTGCAGTATATATTTTGTTTCCAACACGGAACTGATAGAGAATTCAGTTATCAGGCCGCATCGTTGCATGAGGCAATTTTAGATAGCTTTAGATGTAGCGTAGTCTTTGTGCCTGTCTCTGTGTCTTTTGGTCACAGACTCACAACCGTGAGCCCTACAAGAACAGTACTGTAGCAATCGAGATGCCGTTTGGGATGTGGACTCGCGTGAGCACGCATTAGATGGGGGCCCGGGTCTTTCCGTGGTAAGGGGCACTTTTGGCGGACATACATGTACTTGGGCATATCCGGACTGGTCGGCGGTCGACGTACTCAACATACTCAACGTCATTCGCAAGAGGACACTAGCATATGACTCTGGCTACCAGTACTGTAGCAACTAGTGTAACTTAATTAAATTAGTCCAGTTACTGCTTATTGTATAGGTTAGTAGGCGATTTGTGTAACGAGGAGATGCTACTGCTACTTGCGTGTTTATAAAACTGTCATTCGAGACGCTATCAGGGCTTGTGCAGTTCTAACTGCACGTTTGTCTGGGGGAGCTAACAGCGCTGCCTCAGGCCTCCTGGCTGGATTTTGGGGAGGGGGTGAAAAGGGGAAATGGAGAGGAAAGGGACACCCTACAGGGAGGGGAAGGAAAGTGAAAGGGGAAAAGGAAGAAAAGTGAGGGGAGGAAAGGGGAAGGGGACAAAGGGAAGGAGAAGGGGAAAAAGGGAAAGGAAAGGAAAGGGAGGAGGGAAGGAAAAGGGAGGAATTTTGTACACTTGTGATTTTTCCCTAGGAAAAACCCTAAACGCTATGTCACCTTTGTGATGATACTGATGATGATGATGCAGACAATTAACGAGTGGCTGCCGGCGGCCGAGAAGCAGGTGCGTGAATTCAGTCCAATAGCAGCCGAGCAGCGAGCAGTACGCATCCAGATCGAACAGCTCAAGGTATGTGAGGCACACCGTTGTGCGTGAATGCTGAATCCACATATCTTTATATCATTTCCGCGTACAGCATCTTCACATAATTTTTAAACAACTGGATTTGTTTTTGTTCCTTTGATGTGTGTACATTCTACGGATCTCTGAAGAAATTGCATGATGTGGGAATTTGGTGTGTCACTTGAATTTTCGTGCAGTAGATCTACGTTGACATTATAGCCCGCGCGTGTCGTGCGATGTGTGAAGGTGTGAAAGTGAATAATGAACACTATCAAAAGCTGACTGGTTTCCAGCTTGGTATGTACCATATGTGCGTGGGACAATGACTATGCAGTATCCTTGTCGTGTTTTGTAGGCGTTTACTCGCCAGCTGTTTCCACGTTGCTCGGACATCGAGAAGTTGACGTATTCAGCGGGAGTGCTGTCGCAGTCTCCCGCTGTACCTGAACACATCACATCAGTCGTTAACGACATCACGACTCGATGGAACGATGTTGTCGCAAAGGCGTTAGAACGAGAGGTGTGCGAATTTAAGACTTAGTTTCTGAGACACTCCGTACGTTTTTGCAACAAATGTTTAGAACATTAAATAGAGAAAATACGACGACGACGACTGTTAGTTTACTGCCACTGATACTACTAACTGATCTTTGCCTTTTATTTAATGATTTTAATCGGCTTTCTTTTTTAGAGTTACACCAGATTGGGCCGAGTCCCTGAAAAGAAAACCGTCGGTGATAGTTGGAGCAGATTTATACAGGCCGGATGCCACTCCAGTCGCCCTGAAAGGGAGAAAAAGACGAAATAAAAAGTCGCGGTGTTTACTGTCGTCGCAGTCGATGTAGTTAAAGTAACGACTGCATTGCATATGATTGTGGAACACGTTTTGACACAGTTGAGTGATAGTAATACGACCGTGTGTTCTTCAGCGCGAGCTATCGGATGCGTTCGTGGAGTTGGGAGAGCTTGACCAGGCGCTGGATGATGTGCTCGGTCTGCTGCACGAAGTCGAGGCTGATCTGCTGCACTTCGACCTCGTGGCCGGCGAGCCGGAGTACTGCCAGATGCTCGTCGACAACATAGAGGTACGATGCGCTATCTGAGCGGCGTCGCGCAGCATAAGCGGCTGATAGGATAGATCATTGCGCTGTTGTTTTTCTTCTTCTTGTTCTTATTCCGCTGACTTTAACGGCTTATAACTCGACAACGGTTCTACGTATAGATGGACCGAATGTCAGCATGGAGCAGTGAGCACTAATAGGAAGTCATACGTTGCTAGTTGATCGGCACCATCAGCGTGCTGCTTCGATGATCGGAAATGCCCGAAATCGTGTTTTTTTCTGACTTCGGCAGCGGCTATTGGCTAATATGTCTAGGCCTGTACTACTGCTGGATGAATATAGTTTTCGCGGTGATTGCGGTTGTGTCGACAGATGCTGCAGCGGTGCGTGGACAACCAGCGGCCGGCGGTCGACAAGCTGAACGGCAAGGTGACGGCGGCGGTGCGGCGGGGTGGCGGTCAGGCGAGCTCTCCGCTGTCCAGTAAACTCGTCGAGCTGAACGACACCTACCGGCAGGTCCAGCAACTAGCGCAGCGGCGACGCAACGAGCTGGTCGACAAGCTGCAGCAAGTTAGTCGCTAATGACCAATCAGTGCATCGGCGTATCGGCCGCTATCGGCGTTCAAAACTTAGATGATCAATCACATCCCAAAACTAGCTGGCTGATAATACGCCGCTGCGACAACTAACCCTATAACTCTAACAACAGTCCTGCTAACCGTAACCCACTTCAGCACAAACAATGCGCCGGAAATAAACACAGCAAATGGCGTGTCATGTTTAGGGCTGTTAGTGATTTCCTGTGTTTTGGACACGCGATAGCGGCCGGTAGGCCGATGCATTAGCCCGATGCATTAGTCACATAGCTCAGAACTCGAGGGCTCCAGTGATTTTTACGTTTCTCCCGGCGGTGGGATATCGCCTGCCCCGAGCTTCATGCCAACTCCCACCCTGCGAAAACCAGATCTTCTACAGCAGAAATCCATATGGCTGGAATAAATTAATGACGATCAACCTGATCTGTTCGAAAGCCTCTTCGTACACAGCTGGATTCCTGAAATAAGAGGCGTTTGGAGGTTTTTTTAATGAATTAGGCGCCTATACATTGGCGTCGCCAGCTGTGGGGCACTGGGGCACGTGACCCTGGACTTCAAACAATTTAATTTTTCTACTTCACTTTGGAGCTATACAGATTATGATGGCAATGTGTCATTATCTTCAGGATTTTGCGACAACTAACCCTAGTAAATTTTATTCATTTTACTGAAAAATATTTTAACGAAAACTGAAAGGATAGCATTTTTGTAACACGGCCTGTATGTACATGTATTTCATGCTAATTTATGTGTGTGACGAGTTATTTCGATGTCGTTTTGTGCCCCTCCTCATGCCAAATCCTGCTGACGCCAGTGCGCCTATATTTTTTTAAACGACATGAGTTGTAGGTGCGGAATTTCATGGACATTGTTGATGAGTTGCGGCGTTGGATGGCCGACTACAGCAGGCAGCTGAAGATGGTGAAAATGCCCGGCGCTCTCCCGGAATCCACTCAGAAGGAATTCGACAAATTCATGGTTTACTTTTTTTTCTTGGCGCTGCATTGTTGATTTTAATGTTTATTAAATGTGTATGATCACAGTTTCTACTAATAAGTATGTGGGCGTAGGCGTGCATAGATACGTTTCGGAGCATAGGTGTCTTGGGGTAGTGCGTGGTCTACAGCATGTCCCCAAAAACGTCCACCTTTTATTTTTTGAATAACTCTGTCAAAAATTAACCAATTTTAATGATTTTTGGCATGTTCAATCCTGACAAAAATTTAACATGAAATGTTACAGATTTGTCCACCTTACATGTAGCCACTTTACCTTGGGAAATCCAAAAAAGTCATTTCAGCAGTATTATTCATACATAATTCTGGTTATTTATGTTATCTCAGAAGAAAACAAACTGTAATTCACTTGCTCACCCTATCTGAAAATGTCACCACACTAACTTGTGAATTGCTAAACTTTTTCATCTGACTGAAGGTTTGTTGCATTCTTTCAAGCGTTGGAGGCTCTGAAGAGAGCCAGTTGTGGGTTGCCATTGGTGGCTTTGAAAAGAACCGGTTGTGATGTGTAGCAACTGGAATGTAGGGCAAGCAATGTCACAGCAAGTGTTCAGAGTGACCATCTTCTGCGTTAGTACATGCTTCCAATCTTTTTTGACTCTGATCAGTCGCCAGTCGCATAGTACACCACGCTGTGCTTGAATTCAGTCCGTGTCGCAACAAGCAGCTGCCCAAGCCTCAACATGTCCATATCAATGCATGCGCACCTCCTGTAGCGTACCCCAGACGCAGTACAAGGGCTATGCAGATAATAGTAAGCACTAAATAACAGGAAGTAAACAGCTAAAGCTGCAGTGCAGCAGTTTCTATTTGTTTTCTTCTGAGATAACGTAATAATCTGAAGTATATGAATAATAATGTTGAAAAATGACTTTTTTGGATTTCCCACGGTAAAGAGGCTACATATGACAGGTGAGGTGGGACAAATCTGTAAGATGTTTATGTCAGATTTTCTCAGGATTTAATATACGAAAAATTATTTATCAAATCGGTTAATTGTTCACAGAGTTATTCAAAACAGGAATGACAAAAGTCTTCGTTCAACTTTCTGCGTCAGCTGACAACGTGGCACTGCCCGCATTTGGGCGCCGCACACCGCTGCTGTGGCGCAGCTGCTGCTGAGCGCCGGTCATGCAGCAGTCGATCGATATCTCCTGCCCGTCGGGCCTACAGCAGCGAACCCGCAGCAGCAGCGTGCGGCTGCTAGATTGGACACACGGACGGACGGACGGACGGACGTCTGACAGGTTCATATAGACACTGCTTTGCATATAGGCCTACTAAGCGGGCAGCGTCAACAATTGAATCTGAGTGAGCGATGCGATACGAGATGGTATTTTAACGTGCGCTCAAAAGCTGGCACCAGTCAGCTTAATCTACCGCATGGAACTGAAAACTGAAAAGTGGAAAACAGAAAAACTAAAAAGTAAAAAACGGATATGCTCAGAAGTATCGGTAAACAGTCCGGGGAATCCGTGCAACTGTTCGGTTGTCGACGTTGCTTTGCGTCCATACAGCCCTCCTGTGAAGCGGCGAGCCGTGACTGCGTCCGTAGGTCGGTCAGGCGGTGCTGCAAGGCAAGCTGGACGAGGTGAAGGCGGTGATGTTGAACGGCGACGAGATGAAGTCGCGATGTTGTCGTGACGACGAGCTGGCCGTGTTGACCAGCAAGCTGCTGCAGCTGCATCGACACACCTGCGCCACCGTCTCCGCCGCCAACGCCGTACAGGTAACGGTCGTTCACACCATACGCGCGCATTCACGCGCAGTGTAAACAGCCCGTAATGGTACGTCATATCTGCACCATCATCCCTGCCAATTGACAACAGTTGGCCAAGGTAATTTAACGTAAGACCGCATCACCGCCACGTACGGATCACTTAACCGTATTCGCCAGTTAGCACCATTGTGCGCCCCGTACACGGTTTCTTGGGCCCACGCGAGTCTGCCCTTCCTCCAAATAGCACCTTGATCGGTTCGTCCGTTTTTGCAGGTTTCATGGTCGTGACCAACACACAGACAGACAGACAGACAAATCAAGCTACTTTACGACTTCTGTAGCATTAGCCGCATTCCATGCTGTGGATGCGATGCAGGCTAAAAATTTTCCTGTTCTAAACGCCTTACATGATCATGGTAATTTTACTGGCAGCGTCTGGAGCGGAAAGCGTAAATCATCACTCTGGTGTCCGTCCGTCCGTCTGTTTGTCTGTCTGTCCCATGATGGCGAAAAAGTCGTCGCATTGAAATTCCGGCGCGGAACCTTGCGTGGTTAATGCGGCAGGGAAAACCCGGTCCGAGGCCAGCATACGTTTCGGTCCGTCTGCCCGGGGTCTGTCACAATGCTTATTCTTTGTTTAGTGGGTGATTGGTTAGCAAGGATGTCGTCACGACAACATCGTGTAACGCAGCCGGTCTGTCCTCGATCCTCGATCGAGGGCAGCTTGTTTTCTAGTTTGCGGTGGTGATGGTTGTGCTTGCAGAGCAACTTCGAGGAACACCTGCGCAACGTGCTTCGCTTTCACGCGACGCTTGGCCAGCACGTGCACTGGCTCGGCAGCACGGAAACCGCGCTCTCGGGCTTCCGTCGTCCGAGCAAACTCGTCGACAGAGTTCACCAGCAGATTGCCCAACACAAAGTAACAGCGGCTGGTCTACATGATTTTTGCTGTGCTTATTTTAGGCCAAGTTGCGTGCGTTTGCAAGAATGCTAATAGCACCATATAGCCGTCTTATTTCTACGATTTCACAGTTTTCGCTTATTTCTTTTGAGTGATACTTTGTTAGTCTTTTGATTTGTAGTTAATATTGGCGTTTTTATTGTTCTGTATCACTTGCTGGCGAATGAAAAATTGACAATAATTGCTACTGCTGCGTTTTATCATAATGACAGGACAGTTAGGCCTACTGGATTTGCATTGTTCTGAAGAAATTTGAATTTGTAGCGTTAATGTATGGAGCATTTTGAGACTTCCTATATATTTTATTTTATCAGCACGGCGCTATTGTGTTTACATAACAGCAGACTTATGTTTCTTTGTAAAAATTATTGTTGACAGAGCTTAGAAGAGGAAGTGAAAAACCACCGTGAGACGGCAAAGGATCTTGATGTGTCGGGCACATACATCAAGTATTTTGGCAGCAAGCGAGATGCGTTTGTCGTTCAAGGTCAGCTGTTTGATGCCAAGCTGCGCTGGAAGCGTTTGACAGTTCGCACTCACGAGAAAGGACGTCACCTCCAGCAGGCATACCGCAAAAGCAAACAGGTTATTTGTAGTTTCACTGTCCAGTATGTGACTTCCAAATAAGAGTTGTGGTCTGGTCTGTGTGTTACTTGGCCAAAAAGTTGCAATCATAGTTAGGTAACTTAAAGACAAACAGTTATATTAGTTTGTCAGTTCGTTGCTAACCTGTTTTAATGTTGTCGTATCAGCACATTATGTTATGATGACTTCACAGAAATTCCTGTAGGCCCTAATGTATTTTATCAGTATTTTACGTAGCATTTAAATTGGGTATTACACTTTTCGTATTCTGTGGGTATGTTTGACTGTTGTCCAGTATGAAATGTCCATGCGTGACATTGGTATGTTCGTTGCTGCTGCAGTTTTTCGTCTACTGGACATCGCTGTGTGACTGGCTGAACAGCAGCATTCAGCAGCTGCAGCAGCCCATTGACAGCAGCGCTGCACAGGAGCTTGAGCAGTTTGCTGTCAAACTTCTGGTAACAAGTTTATAATGTCGTATATGTTCACAATCTTTTATACAATGCAGACACACGAGCCATTTCTGTTTAATTTCCTGATCATATGGTAATCTTGTAGAGAGTACTCAGCATGTTTGCCTGTTTATTTCACCACGTATGAGTGTAAATAATCTTAGTTGATAAATTTAGAGCATTAGATTGTTATACATTAGACGAAACAAGTTGACAATAGCTGTAAACACTTACAGTTTATGTTTTGTGAGGAACGTCAAGCAGCAAAGACGTTATAGTTAGACCACTGTCTACAGTGGAATACACGAGCGTAGCGAGTTTATTCCACTGTAGACAATTGTCTGACTAACTTAATTCATGACCGTGAATAGGCCTAGTCTGCCGCCGTGGGTTGTTCACGCTTGGCTGGATGTGTGCACTCAAGCGTGAACAAGCCAGGCGCGAATGGGAGAGTGAGTTACA
>Ga0126330_10000324_pt1 | contig 10524 bp, 6 predicted proteins | sample InaspJWI91metaG_FD_97004 | JGI IMG/M metagenome (GOLD analysis project Ga0126330, IMG submission 97004) | Marine gutless worms symbiont microbial communities from Oahu, Hawaii - Inanidrilus sp. 2 OAHU.JWI-91 metaG | ecosystem: Host-associated > Annelida > Digestive system > Unclassified | place...
AAAAACTGAGCGGTGGGGTGCTGGCATGGTTATCTGCCTGGAGCGAGGTGCAGACTTGCATATAGCCCAGCTGATGCCACTGCCACTCACTGTCTCTTGCTTCAGTAAAATCCAGATTAGTTTTACCTTACTAGTACCGGCTCACCTGGGTAGTCCCGGAAAAAGGGCCGTTAAACGGGTGTGTGTGTTAGTGTGGCCTATTTCTATGCACTTCTTGATGTTTCATGATCTGTGCGTCTGTCTGTGTGTTGACCATGATCATGAACCCCGTAAAATCGGCTGAACTGATCGATATGCCATTCGTGGGGGCAGATCCAAGGAACCATTTATTACATGGGACGTCGCATTGACGCCATCTAATGAATACGATGGATTGGTCTGTGCGGCGGCGGTGATGCGCTATCATTACCATTACTGTAACTACTTGTTATTGCATTCTGAGTTGACCTGGCATGAATGCAGTAGTGGCTGTGTTGTTGAACTTGATTGTTGAGGACCCGGCGTTATTTTTCACCGACCCGCAGCAGCTGCTTGACATATTCTCAGAGCTGGAAGAACAGAACCTTTCACTGATACAGAACAGTCAGGAGACCGAGGAGGCACTCGAAGAGATGAAGCAGACGGTCAAGTCCACCAAAGCCAAAATGTATGCATATCTTATAGTCTTTTCCTGTAATTACTTTATGCAAATTGTTGGTGATAATTGGTAGTGTGTAAGACACATATGTCTTTACTAATGTTCTGAGTTTTCACTTTTCAGATAATAATTTTTATTTGGGTTAGTTGAGTACTTCTAGCACTATGTAACTTGTAGATGACTTCATGCTTTATTGTTACTGCCTGCATAGTATGCCAGCACTGTCACCATACAGTGTCTTTATCATTGTCCTTTGTCATTCAGTCAGCTGCTGGAAACTACGCTGTTTGTTTCATCACATTTTCATTTTTAACTTCGACTAAATTGCATTATTTTAATTTTTTGTTGGCAGTATTGTTTCTGTAGTACTTAGGCACATAGACGTGTTGTTATAGAATTAGTGCATTACTTGTCTGTCATAGTCCTTCAGTGCTTTGACATTGTTGGTTAGACGTCAGGAAGAGCACCGGCGTGTAAAAATTGAGTGATGAGGTGTTGGCGTGGCTATCTGTATGGAGCGAGGTGCACATTGTTTGCATATGGTCCAGCTGATGTCACTGCCATCCCAAGGCCTCGTCATCTCTTGCCTCATTTAACTTCAGACTGGTTTTACCTTTCTGGTACCGGCTTACCCAGGTAGTCCTGGAAAAGAGGCCGTTAAATGGGTGTAGTAGTAGTAGTTGTAGTTGTCTGTGATAGTTGTGGTGATGTGATAATGGTGACGATGGCCTCGCTGTACAGGGAGAAGGAGACAGATATTCTAAAAGAACAAATTGACAAGTTGAACATTGCGATTACGAAGGAAGAAGAAAAAGCTAATGACCTTGAGACAAAAGCACAGTATGTAAACTACTGCAGCAGTATACTAATTTTCATCTGCATGCAAATATAGAGGTAGCAGTGCTTCGTCCACATTATACGAACAAGGCGATCACAGATATCAGACTCCGCCCCCGGTCTTGTGCTGCCCCTGTTGAGTCACTTTGAATATGTGCCTTTGCTTTGCCTATTGCTGACCATTATGTGCAAACATGACATCATCCATAACATCAGAAGTACAGATACATATGGATCATTACACACACTACTGATAATGAGTCAGTGAAGTAACCGATCATGTCAATGTGTATTAAATACTAGTGTGATTGCTAAGTTGCTAACATTAACGTGATGGCATTGAGATAAAACTGAGCAGCTGCTGATGGATATTGTAGGATGTTTTCTTTTGGTGAGTTCAAAGCAGATGACCAGGAGAAAGTGTTGAGTGCTCTGAACAAGAAAGTTGAAGAGGTTTATCGCAGTTGCATTGGAGACAATGAGGCAAACATCAGGTACCTGTTTTCTCATTTATTAGTATTTCCCATGCTAGGGTTTATTTGATGTCTTTGCTAACAAGTTCAGCAGTTACTAACAGCAACTTCTTCAAATCCTGTACACAACTACCAACTTTGGTACATTCTTTAGCTGCTGTTTTTTACCAAAGATATGGATTGAAATCCCTTATCTGATATTAAAACTTCTGATACAGCATTTACCTTCAAATGTCGTCTTAAGTCTCACTTTCTTAGTCGGTTGGCAACTCACTGATACAATCCATCTCTGTCTACCTGGTAACTGTCCGTGTCTCTGATTTGAGATTTTCTTGTTTCCTTCACACTGTGTGCATTATAAATTAGATTGTTACTCTGCCCCTGGTAGAGGAGCAGAGTAGTGATGAGCATGTCTGTTTGTCTGTGTGTGTGTCTGTCTTGCTGCCTGTCCACGACCGAAAATACACTTACAGTTTTTACCAATTTTTCTGCATGTTAGCTATGTGTACATCGTGGCTGATTCCTCCTCTGGCGTCTTTGCAATATGTTATGTACTGCGGGTTTGTGGATTACATCATGTTGGCATATAACAGCCAGGAATAGGCAATGCAAAGAAGACATATACTCAAAGTGACCTAACAGGAGCAGCACAGATTTGACACACAGCGTATACACACCTGACCCATCGGGGGCAGCCCTGGACAGGGGGCGGAGTCTGGTATCTGCAATTGCCGTGTTGTTGCTGTTGTTGTTGTGTGACGCTAGACAGTTATGCTGAATCTGTTGAGATGCTGCTGGCATCTGTTTGCACAGCACGTTGCAGATGTTGACAAATATTGAGAATCGTCTTGAAGAGCTCTTCCAGCAGATCGAGTTGTTACCACCAGACAAAGTGGAAGCAGCAGAGAAGGTGAAAGTTTGTTTGTGACCTACTGTATCCATACCATTTTCTGTTTAGTTATTGAGTTAGTTCGTGAAACTGAAGAATACTGGTACCTCAGTGTGCAGTGTGATAGTGGTGCACTGCAGAACAGTACATGAAATATGGTTTCATCCGTATAGAAGCATTTTGCTTTGAATTATATTCATACAGTTTTTTATATCATAATTTCTTGCAGTAAAAATATCTAATGACAGGCAAAAGAAAAGGAACGTCGGCTAAGACTGCGTGAAGAAAAAATAGCACAGCAGAAGCTACATCAAGAAGAGAGACTACGACGTGCCCAGGAACGAGCTAAAGCAGAACCAAAGAAAAAGGTTTGAATTTTGATGATAGCTGCTCCTGAGGATTACATATGTGCTTTGTAGACTTTTATTGAATGATACAGCAGCAGTGTTAGAAATGTTCAAAATGAGCTAATGTGATAGTTTCATTAATTTATAAGCTATTTACATACTGCTGTCTGTTTTGATCTGACTTTATGATAATGTGTGTCTCAGCACATGAGATGACAGTGGATATTAGCAGTGAACACTTTGCAGTATAAGTAAAATATACACTGTGTTCCAAAAACGTTCACCTAATATTTTTTTAATAAATCAGGCAGAAATCAACTGGTTGGAACTATTTTTGGTACGTATAATTCTGAAGAAATTCTGCATAACTGTTTTTGATTCTGTCCACCACACCTAAAAATGTTACTACTGTACCTTGTGAAATGCCGATCTCACGCATCTGATCGAAGTTGCATTGCTTCCCTCAAAAAGGGGTGCATATTAAATAGCTAGTTTGTGCCATGCAACAACTGAAATTTCAGTCGAACAACATTGCAGGAATTGTTCAGTGTTCACTTGTTGTGTTGACATATGAATTCAGCTGATTAAGAAACTGCTCACTGTTAGATGCAGTGTGTGCATATGAGATTGTCAACGCATACCTTGCACTTCTTGATTGCTCATTGTATATACTAGATAATTTTTCAAGTGCACGGGTAGCCTTTTCTCACTAGTGAAAAAAAATAAACCCAATTTTATTCTCCCAGAACCTTGTTTGTTGGCAGTAATGAATGCCAAAGACGATTTAGTGTTGAATGTGGCTTATTTGGGTTTCACAAGGTAGTGTGGTGACGTTATTAAGGTGTAATGGGCAATTTTGTTGACACTTATGCCAGATTTCGTCTGAATTTTGTGCACCAAAAATTATTACAATCCGTTGATTTTTGGCCAAGTTATTCACAAAAATGTAGGTGGACGTTTTTTTCTGGGACACAGGGTAGATATAGGTAGTCCTTTGATCCCTTGATTAAGCCATTGATTTTTGACCGAGTCGTTCACAAAAACGTAGGTGGGCGTTTTTTCTGGAACACAATGTAGGTATAGGTAGTCCTGTGATCCCTTCTGACCGCCGGGGCCAGTGCCAATCTGTGGTTTCTGGGCAGACAGCCCGCGAGTGTCGTTAGTCAGGTACACACAGCACACCTGGCGGCGGCTGTCAGTAGTCTCCGCCAGGCCCGTGGTTACCTTCTCTGCCACAGGCGTCACCTCCCTTTGGCCGGTACCAATTTATACTGCTTGGTGACAGAGGCACATATGTGTGAACAGCTTGCCTAAGGTTGTTACCTGAAAGTGGAATGGCTGGGAATCTAACTTGCACCCTGTGAGTGGCGAGTCCAATGCCCTGTCACACCACCAGGCCATTTTGCATTATAATTTACAAAAATTTTCTCATTGCATATAAAGCCTTCAGTGCTTTGACGCTGTTGGTTGGGCGGCAGGAAGGGCATCCGGCCTGTAAAAAACTGAGTGGTGAGGTGCTGGCTTGGTTATCTGTCTGGAGCAAGGTGCAGACTTGCATATGGCCCAGCTGATGCCGCTGCCACTCACTGTCTCTTGCTTCAGTAAAATCCAGATTGGTTTTTACCTTTCTGGTACCGGCTCACCCGGGTAGTCCCGGAAAAAGGGCCGTTAAACGGGTGTGTGTGTGTGTGCATATAAAGAAAACTTTGAGTGAAACGTGTCGATCTCCAGTGGAAATTATATTCATACACAAAATTATATCCATAGGTTTTGCAGTCTATGGCCAAGGCCTGTAACTTCCGTGGTCATCAGATTGACACAACTGTTTGATAACAGCTTCATCACATTCTTGCAGCTAATTGCAGTTCTGTAGTTGACTTGTATGTTTGCATGCTACTTGTTTTATGAATGAGAATATCTGAGAGTAACTTGTAACCAAAACTAATGGAATAAATGACGTCACTGGCTGGCTGTTGTAGTTTGGTCGGCGTTTGGTGCCGAGGTCAGAACCTCCTCAGCCAAAGAGAGTGCATGATGAGATAGCAGAACAAGCCAGTCGTGAGGAGGAGGAGCTAGCCTACTACTTTATGCCTTGACTATCTTCTTATATGACACCTGTCAAAGCTGAGCAATTTATATCTCACTTACAAGCTCTGCAGTTTGTTCTAATAATTCATTAGAACATGAGACGTGATAATTTTTGTCAACACAGTATTGTCACTTATTTTAGCCTATATGCTTTAATTTAAAACAGTAAGCTAAAGTTATTTTTGTGAGACCTCTGTTAGATGTGAGATTTTGTTCGTTCTTTTGTTGTTATGATATGCTCATTATTTGTGAAATGTCTGGGTTGCAGTCTTACTGTCACCAGTTTTATTATTATGTAAATTGGATTTGCATGATTTTGAAGTTTGCATAGAATTTCAACAAGATCTACTACGGCACTTTTTACTTACTGATCAGAATTTATCAAAATTCAGAGTACAGATGATCTGAAGTGATTAACAGAAGTTTTGTTACTTATGCAGCAGCTGACTTACAGGCAGGAGGCTGCCTACCTGCATTCTTGTCAACCCCATGGTGGACATTTTGAATATACGTTTACATGTAAACAACTTTCTTTCTTTCAGGACTGACTCCACCAGTACCACTTCTTCTGAGCACATCCGTTTTTTGTTTTTTGTTCTCTATTTTGCCATATCTTTTTCTTGGTTTTGTGTGGTAATCAAGCTGGCATGCATTAGCTTTTGAGCGCACATAAAAATGGTTTATTGTATCACATTGAATGGTATCGCATTTGTCCATTCAAACTGGGCCATGCATTGATGCAATAAATTAACTGAAGTTGAGGACAGCTAATGCACAGTACATTGCCACATGCAATTTAATCAATCATATGAATTACATGTATGTAACATGCATTTAACTGAACTGACTACCTTTTTGTACCAGAAGTGATATCAGTGTACTTGGAGATTTAATCTGTGTACAGTGTGCCCCCAAAGCGTTCACCATTTATTTCTCGGATAATTTAGTCAAAAACCAACCGAAGCTGATAAATACTGGTACACTGTATTCTGAAGAAATTTGACATGCGTTTACAAAATTGCCCACCACACCTTAAAAATGTCACAACTTTGAATGAGATGCATGAATTGTGCATTTCACAAGACACAGTGGTGACATTCTTCTGGTATGATGGGCAGGTTGAAATGCATTTATGTGAAATTTCTTTGGTTTCTCTATAGCAAAAATTATTCAAATCGGTTGATTTTTATTGGAGATATTTTTTTTAAATGTGAACGTCTTTGGCACACAATAAATACAAGTACACACCCCTCCCTTATGACTTGCAGCACACAGAACTACAGTATATCAGCAATAACCTACTAGACTCAAATTCTTCATCTCTAGCAGTATACAGCTTCTTATTTAAAAGTCTGTATATTCTGATATCTCTCCATTTTCAGCATTTTCCTGAAAACATAAAAACTCTCAAAGTGACTAACACACACACCTCTATTGTGCAATGTATTTTAATGTATTTTGTAATCTGAACCACCAGAACTATGAACAGCAACAGAAAGAACGTTTCAAAACGTTGCAAACAACTGTCAAAGGACAGACACTACATATCAACTACAAAGCAACATTAACATTCTAACCTACGACACAACAAAACACTTGGGAATGTAACATTTCACCTGCATATGTCCATTTCTGTCAGGCTATAATGCAATTGTTGGCATTTGTTGCTCATCACAAAGGCTGAAAGCTGTGATGCACTAGAGCAGTTTAAACAAATAACTATGTTAAAAAGTTTGCTTGATGTTATCAGCAGATTTTAAAAACATATACACATCAACAGCCTATATATAATAACAGCGGAAAATCAAAATGAACACTTCAACAGACAGAAAGTCCATCTGGTAATAAACTCATCTCGCCAAAACCTGGCTGTTAACCGAGCAGTCCACAGGACAAACGCATGCATATGTTTCAATGATCATATTAACTGAGACTTTGTAACCAATACACAGAAACATTCACACACGATGTTTACTTCACCACGCCATGTGCCTATCTACCACTATCATCATAAATTCTGTATCCATTTCTTGAATATATATATAAATCTCTCATATAACATTCACGTTTGGTAATCTGCAATGCTTGTAGACAATATCCGATAAACAACTCGGCAAAGTTTCATGAAAGCAAAACGAAAGCAGTGGTTAAGTCACCAGTAGATTTAAAATCTGTTGTCCAATAGCATTATACAGCACTGGCTCATAACATTTACGTTATTGCTGTTCACACTTTCAAATGGAACTGAAATGGAGTGATGTTCCATATGTCTACAATAAATTAGGTAAGCTGTTAATCATGATTATTCCCAAATTCTGACAAGGATATATACAAAAGATGTTCGCCTTTTCCTTCATGACGTCTTTCATACTTATTCAATGTTTACAGTCTCACTGAAATCATCCCATTTCACTAGTGATTAAAAATTCACAAACCAGTAACAGACAGACTGCTGACTCAAATGCACATGAAAACTGGCTATAATTTCTATAAAATAATATGCTAATATAAATAACGCATCAATAAGCTGATGTTAAGAACATGCATTAGCATCACTTAAACATGCATTATGCAAGTTACCATACACACAGAGCCAGATTAACCATATGCCACACCACACTGGGTGCCCCAATGGCAAGGCCTGAATGGCTGAGTGAGGGTTCCAGGGGAGTCGCCACCAGCTACAGGGTATAGAGGAGTGGTGTAAGCTCCAACAGCATGGTCCTGGGTCAAGCCCCAGCCTCAGAGTATTCATGCATTATATGGATGCCAAACAAATAGCACAGTTACAAAAAATTCATTCAATAAAGTAAAACATAGTAGTGACATAACAAACAAACTGATATGTTGAATGATTGCCAGGAACAATTACACTGTCTTATTTAATTGATGAATCACTATATCAGTGAACAAGATACAAAGATGGTGTAGGCAACACTGTTAAGAACTCTCGCATATTCTCTGCAATCAAATACAAGTCAGCAATGCCATTAGCAAGGGGATAACACAGTGAAACTTTGTTCCAACAAAATCTTACAGTTCAAACTGGGGATGAAAAAATATGTTGACAGTATATTTGTACAGTGGCCATAAAACAGCTGCTTGTGTGAACTGTTATTCAATTCAAGTTACTACTACTACAACTACTACTACAACCATTTAATGGCCTCTTTTCCAGGACAACCTGGGTAAGCCGGTACCAGTAAGGTAAAACCAATCTGGATTTTACTGGAGAAAGAGACAGTGAGTCGCAGTGGCATCAGCTGGGCCATATGCAAGTCTGCACCTCGCTCCAGACAGATAACCATGCCAGTACCCCACCACTGTTTTTTTACAGGCCTGATGCCCTTCCTGCCGCCCAACCAACAGCATCAAAGCACTGAAGGCACTGCTCAATTCGAGTTAAATATGTAGAAGTCACAAAGAAATCAAAACCAGCAGTTGGCAGTGAGAGGCTAAATGCTGTGGCAAATCTGACACAAAGGATAGTCCAGCTCTGGTTACAGACGGCTGTGTCCTGCTTAACTGCAGCAAAACATGCAGCTTACATGTGCCTCATGCAAAAATAAGATGCCCAGAAATTCATCACAGCTTAGCTACATGCAGTACACAATAATTAACAGCAGCTGTGGCAGCAGATGTATACATACAATGCCATTAAACACAAAGACACATAAAAAGGGTAATCTACAGCACATGTTTATTGATATTACCATCAAGTACAGTACACATGCTGGTATTCTACCCATACAGTGGGCTAGTGACTACAAGCAGTTGTAGTCAACGGACTGCTTTACCTGCCTCACCAGGATACTGGGACATCATAATAAACTTCATGCACCTGCATGACTGTGCTTGATTTAAAAAATTGTGCTGTGAAACTTTATTATCAGTTTTTTCACTTACAGTAGTATTCATCATTACTTTAAAATGATCATAATTTAGGCCATACTGTTCCAAAGGTAAATAATAAAGTAACCATATGCATGCATTAATGTTACAAAAATTATTCGCCAGTGAAAAAAGCACTGTAAAAATGACACTATCAGAATTTATATTTCATGAAATTTTACAGACAACTGTCACAGTTAATATTCAATAGTAATGCATTCTAGGATAAAACACACGTCAGCAATGATAACGGCAAACTGCTATGAATAAATAGTGCACTCTTTGCAGCATAATGCAACCTAATAAATAGTCGAGATCACAGTGCATGATAGCCACACTGAACATGCCAACAGTATATATCATTAATTCCCAACTTATATTCAAGCACAAAGAGCTATAAAACAAATGAAATTACAAAGAACAGTCACAGTGCAATAACTGCACCAATTCACTAAAAGTTTTGCTAGCTGAATGCTACCCAATATGCAATTACACACGACACCCTATCAAATGCACAGTAAAAATAAAAATGAAAATAAAACTCTGCATGCAAGCATAACTCAGTAACAACAAATTTTCAATGCATGACACTATGATAGTGTGGTACATGTTTTGCATGTCCATGCGTTCATCTATCCGTCTCAGCACCACACATTTTGCATGTCCATGTGTTCATCTATCCATCTCAGCCAGAGTTCTATCAAAAATTCAAAACAACTAAACATGTCATCGTGCAAACAAAACTGCACAACAGCCTAGAAACTCTAGTTTTCTGACGCCAAAAATCATAGCAAAATTCCAATGCAGTTACCCCCAACACACTGCCATAATATATGTGAAACAGGAAAAATCAACTAACAACAAATAATTCGCCATATCTCAAATCACAATATAAAAAAGTTTCAGTGAAAGGTGAACAGGCAGTCATACATGACCTATCAAATGCACACATTTATTTTTGGAATGGATGAAGCTAGAGTTTTCAGATTTACTACAGAAGGTTGACCGGCACAAGTATCAATTACAACTGACCTACAATTCAACTGGTAAATCAAAACTGACAGTCACATGTTGTGACATGCACTGTAAAAGTAGTAGTATCTTGGAAATGACGCAAGATGGGAAACGGTGCAAGACACTACTAATAGGAAGTGACATATGGTCTATCAAACAGTGCCATTTCTGATGACTTTCAGAGCACATACTACAACCTTTTGCAGCAACTGGCTGACAAGATTACAAATGACATAGTACAAGGTGGTCCAAAAAACCACACCAACTTCATTATACCATATTAATGCAACTGTTCAACATAAAATTAAACAGATTTCACCCAAATGTTTGCAGAGTACAAAGGAATAA
>Ga0126330_10000325_pt1 | contig 10523 bp, 8 predicted proteins | sample InaspJWI91metaG_FD_97004 | JGI IMG/M metagenome (GOLD analysis project Ga0126330, IMG submission 97004) | Marine gutless worms symbiont microbial communities from Oahu, Hawaii - Inanidrilus sp. 2 OAHU.JWI-91 metaG | ecosystem: Host-associated > Annelida > Digestive system > Unclassified | place...
ATTCATAAATGAGACAGATTATGCGGAAATATGCGGAACTCGTTGGATTATGCGGGACTTGCCCAATTATGCGCAAGGTCACCAATTATGCGCGCGCATAATCGCATAATTCAACCATCCCTAGCATAAACGAATCCACTCCTGCCAACTTCACTCTCGTAGCGGGATAGTAAAGGAGCACCAGCCGAGGGCCATTGGCAGTGGCTCTGCAGTTGGGAAGGTAACTGTAGGCTTCATGGACTACATGTAATATCATCGACGTAGAAGCTCAGTGGCCTAAGGAAAGGAGTTGCACATCTCATCCACACTCATGTAAAGGTTATGGAACTGTTCACTTACCGTGTTTACACATTCACAGCGTTTGGGATTGCCGTTTGTCTCTCGATTTGATTCGGCATGGTGAATTGATTTTCCCATCTCTGCTTCTAGATGGTGTCTATGTTCAGCCAGTACCATTGGTTGTGAGATCAAGTATGTTAAATGTTCACAGTGCCATCGACCTGTTTTGCATGCTTGTTGCTTTGCATATAATTTGTTTTTGGCAAACTTTTATGAGCGGTTACTCTTGTTTGTGTTGTTTATTAGTACTGTTTGCACTAGTGTGCCACTGTTTTTACCGTTTTACTACATTTTATTTCGTTTAGGTTTTATCTAGTCTGTCTACTGTATTTTCAAGTCATTATTTTGGCTATACATTTACTGCTTTTGAAATACATACATAGCAGCTTCTATGTCTTATTGTATGTAATCTAAAACTGCACCTAGTCTCTGTTGTATGTTAGGCTAATGTTAGGTCTTAATTTGTTTTTGTTGAATGTTGGAAGCACTGCAAAATCCTGAATCAACCAACCAATCAGCCTCAGTAATTCATAAATTTGTCTTGCTTGATGTGGTGGGACCGTCGATATTACGTGTGGTTTTCAGCTATTTTCTTTGAAGAACTTTATATTGCTGCATTTTTGTGGCTTCAAAAAGTGTTTAAAGTTAATCTGATACTTAAAAGCAACAAACGTTAAATTATCAAGTTATCGTTGCATCATGTCTACATTCAGAACTTCTTACTGCATGGAAAATGTAACTAAGTACTATCGATTTGTATTGTTTATTATAGTCTATGAAATGTTGAATTCTATAGCAGATTATATGAAATGGCAGTATCATAAATTGCAGGTGATTCCACATTGTGTTGTATAGGTTTGCGTATTTGTATGTTTTACTTTGTAGTGTAGCTGATGTTTTGTATGATTGTGATGTAAGGACAGTACTGATTTATCACGGTAATAGCAGTCAATTTTTCTTTTCTTGTTTGTGACCGGTGAGCTGTTTTACGTTCTGTAGCCTATGAAGTCAAGGTGTCGTAAATTTCAGTCTCTGTGTTATATCGGGTTTGTGTAGTTAGGTTTGCTGTAGCACTGTTTATGTGAAGTTTAGTTAAGCGACTGGCTAGGTGCCACTGACATCCATTTCAAGGAATTTCTGTGTCACTTAGTTACACACCACATATGTTACATTGAATATTGCCACCACCACTGTGTATTTAGCCGCGTCATAGTCTGTTGTTGAGCTGAATTCAGCATTTGTAGCCATTTTGACCTTGTGTTGAGTCACTATTGTGTTATTAGTTCTACCGTGTGGCACAGAATAAACCGGACTATTCGACCTTTCAACAGAGTTTACAAAAATTTGCATAAAATGACGCCTTTAACACTTGTAGCGCATAGACAAATAAGAAGACAGAAAAGAAATGTGCATCTAAATATTCTGCGATAATTAATATTTCATGTGATGTCATCGCTGTCATAGTAGATGTAAATATGAAAACCGCGTCCGTTAGCAAGTGACGACAGAGCATTAATTCGTGCCTTGCAAGTTGAAAACGAATGGGGAGCATTGGCAAATAGCCCAGATGTAAACCCAGTAAACTATTCCACCTGGAGAGCACTATAACGGCTTGTTTGCCATTGTCGTCGTATTGGAGATGTTGAGCACCTGAAAGAAGTCCTGCAAACCCGCTGGGAGCAAATTGGTCAAGACATTATCGATCGTGCTATACGACAATTTCCCAAATGATTGTCGCTCGTTCTTGCAACCAGTGGAGGACACATTGAGCACCGCTTTGACTAATGTTCTTGGTGCTACACGTACATTATCATACTTACGCTTTTTGTTGTAGAAATACAGAACATGGACAACAAAAGTAAAGAGTCCAATTTGTTCTGTGCCACTCTGTATGTGGAATTTTGTGCATGTAGAGGTGTACCACCGTAATACACACGCCGGTGTTTTCACAGCCATCTTCACAGTAAAACCTGGGGGTTACCTACACCACTCCATATCGCTGAGAACTCTAGCTTTTTCTCTCCAGTCAAAATGCACTTATTGCTGTTAAAGCATGCATGGGCAGTAAAACTTTATACTCTAGTAAAATCCTCCAGTTTTAAGTAAAGGTGCCAGCTGACCTGTATATCAGCACCGTTTTGTGGCCATTATAATACAGGTTAACCTGCAATGGCCAGCACCTCCAGTTAAAAATTGGAAGATTTTGTTGGTGCAGTTTTACTGCCCGCGTGCCCTTGCTGACAGCAACCAGCGCATACTGATTAGGAAGAAGAAGCTGGAGTTCTCCTAAATCGTGTTAGCTACACTGTTTCCATACCTTGTCAGCTTAGCTATATAATGGCTGTATTTAGCATATGTGCCATGTGCACGTTCGCAGTTGCTCTTCTTGCTTCATATGATGAAGGCAGCTGCCTGTAATTTGTACTTGTGCAGTTTGTTCTCTATGGCGACACTATCAGTTAACGGAATATCCAGCATCTAAGGTCCGTTTGCACTCAGCCCTCGGTTGAGTTTTATCATCGGTTAACTAACCCAGGGGTGGGCAAACTATGGCCTGCGGGCCCTGAACTAACCCATATTCCAGCTATCCTGTGTGACACACTGAGTTAACTGATGGTCAGAGTTAACTGGACATGGTGCAACTGGACCTAAGAAAACAGCTGTGAACAGATGTCAACATTTTGAACAGATCTGACTTTCATGACCGCTCACATTCACCGACAGCATGCAGGGTCATGTTTAATATTCATCGATTGCGATTTCAGTGTTTACTGGACATTTTTGTGGTTGTATTGTTGATAGTGTGTTAAGTGTGTTTTTTGTATTCATTACAAGTGTAAAATGTATTTGTGTACACTGAACATGTGTTCTTATTTCTGCACTGCTGACTTAATTACTACACAAGAACTTCAGCCTGTCAAGCTGGGCACTGCAGCATACACACATCCATAACGCTGCCTGTAGGGCATGTTTCAACAGCATACACCCATGGTTCCAACTCTGTAACTTTAAAACAAATTCCAGGACTTTACAGGACCTCTGAGAACGTTTTCCAGGACTTTAGCGCAACCCAGCAATGTTTAAATGAGACGAGCAGCAGTTACTTATCTTATTATATAATTGGGAACTGTCAAAGTTTCTCCGGCAAAAACTCAAAAATGGCTTCACGGCCGGCGATGAGCCAACGTAACCCCAGCAGACGAGAACAGGCTTTGGCCGATGTCGATCCGTGCTTTCTAACAGAAGTTTAGCAATCAACTGTTTTAGTCTATTTATAGATCAGAATGACCCACCCAGCAGCGTGCAGTAACCTACGTGACGATCATGCACGGGGGCATGGGCAGGCTGCAGTCGACACCAGGTTCGTCGCGTGGCCAAGCTGTAGCGGGCACTGGTTATAGTGATTGAAAGCGGCTGCAGCAGCTGAAGATGCTGGCAGAGGAAGAAAGGCGGCAAAACGATAGACTGAACGCATACCCGCTCATTCTCAGGGATAGGCTATTGTACGGGTTGAAGTAGGCCTGACAATTATCTTCGTAAAGGAGTTACACAGGTGTTATAAGCCTAGCGGGCACTCAGCTACTGCAACATACAGCATCACAGTACAAGCCATCGCAGAACAGTGACCACAAGTTAATAAGAAATTGATCGGTAAGCAAGTTAGCACTAATACTTGTAAATTTGTTGACATTTACAAGGCAGTGCAGGTGCATCGCAATGCTTGTTCCTTAATTTGAACCACAAGCAAATTCCAAGACTTCAGGTCCTTGAAAATTCCAGGAGGCATGGGAACCGTGTATACCATGTGCACTGCATATGCATCACGTGGTAAAACTTGTGACTAATAAGTGGTAGCAAACTTAAAAGGAAGGGATTACAAAAATTTATAATGAAAAAGTAAATTACAACTTTTGTTAACAATTTTTAACTTTTTAGTAAGAAGATTGTAATCCGAGACTCTTCAACTTGGACTATGGCCTTCCTGGCTTTGCCCCATGGCATTTTCAATATACTAATCACTGACTGTGTAATTGTTTCATTATCACACTCTCAAATCAAACAATAACACTGCCACTTTCAGCACATACGCACGTCACAACAGGCAGTTTGTCTGATAAGTAAACACAAATGAATACACTTTACACACACTATATGAGTGGAGTTGTTAATAAAAATGTGTAAATCTGCCTGCTGTCAAAAAATATGAAATAGGTAATAAGTGACAACTCAGCAGGAATAATGCTAGTCACTATGTTTTAGAAGTGAAGTTCTCAAATGGATGTAATCATATATGATAGATATACGGAGCAGAGATTGTGAATTTGACTGATTTTGACCCGTGCCACAATAAACTGTTAATGTGCTAATAAACAAAGGAAAACTTGCATGCAAACAGAAAATTAAGTAACAGCATTTACAACATAAACACAAAAATGACAGATACTAATTTCAGCTACAACCTTTGCGATGCTTGGTAAAGTTTAGCCTCCAACAAGTACAAGATATCCACTTATCATTACTATAACATACTTCGGCAACTTAACTACACTAATCTGCATAACCACCACTAAACAACGAAACAGGTGGAACGATCATTTTACAAAAATTAATAATGGCTCTTTGTCTTCTGGCTAAGAACATTCTGTAAGTCAGTGTACTGTAAATTCAATTTAAATTTTCATTAGAAATGGCAAATGCACTGATTGTCTGACTGTCTTGTTTCTCATCTGTAACTGCAGGAATATTTACTGCAAGAAACTAATCAAGTATGAACATGATTATCGTTATTATTTACATACCAATACACAACAGCTGTACAATATAATCAGTCACACTGTACATCAGTTGATGCCACTTCACAACACAGTTAAATCACTCAGTATGAATACACAGCAACAGATTACAGCATGGCGATGAATCAATATGTACAACTAGCTTAGCTGTTGTCCTATACTGTGTTCTGTCAATGCTAATGCAGCACTGTAACTACAGTCTAAAATTTTGGATGGTTCTATTACTAAATGACAGCACGCACACACACATAACCATTTAACGGCCCTTTGTCCGGGACTTGTGCCTTCAGTGATTTGATGCTGTTGGTTGGGCAGCTGGAAGGGCATCCAGCCTGGAGTGGTGGGGGTGCTGGTTATCTTTATGGAGCAAGGTGCAGACTTGCATATGGCCCAGCTGATGCCACTGCCACTCAATGTCTCTTGCTTCAGTAAAATCCAGACTGGTTTTACCTTTCTGGTACCAGCTCACCTGGGTAGTCCCGGAAAAGGGCCGTTAAACAGGTGTGTGTGTGTGTGTGTGTCCGGGACTACCCAGGTGGGCCGGTACCAGAAGAAACATTCACCCACTCACACGTCACATCCATCCTGATCATCAGACATCGTTTATCAACTACATCCATCTATTACGATCGATAGCATCCTCCTTGTTCAATTTACGTGCTTGACAGTCGTCTTCCACAACCTTTCTCCAGTCTCCAGATTCTCTTTGGTCTTCCTCTTGGTCTGAGACCCTCTACTTCATACTCCATACATTTCTTCACCCAATCATCATCTTTTTGCAACACATGCCCATACCATTGCAGCCTGTTCTGCTGTAATACCAATGTTATGTCATCTATCCCTAATCTCTCTCTCTGTCTGTCTCTCTCAACTCATCACTTAGAAATCTGTCTTCTGCCTAAACGCCACATATCCATCTGACCATTCTCATCTCTGCTCACTGAAGTGCCACCTCATTTTCATTCCTTACAGGCCAGGTCTCACTTCCACGTAACAATGAAACTAAATGAGAGCAATTACGTAAAGTTAGTATAAAGGAGCTACAGTCAGCAAACTCTATAGCAGCACACTCAACACTACCACCAGCACTACCATTTCCATTCCGACGCGAACATGGACTAGCTGGCTCCCCCTTCGTTGCCTTCTCCCACTTGTTCCAGAATGACCAGAAGCGAACTTTTGGTAATAAAACACACCAAAACTTTAAGCATCTGTTCCGACCGACGATCTGAGGTCTTCATCACGACTGACTTCAGGTTTCTGACATCAGTATTCAGTAGTTAGTAACAACTTGTCCCTGACATGACTCAGCTGGTAGCTTCCCTTGCCTCGATTCACGTTGTTGCTCTTGTGGATCCATATTGCCTCTCTGGTGCGTCTGCTGATAATTTGATACAAACATGATGAAACTTTTTACAACTGGAAGATGTTTTTCTGCGTCAAATGGCAGTTCCGTTATCCAACTAAAGCAGTGAAGGAAACTCAAAGCTCAGTAAACCAAAACAGGGAAAAATCACCCAGTGACTATGAATCTTTTATTCATCCAATACAGAAGCAGACTCATGATAGACGGGCGATTGCATGGTTGCACCTATTATCTACAATGCCATAACACTGTCCACTATCGACTATTACATACATCTAATAACTGCATTAACAGCAGTCACTCATTATCATGTATGTAGCAATAGTTGGCTATTAAAACAGTTCACTGACAGCAGGATTACAACATGGGCAGTGTCAAGTAAGGACAAAAACAGACCACTACAATATAGTGCAGATCACTAAAGATGTCAGCAACTGTACACAAGTCATTCCTCACTACAGGACACAGCAGGATAACTTGTGCAAGTATGCTGTTCACTCAGTTTGCTTCTTTCCATAGACACTTTCATCGCTGTATGCCATGTACAAGAAGCAGTCTTCCTCATGATGCTCCTGACATATACACATACTCACACTTTGTTACACATGGCTCTGATATGCACTGTACAATGTCAGATTTACAATACTGGCTGAACAACTAACCAAGGGGTTTTGTTGATACTGACTGTAATAGCCTTTTCCATGTCACTGAATGTGAGTCCATTCACACTCGTGGTCATAATCTTAAGACTTTAGAAGGAGCACTGTAAAGTTAACTGCAGTTTGAATACTTTTGTCTGCCGCAACATTAACTAGTTACCAGCTCATGTCATGAACAGCGACAGTGCCGCAGTATTTAAGCAAAGACTGTTATGTGTAAACCTAGTTAATTTTTGCTCTTATGGCACTTATTAATGTTGTTTAAAAGGCAACCTCTGTGTCATGCATGTTTTTATTTTTATGCAAATAAAATGATGATGAAGGTTGCAGGGAGGATGCTTGCACTCAATTTTGGAAAGCAACAGGAAAAACACATAACATTCGATAAACAGCACAGTCATATTGTGGCTACATATTGTGCAAAATGGTAATCTTTCTAACTATACACGCAGAACTGCTTATAGGGCAAGTTACAGTACGATATTGCACTAGCACAAGTCAATTTAGGACATATTGCAGCACTACATAGACATGGCTTATTGCAACAGATGTATCACGGTCTATAGCAATAATAGCAAGCTAGTAATGATCATATAATGTAATCAACAGTAGAACCTGACATATACCTGATACAAAGCTCCCATTGTCGTGCTGGTTGGAGGAATCACATTATTCACAAAGAAGAAGAGAGCATCTTCAGGGCGGAGATGAATTCTCTTGCGGATGAGGAAATAAAACTGGCCAACTGTAAGATCTGACGGCACAAGATACTTCTTCTTATCAAGCTCACTAACTCTTGCCTTTGGCAGTTTCTCCACAATCACCTACAGATTAATCAGTGCAAAAATAATAAAACAATACCACTGTTGTAAAATAAGAATGACATATCAAAAACGAGTTACAATGGCAAACAGTACCCAAACATATGAGCAGTATATCAGACCACAGTTAAATCCAGTCACCACTTAGGGTGATACAAAATGTCTTGATGTGCATCGAGTTCAAGGAGGCCATGCATCGCAACTTCACTGCTATCACTAGATACAATGGCGTGATTAAATAAAGTGTTGTCAATAAATGACAAACGGAACAAGTGCGTCGATTATCACGCAACTCTGTGGGTCATCTTTCGCTATAGTGACTACCACTACTACGCACTTCCATACCGGAACTCTGTCAGGGTATTTCCTCCTAATTTTTTCTCCTTCACATCGTCTCTTCTCAAAGGTGTTTTCTTCTTTGTACTGCCAACGCATTGTTATGAATACTTTGCAAAATTGCTACAAAAACTGCAATCGTTAGTACTCTATTTACATACGCAGTAAACAATTACGTCACTACTTAATACTTCCGGTTTTCGTACATATCGTAATGGACCGAATGAAAAATGATGGTATTTTATACAAAGCTGTTTTATATTGTGTTACTTACAAGCATCCTCGCTCAATGTTTTGCTCGTTTAAGTTCTTTTATATCACTAATCAGCAAACAAATCATGCAGTTAACAATCTAAATACTGTTAAGACTAAACTGGAACGAGAACGGGCAAAAAAGATGGGTCTGTCTCTGGATTGATGTCTGCTGGATCTCGAGGCCGTAACGATATTCCGGAGCGGCCATCCTGCAAGTATCCTGCAAGTGAATACGGTAGCCAGTGGTGCCGTTAAATACGTTGTAAGGCGCGAGCTCCGGCATCGTCGTGGTCAAAATTTGTAGAAATCGTTTCAAAATGGCAGCTTGTAGGCTGTAGCTTGGCCTATAGTTACGATGCTCCGCAGACTTCCAATCAGACAGGCTATAGCGTGGGAATTGGCGATGTAGGATTGTAGGCCTACAGCTATAGAAAAGCATGGGAGTATTGCTGGTGCTGGCAGAAGTGACCTGTGAGATTTTCTCAGATCTGATGAGAATAGTTCTGAAATAGTTAGGCCTAATGTTGTAATGGGTGTAGTGCAGGTCGCAACCGCGATTGCTGTGGTTAAACGTGACTGCGTATAGTGGTGACGTGGTTTGATCGCCATTGCTGGACAAAAATCACAAAAAAGTCTATTTGTGAAAGGCGCAAAGTATCGATAAAATAGGGAAAGCCGAATGCGATTTGCTGCAGGCTATGTACGAGCAATTGTATCAATTGAAGTATACGACAGTTACTGTTCGCCCTGTGATTGGCTAGCGGTGAGAGCCGATCATTGTCAGGCCGGTTTTTGTGCGATCAAACGACGTGTATGCCTATATATACATAGGGTGACATAACGTCACTGTATCAATAGCCACGATACGATCGCCATTTTGTAGGTGTAATTTGGCATAATGTGTGGAGTTAACTGGCGAAGATTTATCGTGTTTTCAAATTAAATTCAATCCGTTGGTTTGTGAAATGTCCGTAAATGATCGATAACTTTCCAACAAAGCGTATCTAGGCGATATCACAGTATGAGAGTTTTACCCACAAGATGGCGGCGAAAACCAGTTCGCATAGATATGAGTCGAAATTACGTCACTGTCACACTATGTATACGCTACGTTGGCTGGCGGTCTTGATCCTTCTGCAGCGAGCGACGGTAGGCAAATACATAATTCACGTGACTCGACGAAACTGTTTTGTTCCGTCGCGTCGATGGCGTCGGCGGTGTGAATTGGGTATAACAAATTTGGTCACAGCACATAAACTGAACTAGACTGGAGTTCGCGATCTATGGAGTTCTGGACACGCCTGCTTGCCAATGGGAGTGTTCACGGCGCACGAACTGACTGAGCACCAACCGTCCTAGTTTCGCTGCATGCAGCCAATCAAGTCGTGACGCGGACGCGCGTGACCAGTGAACGCGTCGTTCGACTGGGTCGACTCGTTGAAGGTCAGTGTTCAGTTTATGTCAGTTCGTGTGCTGCGAACGAACCTTAAGCAGACGCAGGTGCGACGCTCAAGCGCTATCGGGCTGTATCATAACGGAGCGTGGCAGGACGCAGATGCTGCTGCAGCTGCTGATCACATTACGACGTCTCGCCGTCGCCTCGCCCGTGCATCACTCGTCAATGCTTGTCACTGCCGTGCCGCCGGTGCCGGGACAGCCACGACTCCCGAATATGAACTACTGCGATTGCGAACCATAGATATAAGAACGTTTTTTACGTTTTTTTTATTTTGGTCACCTTGTTTACGTTTTTAACGTTTTTTTATTTTTCAAACGTTTTTTTATTTTAAAAAGTTGGCAAAGTTCAGAGCGGCAAGCACTTGCAGGAATTTGAAATTCAATGGGTTCATCAATAACAGAATACTGTATCCAGTAATTAGAATGTAAGAGACCATGAATAGCACAATATTGAAGATTTCACTGCTAGCCTAAAACGACGACAGTTTCTGCAAAA
>Ga0126330_10000326_pt1 | contig 10520 bp, 5 predicted proteins | sample InaspJWI91metaG_FD_97004 | JGI IMG/M metagenome (GOLD analysis project Ga0126330, IMG submission 97004) | Marine gutless worms symbiont microbial communities from Oahu, Hawaii - Inanidrilus sp. 2 OAHU.JWI-91 metaG | ecosystem: Host-associated > Annelida > Digestive system > Unclassified | place...
CATACGCACAGATGGACGGACAACCCGAAAACATAATGCTTCCGACCCAATCGATATAGCTGAGCGTATGCATAAAAATACAGCATTGTAACATAGATCATAACTTGTGGCGTCAATGTTAAGTAACTGGATTCATTAGCAAAAATTGTATGCGTGCGAGGTATCATCAATCTGACTGCGGCTCCCACTGGCCCCCAAAGCGTAAGTGCTCGCACCGCCCCTATAGGGCGTCCACGGCACGGCTTGGCAGGCAGGCACGGGCGGTCCCCGATCAACCACGCCGAGCCCTCCGTCAGCCGCGGCACTGCCACGGCGCGCCACTGCATGCCCAGTTCCGTCTGGACTTTCCATCAGTACGCTGCCTCAGCACTCGCTATCTGCGCATCGGCACCGAGCTTCGTTCACATCACACTAACCGAACTGGACTGACGGCAAAATTATTCCGAACACACGCATTCGATGAGAGCGCATCGCACGAACTACGCAACCTAGTTCGCCGTGTCTGCAGCCAATCAGTACGAAGTAGGTCGACTTGACGTGATGCTGGACTGTGCGCATCACCAATAATAACGCTTGGTGTAACTGGGTCAACTGTAGTTCAGGTCAGTTCGGTTTCGTTCTGTTCGTGCGGTGTGAACGACGCTTTACGCGCGTGCTTCGCCGAAAGAGATTCGGACGTTTTTAATTAGATCGTCCCCGACGTCCGGGCGTCGAGCCGAGATCGCGACGGCGAGGTCCGGTCGGCAGTGGCCAGCATCACGGCGGCTGTTGTCTATATCTAGTCGGCTCGGCCACCACGCCACGCAGGCCATGCAGAGTGCGATCGTATCGCGATGACGCGTCGCGCGCCCCGACCGCTGATCCGCGACTGACATCCGGCGCCGTTGTCAACGTCGTCGTCCGATCCGCCGCCCAAAGCGACGCTACTAAGTAGCCCGTAGGTAGCCCGCCCGCCTCGTCCCCCACGACACACGACGCTCGAGATCACCCACCGGAGAGCAATTATGATTATTGCGATTCAACCTGCACCAAACCGCGGCACCAGCGCGTACACGCGGTCGTCCTAATGAAACATAAATGAGGCCATTAACATGAGACGCGGTTGATGGATGAGTTTCGAAGCGCTATTTATGCACGCTCGCGTGCGACGTTTGCTCATTGCCAACGTACAATCGTGGCATTGTCCTGTTCGCTGGTGTACATCACATAACAATCACGCTACGAACTGCCGTGCGCGCCATATACAGGATGCGCCAAGTTCGTCGTTGTTCCAAACTGGCAATTTATGCTCTTCCTGAGTTACTCTAGCTCGGAGAATTTTGCGATGTGACTATGACGCCATCTGGTAATAAACACTCGACTGACGCGAGTTTGTTAAACTTACATGCATGCAGTAAAGGCAAACGGTAATGTATATACATCTTTAGTCACCGTTCAGGTAGAAACAAAAAACATACACGCAGACATACAACAAGAAAAATAGAAAAAAAACACAAAAATACATATCTGACATATAATTAAGTTATCAATGAATGGGTTGAATAAAAACACAAAAGGGAAAGTATACATGCGATCTTGAGCGATATTTTAATTGAAAGTCAATTTTTTTGCTATATGTATGTACATATGACTTTTGTGGAATTTAATAGGCCTATACTGCAGAGCAAAGTTATTTCAGTTCAAGAATTTTTAGTTCGATTTTTTATCCAGTTTGTTAAATATTTCCGGTAAATTGGAAACAAAAATGGAAACTTTTGCTTTTATTTTTTCCTATTTTATCCTCGCTTTTCCTGCTATATAGTGTTTGCAGATTCAGCCCGACGAATACACTTCCGTTTAAGTCAGATTTTGTCAACACGCGACAGTGTTTATAAACAGCGAACACGGACAGCTGCTGATCTTCCGTGAGTCATTTTGCCGTTTTCCACGCACGCTTCTTTGAAGTGCTCTGTTTGGTTTCTTTGTTTCACAGTGCTGCCTGCCTGACTGACTGACTTCTGATCGACTCGACAGTCCCGCTGCCGCCGACAACCACCCAGCAGGGAGGGAGCAGAGCAGGCACCGCGGCACTGTGGCGTGTCGGTGTGCATGCTCTTTTGTCTCGCGTCTTGAGATTCGAAACTGACGCGCAGTCGCCGACGCCGACCAATCAGCATGACTCGGCGGGTGACTAATGTCCTCCGGCCGCCCACGGCGCCAGGAAGACCCCCCAGGCGGCACGATCGGCCTCCGTCCGCCCATTGGCCGACACCTCGCGGCCGGGCGGCGGCCAGCGAAAGTGAGAAGGGAGGGGCCGCTCAGTCCGACCGCTGCAATCGGTGCCCGGGCGTCTGCAGGCGGCTACTAATCTACGTACAGCAGCGGCACGACTGCCGGTAATAATTCATCGCAGAACGGGCGCAGTCTAACTGCACTGCATGCGGCAGTTAGTCGTACATTAATCACCGGCGAAGATACCGTGACGGCAGCGGCCTCGCGCGGCGGCACGCGCCCACCACATTAACGACCATAACGAAAACAATTAGGCCAGGTCGAGCGTAATCGGCGCCGCGCCGCGAGGACGGGAGATGAGCTCGTTCGTTCAAGCGTCGCCGGTCATCTACGGCAGTCCGTCGTTCGCCGGGAAGTACCAGGCGCCGACCGGAGCCGCGGCGTCGCCGGCCGCCAACTGCTACTACGCGGCCGGCTGCCAGACCGCGTTCTACGGCGCCGACGGGGTCGACTCCGGGAGATGCTACACTCCCGGCGGCAGAGACTACGATGCGGTCCCGTATGGATACGGCGGACCACGATACGAGCAGCAGCAGCAGCAGCAGCAGCATCGGATGTTCGTGCCGGAGTACCGTCCGGCGAGCGTCTACCACGGGTACGACCAGCCGCCCAGCTCGGAGGCGCCGCTCATCTACGCCGCCGGCGACGGGCCGGGGGCCGGGAGCTGCAGTCCGTCGGCCGGGGTCGTACCGGTCGCGTCGTCGCCCCCCGGCTCGGCGGCCCCGCTCCCCGGGACCAGGTACTCCCCGCCGTCGTCGGTTCCTACGCCGCCGCCCGTACCGACCCATCAGCGCGTCGGCAGCAACCCGTGGCAGCCGCAGCCGCCCGTCATCTACCCGTGGATGAAGATGGTTCATTCTGTTGCCGGTAAGCTCCGTCGCATCTTTCACATGTGAGTTGTTACTTCCGCCATCGCACGTTGCCAGGCGTAATGTTTTTAACTCTGACCCGTGATACGTTGCGTCCGTCTGTCCAGAAACCTATGGGTATAAATCGGGAATATTTGTAAACTATGGGCTAGACGAGAGTTTATGAAATTTTGATAGTAATCCGGGAGGGTTAGGATTATAGTTAGGGATAGGGCTTACTCCACTGTATAGTCTACGACACTTGCCCTCAGGCTTTTGCTGCACGCCGGTATCACCACAGTGCCGATTTTAACATGGCATGTCAAGTCAATCAATCAATCAGTTTATTGATAATTGGCAGCCCGACGGATGGGTTACACTATCACACAAACGCAAGACATGTGTAGGCCTATTTCAATTTAGTTCGAAACAAAACTTTACCGTTATTTCGTCTTATCGAACAGCCTTATCGCAACAAATTATGAAGAAATGCATTTACACTTTTTTACAACTTAAAAAAATAATAATTAGGCCTAATATTTATGTAAAATCGGAGAATTAATAAACTCGAATAATTAATTAGGGGCCTATTATTAATTGATCGGAATTCGATCGAACTGATACCTCAACTGCTGTTTGTCTTTAGTACAGATTTATATCATATTTTGCAGTTGCACCGATGATTGTACACTGTGTCGACACAGTGTATTCAATTTAAGTCATACATTTTCCAGTCCTTCTCAGTTCTCACATCGAATTAAATTGGCGTTGAATAATTCATGCACATTCGAACTGAATATAGACAGATATTGACCTATTATGTTTCTATAAATTTAATGACATCAATATAATTAGTTTGTTTATACGAGTTGCATTTTTACATATTTTTACTGTATTTGCTTATTATGGTTTGTTCTTACGCTGTAGGCCCTAATTTTGCTACTGTTTTTTGGCGACACACACTCGCAACCATTTCGTCATATAGAAATCAAATAAATACACAAAATCTGTTATTTCTGGCTCTGTTGTTTTATCACAGTAAACGAGATACATTTCGCATCGTGATGTGCATGCCATTGTATATCGGTTGATTCAAAGACCAAGCCTCCGTCAGTGTAGTCAACCGCGGCGTGCCTGTGACGCGCGGTCCTGTTGGCTGGGCGACTGGCCTGGCCATCTGTCACACACAACTCCCAGCCTCTGCCTGTCTCTCCGAGGCAGGGTTTTCTGCGTGCAGATGGTCCGTGAAGACCCCGGAACAGCTCGCCTCACCACGGCCGTGGCCTCACCCTGCTGTCATTCAGAGCGGCCCAGCAGCGCGCGATGGCTGCCCTGCATGCCTGATCTCACATCTGCCGCGGGGTTTATACAGAAGCCCCGAGGCACAGCAGTATTGGACATGTGGCTGGAGGATGACCTCGGATACAAGTGGTTGGTATTAATCAGCTGCGGCAGCTGGCGCGTCTGTCCCACAGAGATGCTTAGTATTACAATGTCTAATAACACTATATAGCGGATTGTTAATTCAACTGACATCATCAACAACAACGACAACAGTAACAAATGGTCAAAGTAAGTTGACATGAGGCCGCATCGCCGCCGCCCACGGATCTTTCAGTTGCATTCGCCAGGTGGTGCCAATGTGCATCTGTTTTAAACTTAAATGTTTTTTTTCTATTAGAAGATTTTATATTAATAAGTCAAACTAGAGTACCAATGTCACTGAGTAAAGATTGTCATAATTTTTCTATCAAGTCCTCTGATAATTTTGTGTTATTTATGACTATCTTTATTCGACGAAATGACGATGAACTGGTGTGATGCAATGAGGAATCATCGTCATCATTTTATTTGCCCAATAATACAACAGCGCGCGCATCTACAGCGATACAATTGAGAACAGCAGGACAGCAAGGTCCGACAAGAACACTAACAGCTTAATCTTAATCTGCCAGTAAAAAATTAATGGGATTGTGAAATGTTTATATACGGTATTAACGAGTAAGGTAATAAAGTCATTCGAGTCCGTCTGCTGTTTGCACTGTAATTCTAAATCGCCTGACCTTTGACCTTATTTTAGAGAATGTATTGATTATGACCTTAGCTCGCCTGGGATTGAAAATGAAAGTCATATGTCCAGGTACAGTTTACAGATGAAGTTAGCCGTGGTCGGTCTGACCTCGATCCTCGATCGACAGCAATTTTTATAGTTTATTTTGATCTTTCCCGGCTGTGTGCACGAGCGCAGTGTTTACCTGTGCGCAGGTGTGAACGGCTGTAACGGGTCGGCGTCGAGCCTGGCCGCCGACAGCAAGCGTGCGCGCACCGCCTACACCAAGCACCAGATCCTCGAGCTCGAGAAAGAGTTCCACTTCAACCGCTACCTGACGCGGCGCCGACGCATCGAGATCGCGCACGTGCTCTGTCTCACCGAGCGACAGATCAAGATCTGGTTCCAGAACCGACGCATGAAGTGGAAGAAAGAGAACAAGCTGCCCAACACCAAGTCGGCGCCGGCGGTCGTCGCCAGACCGCCGCCGAAGGTACAGTGTATTGTGTACACGCAAGTTCCTCCACTTCATAATGTCACCGACAAATGTACTGTGTGGTATGTGTCGTGACTTTGCTGGAAAGGAACTGCACGACCAGTTATGTGTTATAATAACTTTTTTCATTTTGTGTATTTTACTTTTGACTTTTTGGTTTTACATTGATTGCATTTTTACCGCGCGACGCTATGCTAGCGCAACATGTACTATGACACTGTGTCTGTCTGTCTCTCTGTCTGTCTATCGCGAGTCCGTGTTCTCATGGCTGGACGCACATAGCTTATTATAGGCCTACACGTCGATCGACAGTAATGCTCTAACCCCATTAGTAGGATTTGTTGTGGATTTGTCGTACAACTTGTTCCTATACAGTTGTGCAGCAGTTGACAAGATTTCTACTGACAGCGCGTCGCGCGGTCACTCTGCGGTAGCAGCAGAGTTTCTCGTTGCCATTGCTTTGTGATGAAATAAAGCTGTGTGCGTGTGTTTGTGTGTTTGTGAAGGACGATGCCGACTCGCCGCCCTCGGCGCCCTGCCTTCCCGGCCGCTGGTACTCCGTCCCGTCGCCGAACGCATCTCTCTCCGATGAAGAGGCGACCGGAAACAGCCCGTCGATGACGTCATCGGACCTGTCGCCACACGACGAGTTCTATGCGGCGACGCCGGCGACCAAAGATCTCGTTGTCAACGGATTTAGTTGATCGTCGCGACGTTTATATTGCTTTCGGCGCGTATTTATTTTGACAGTTGCCGAATTGGCAGTCGCATAAGGCACGTTCACAGCACATAAACTGAACTGAAGTGACCTGAACGGCTCGACCCAGTTACAACAAGCGCTAATTAGTCACGCATACAGTCCAGCGCGTCAGCGTCGCGACCTATTTCGTAAGCATACTGATTGGCTGCAGACACTGCATTGAACTAGGTCGTTTAGTTCTGAGCACGTGTATTCCAATGGGACTGTTTAGACGGAGCTTGCGAACCACCTCACGAACCAGCAGTTCAGTTTAGTTCGTGTGATGTGAACGAGGATTAAGCGTATACAGGGCATGGTCGACTCGGGCTATGATGAAATTGTTCGATACAGCCGACGTTTTTGCGACAACACTATGCATTCCAACGAGATGAACATTTTATTATTTACTTCAATAGCCGAGTGGTTAGCGTGCTGGAGTCAGGCGCAGAAGGGCCCGGGTTCAAATCGCAGTCGCGTTGCTGTCGGGTAACAGTCGTAGGCAAACTGTTCACACCCATCGTGCCTCTGTTCACCAATCAGCAAAATTGGTAGCAGCCGTCTTAAGGGTTGCGGGGTAACTGCAGGCCTGGCGGAAAGTACTGGCAGCCTACCGCCGGGTTTATGACTCACGCAACCTGCAGGCTGGCTGCCAAGAACCGGGATCAGCTCCGGAACCCTACGCTCGGTAATCGAGTATGGGCTACCTTTACCTTTTACTTCGCCCGCCGTATTGCGATGAGCGTGTCTTTATGCCTGTCTGTCTGTCCGCTAGCACATCTCAAAAATCACGTTTTCGAATTTGTTCTTTCCTTCTCTGGCGACAATGTAGTATGTTGTGCGCTGTAGAGTCATGTTTTCACACAGTATAGCCTGCCAGACATGGGGCGCCGCGAATAGGAGGTCTGGTCAAAATGACTTACCAGGAGGCAGCAGAGGGGGCGAAGTCTGATGCCTACGATTGCCTTGTTTAATGTCGATTTCGCTGTGAGAGTGACCACATGTGTTAACGGCGACAGCATACAGCCGTACAAATGACAATTATATCAGGGTTCAGTATTAACGTCGCGGATGTTTTCAAGAATTATATAGCTCAGCGTGCACCATTATTTTCATATATGTGTGCGTGTAAATAGCATTATTTGTAGATGCCCACGTTTTATAAGTATTACTTTAATTTATCATGCGATGCATTGTCCATGATCTTTTTTCGATATCTATGCATATATTTGTGTTTCTTAATGGAACGTTTCAGTATTTGATAAGACTTCTTTATTGCTGATTATTGGTATTTGTTTTTTTTCTAGATATATATCATACACCGAGTAAGGTAACTGACATTTCTAGTTTTTACCCGCACGACGCTTGGTAGAGCGGTACTAACTATTGCCCTCTGTCTGTCTGTCTGTCTCTCTGTCTGTCTGTCACAAGTCGGAACTGTGTCTAAACATCCAGACGGACTGAGCTGTTTTTGCGTATGGAGGCTTCCTTGGGCGTATCATAGTCATACTGCGCTATCATCCTTTATTACGCCAACAGGCAGCAACACAGTAATTTACAGTAAAAACATACACAGTAAAAAGCATACGGAAATTCAGGTATCTCCAAAAAACAAGGTTCTTCCTTCTGGAACTTAGTCCTAAGCTCTGGACTTAAAAATTTCGCCACGGCACGTCGATCGTTGTAACGCGTTGTCAACTTAGCTCGAGAAGGGTTAACACTGAGAGCGTGCGGTCGACGGCTATAGTTTATCACACTGATCATCCACCTTTGTCTACAGCATGATGCCGTGTTAGGGGTTTTCTTTACTTTTTTGTGGCGCTTTAGTTTTATTTAAAACCACGGTAAAGTAATGCATAAGACCCACATCCACCGGACGATTGGCTCACGCAGTTAACCACCATTGCCATTTTAGCCGACTGAATGAGTAGGTCATGCTAGTCCTGCTTACAACACGGCCCACTGTTACGCAGATGTTCAGAATCGCTAATTTTCCCCAGCGGTGGCGGAAACCTATCGCTAGTACTCATTTCGCGTACTTACAGAAGGATGGACAGGCTGAGTTGTCTTGGATGGCAGGTTTAGGCTAAGTAGATATAGTATCATAAAGCAAAGTGTGCCATACCACTATGGATGAGTGTGCAGGCAGTGTGCTCATCTCCCGTAGGAATTGAGCTTGTAAAGGTGGATAAACCACTGAGTTTGACGCATCACCAGTGCGACGCCTGCAGATCTACGGTTACCTTTCCAGCCATCGGGTATCGTTGCCCATTGACCGGTACCAATCATACTGCTTGGTGACAAAGGCACGGGTATGTGAGCAACTTGCGCATGGTCGTTAGCTAACAGCGGAACAGCCGTGAATTGAACCTGCGACCTTTTAGTCGCGAGCCCAACGCCGTAACCATTAAACCGAGACGGTGCATGCCCACGAAACGGTTACGCTTAAGAGGATCACACGTAACCGGCCAAAACGAAAATGAGAAAATATAATAATTAATTAAAATATTAAACGTTTTGCAGAAAAATAAATGTAAGTAAGTATAAGTAAATGGTGTATTAGTAGTACCATCAAAATAGCAGAGTCGGCAGCACAAAACAATATAGTTTATGATGCTAGACGGAGATGACAAAGACGTGTTAGATCTCACAGTGTCAAGCTCCCAACTAGAAGCAAGAAGTTTGGGGAAATGGAAAAGCAAATTACAAATAAACGAGAAACAGATAGATGCAAAACTTCGAAGAGACTTGGTCGAGTGCTGTTCGCCGACATTCAGTTTCAGCTGCAGTGTTTCTATCTGGACTCTGCAGGCTGCATAAATCGATCGCAGACTCCTTCTCGCCCCGGCAAGCCCATCCGCGGAGGCGGCGCGGCATCGGTCAGTCGACCGTGGCACGACCGCCCGCCCACCGCGGCCCCGTCACGCCCCGCAAGGTCACCGCTTGGCCACGCTCACCTGCCGCGGTCCCGGCTTCCTCTCAGGACTGGGCCGGGCATGCACGCACGGGGACGGACAATCTGGCACGACGACGGCCGCGGATCGTACAAGATTTATCGTCGATTGATCGATCGATCGCCGCTATCGCAAGCACCCGGCATGCACCCGTGCACACACACACGTGCAGGTGGAGTTCTCCCGCCCCGCCGCGAGTGACCCGACCTTCCCGGCCGACCCTCGCGCCGGGTTATCTCAGCATACTGCCACGCTCTGACCTTCGCATCCTTGACCTCCGGCGGACAGGCTTGGCAGACGAGTGCGCGTCTCGTTTGCGATGGAACGCCGACGCCGAGTGATAATGGAGTCAGTCAGCGCATCGCTGAGCCGATTAGCATTCTAATCACTGCCGCGACCAGTCGCACCCAGCGCCGGAGTTATAGCACTGGCCAAGTCGTGGGAAAGTAGGTCGATGCTGGGATATCAGCTGCTATAGAACATATCGAGGATAACAATTTTCTTTTAGCAGAACATCTTACCGCGCAATACGTGCAGTTTGTGTTGCAGTGAGCAGTTCACAAGTTCTCAACTCCACTTTGCCTGTGCTAAAGTCCGAAGTCCAGAATTAAACCTCGCAAATTACAAAACTTAAGACGTCATACAGCAGCTTCAGTATGAGTCTACTCTTTCTCTCTCTCTCTTGAGTGGCGTTCCCCATGACGGAGTGTTGCCGTTTCCACGATACATCACCATGCAGAGCCTTTCTGCAGGATGAGTGGATCCAGATGCTGACTGACTGTCCATCAGCATCGATCCCCCCAGTTGGTACGTACGGCACGCGTCCACAAGGTCCCCTATATAACTGGGTGGTTGAAGCGACGCCCAGTGACCGCTGGTGACAGTATAGGGCCCCTACGAGTCGGCAGATATCTACCACCATCATCATCATCATCATAGACATTTTTAAAGTGGCCTAAACAGTAAAAACTATTGCAAGGACCACTGTTCTGGGGTGGGAGATAATGACTAGGCAAGAGGAATGTAATTGAAAGTCAAACATTTTCGTAACAGCGGCGGAACAAGTATGTCTTCAGCCTGTTCTTGAACACCGACAGCGACGAGGCCGACGTAACTTCGCTTGGCAGGCCATTCCACACCTTTGCTCCAGCAACAGGAAAGGCAC
>Ga0126330_10000329_pt1 | contig 10488 bp, 9 predicted proteins | sample InaspJWI91metaG_FD_97004 | JGI IMG/M metagenome (GOLD analysis project Ga0126330, IMG submission 97004) | Marine gutless worms symbiont microbial communities from Oahu, Hawaii - Inanidrilus sp. 2 OAHU.JWI-91 metaG | ecosystem: Host-associated > Annelida > Digestive system > Unclassified | place...
AAATGGAGAAAGATGATAAAGGAAGCACGTTGATTCGGATAGGTGTGAGTGGGTGAGAGTTCCTTCTGGTACCGGCCTACCCGGGTTGTCCCGGATCAAAGGCCGTTAAACGGTCGTTGTTGAAGACTACTACAAAAGATACTGATATAATACCGCCAATACTAATATTTTTCTGGTAGATTTTGAAAACTCTATACATACATATGTATAGCAAATAATAGCATTGTTTTACAGATGTGTTGAACATTTGTTGACGATATGCACTGTGTCTTGCAAGAACTTCACATGCATGGCTTGCTATAACTTTGACATACATGAACCGATTTTGATAATTTTTTGCAGTGTATTTATTTTGTTATATATGGTATGGAGATGGTATAGACAACACCATTCACTGGAAATCCACTGTCTTTTTTCTACCTGGTTATTGTCAGCAGGGGCAGGCAAGCAGTAAAACTTTGCTGCAACAAAGTCTGCCAGTTCTTAACTGGGGTTTCCCCTTCTGTGTCTACAGTGGCTGTAAAACAGTTGTATGTGGGTGAGTATGGTAGTTGTTTCGCAGTCTATACTAATTTTTGTACTGAAGACATTTTGTGACTGCAGTTCATTTATATGATGTTTAGAATATGCTTGCGTCGGTGCGTGATTGAAACAATATCTGCTTGTTGTACTGTGCACAGTGTTGCCATTGGAAAGTGAATACGTCGATGACGAAGGTGTTCGGTTCTCGTTAGATGTACCACCTCCACCGTCGCGTGCTGTATCTATTGTTGGCTCATATCACTGTAGCTGGAAACCACGCAGTAGTCACTTTCAAAACCACGCCGACTTCAAGCCGAAAGGTTTTCAGTTGTAGTTTTTGTTGTTAGTTTTCCGATAAATAATGAAGTCATCTGTCATACTTTGATGTGTATACTTACAAACAGTGCACTGTGCATGAAACTGTAACACTGCACATTCAGGATGGCCCAAAAATCTGTTCTAAAGCATTGGCTGCCTTTTTAATGTGTCAGAGCCACTACGTGTCCTTTGTAACATTGTTATTGTGTTACAGACATATTTACTGAAACAAACCATCACTGTCTAGTGTCTGTGCCTACCTTTGTTTTAATTGTTATATTCCAGGTGGTTCCCCTTGGTCTTCTTCTACTTGTTCTGGAAGAGAACAGACTGTCGTTGTTTTATCATTTGTCTTCAACATGTAGTGTTGAGAGAACGTATCCTGCAGATAAGTTGTGATTTCAGATGAGCGGCGGCCGACAGTCAACGAGCTTGCTAATCAGAAGGGAGTAGTTCAGCGTGCCAGTGGATGGAAACTGCAGCTCTTTGCCGCCGAGTTTGATGCACTTGTATGTATTTAGTGGTCGTCTTTTCTTTATCATTGACACTGTTATCGCTGCTGCTACTCTGTTTTATTGCTCCGTGCGATTTTACTCCCTGCTGGACCTACTCTGATGAACCTCACTCAGACCAGTAAATACTTGACTTTGTAACACACACACACCCGTTTAACGGCCCTTTTTCCGGGTCTACCCATGTGAGCCAATACCAGATTTGTTTGGTTGGAGTAGAGTTTAACGCCCCACTCGACACAATATAGGTCATTTTGGAGGCGGTTTTCACAGCCAATCACTTGACTGATATTGACAAACAAAACAGTACAGGAAAATACAGATAAACAAACTCAATACAAATCAGAAAAAGTAAACAACCTATAAAACTCAAAATACAGCAAAACAAAAGTACCCTGGTTCAGTTGCCTCTTACAATACTCGGCCAGGAAACGAGGTGGACTTATTCTACAGTGCTCCCGAGCCCACACAGGGCACCAATACCAGAAAGGTAAAACCAACCTGGATTTTACTGAAGCAAGAGACGGTGAGTGGCGGTGGCATCAGCTGGGCCATATGCAAGTCTGCACCTCCCTCCAGATAGATAACCACGCCAGCAACAAACCACTCAGTTTTTTACAGGCCGGATTCCCCTCCTGCCGCCTAACCAACAGTGTCAAAGCACTGAAGCATTGACTTTGTAAATAAAACTGTAAAGTGTGGTGTAGCTATTTGTAACTCACAGCTGTTGAAATTAAAAACTTAATAATAGTAATGTGATTGCATTATTGTGAAGTGTCTGTATTTGAAAAAAATGACTGTACTTTTAATATTTATGAATTTCAGGCTCATGCTGAACGTTCAACGCTGGAAGAGGTGTCTTCTTTGCGTGATATTTTCTGTGCAAAGAAATTGTCTGTGAGACATGTTTCAGCGCCACGTGATGATGATGACGGCGCCCGAATTGTTAGCGAACTTGTCGAGGTAGTTTTGTTTGAATCAGTTATGTTTAATATGTAGTGCATCATATATCCATAGGTCATGCCGACATAATGGCATAAGGTATGTGTATCTATATTTCTGCAAAATAGTGGTAGACAGCTGTGTTCGTTCTTACTCTGTGGTGAGCTGAATAGATTGTGCAGTGAAACTGTCATTGATTTACCAAAATAAATGCAGTGTTCTAAGAATACCTTTATATCATCCCGGTCGATTTTCAAATATAAGTAATGGCATGTTTTTGAGAAAGCACCACAGTCGAGTTGTCAGTTGCATTAATTTGCTATGTAGCATCACTCTGTGGAAAATAGTCTGTATTAAGCTGCTTAAATTTATAACTTTTGGATATTTTTGATGGTTGGCAAGAGAGTAATTTTGTTCTGTTGAAATATGTTTAATTTTACAAAAGCTAGTTTTTGTAACAAAATATTGAGAAGCTTATAAGTACACCCTACCTTGAGAGTGAACAGTTATACACTGGCTGATCAGCACTGTGTATCTGATTGTTGTGCAGGGCAATATTCAACGGTGTAATCATTACGTGGACCAAATGACAGAGGTGAAGTCGTCACTAGAACGGTTCATTGAAGAACGGCGGCCGAGAGCTATTGAAATTATCTCGCGACATCAGAGCAAGCGAGCCGTCAAGAAGAAGGAACGTCTCTGATGACTCGACGATTATTTTTTGCCAAACTTTTCACCAGCGGTCGACTCTGGCCATTTGATACGTGCCATCGGCAAACCCGCTTTTGTGTTGTGGCCTTTTAAGTCTGCAACAGACATTGCACTTGTTACGTGGCATGTTGTAATAGACATTTTATGTGTACGGATGAAATTTGTAGCCACCTATTTTGAAGGCTTCAGAGAGCACATATTTGTGATTAGTTATACATGACTGGACAAGATATAGCGTCCCACTTGAAATGTGTTGACACTTAATAGGTAATTTCAGAGAAAGGCTTGCACTGGTACTGACAGCCATGCAGTTCTGACCGTTATTTTGCCATTATGAGACTCTACTGTGGTAATGTATGTAATCTGACCGTCACTGTGGTGACTCACTGAAGCTATGAACAGTGTCCTTATAGCCTTCCTTGTCCGTTTTTCTGTGTAGCTCCAGCTGTTGTGCTAATGCTGTGGACATTTTCAAACCATTGTCTCAGTATGGCAGCTCACTAGTCTGTTGGTTAGGACATTGTATTCGGCACTCGGTGGACGCAATGATGCAATATCAGATTTCAACAAAAAGTGTTTTACAGCCATCATACAGGTCAGTTAAGTTTATCATTTAAGTGGCACTGACAGTTCGGACTGAAGGATTTTGTTGGTGCAGAGTTGTACTGCTCATAGGCCATTGGTGATGGCTACTGTTGCATTCAGATAGAGAGAATATGCTGTAGTTTCTTCAGCCATGTTATCTACATGTCTCTCTCTATCTCTGTACTTGTATACAACTAAACAAACTGTCAAGTATTGCCAGTTTAATTATAAATGTGTTAAAAGTAGAATTATATGGGGTAGAGATGAGAATGCATTGAACATCTTACAATGCTTTAATTGAATAACATGTCTGATTAAGTATAATTTTTTCTTTGTTTTTAAAAATTGGACCTAAACATTGTTAAGAAAGCTTTATAACATAGATATTCTCACACAGGTTTTAGGATTTCATACTCTTTGCACTGAGTTAGTCTACCACATTTTAAGTTAACAAGAATTACAGCATTTTTATGCCATTAGAATGGTTTGTTGATACAGTGACAATATTGTCTCAGTTGCATGGTGTGTAGTTGTGATGTAGTTGTTTATTTGACACTTCTGAAACTCTCAGTTTGTTTTTACCTTCAGTGTGTTGTTAATTGGCAAATTTGGCAATAGCAGAGATATAGTTGCAATTGAAGTCCATTAATCGTGGTGTGTGTTTTTTCATGATTTCAGAGGGTTGATATCAGTTGATCTGTGATGAAACCTGTTTACCTGCCCCCAAGTCCCCTATTTCTTACATTTCTTGCTAACAGCAACTGTAAAAGGGCAGTCTTCTGTAGCTGTTTAATTTTGTTAGCCGTGCTTACTGTTTCACATCAGTCCTAGACTAAGCAATAAATGATGGCATGGTAATTTATCTTATTTCTCGCATTATGTGCCAAATTGTCGTTGAAGTTGAGTATTCTTTGCCAGAAATGACCTGAACTTGGTGTACAGAGAACCTCGTCTGGTCACCGGTAATGGCCATGTCAGTGATTCATGGGGTCCCATTGTCCTGGGTTTAAGTGCATTGATTGAATTGAAAAGTTGTACACCGTGGTTCAGAAAAAGTTACATAGTTGCATAAAATGTGCAACCTAATCTTATATTTCTTTGAACTCTACGAACATTTTGGCGAAATTGATTTCATATTTTATCTTGGAACTGTTGCATCGTTATTGTATAATGAAATTTGTGCAGTTTTTGTGGACCACTTTGTGTAAAGGAGATGCATTCATTGACTTTCAGCTAGTATTATGTTAACAGCAGCAGTTTATATCTATGACTACTTGGCACATAAGCATATGCAGTCGAGAGCATTAAGGTGAATGCATAGTGACCACAAGTCTGGAAAACCTGTCAAATTCTGGGAATCAGAGATAGGTCAGGATTTTGACAAAAGGTCAGGGAAACATTGGTCTTGGACAACTGCAGTAGTTCCATTTCATTACTTACTTGGACCATACTGATGTTTGTTGGGTTGTTAATTTGCTGTGAGTGATTATGCTAGCTTTAGGTTAATTTTAAGTAGTATTAGTCAGATACCAAATGAATTAGCGATGTGTGCTGAATGTGCTTGTTGCCAGCTCGGTACCAAAGACAGCGATAAACTCTGCTCCATTTGCAGTAGATTGGATCTTTACTGTTTATGTTATAGTTGTCCATCATTATTGGAGTAAAGTAAAGTGCCACTTGCTAGCCGATGACTTCAAGTCTTTTCTTTTTGTTGGTTTTTCCTGTCTCATTTGCTAATCACATGTTGACAATAGACTGATTTGTTGATATGACGTGTGTGTGGCACGTGTGTGCAGTTCACCTTTTCGGCTTTTTTCTGTACAGGGTTGTATGCGTTGTTTTGACTGCAGCGTAATACAAACTTTTGTGTACTTGAACAGCTCGTTGCGTCACGATCAGTGTCAGATTGTTATTTTAATATGTTATTAAACTTTTTAAATGAAGTACACTGCACGTTAACATTTGCTGTGAATTATTGTGTATTTTTACCTGCATCACATCTGTGAGAGCGGCCTATAGGGTACTTCATGACGTTATTCTGCTTGTTCTTGTTGGCGATTACGGTCGGCTAACTTAAGACAGCTAATATCTGGACAGCAGTTCTACCTAGCCCTAAGATCACTTTGGAACACTAATAGGACGTCATACCTTGTGAGCGGCATGGCCAGAAGTGCCCGGATTTGTGGTTTGGATACATTTTGACCTTTTCCGTCACCTTCTGTTTACCACCCACTTCTTTTCATTTCCTCCCCACCGGTTTTCCTGCCCCGTGCCTTCCTGTCACGTCCGCATTTCCTTTCCTGCAAAGGGGTTCGGTGAGTGAGTAGGCTATGGCATGTGCCGGTTCTGCAGCGGCTCGGCGGTAGGTGTCCCTAGTTTTAATTTACTTTATTTTTGTGAAATGTCAAGTGTCGAACGTGAGACGGGCCGGGTGAGCAAGGCTTTTACTCAATTATTAGTCGGCAGATGCCAAATGGTAATGTATGGGTCGGTCTGGCGACGTTGCTTATTCACGCTGATTTTGCGTCCAATTCGGCGTCGTCTCGTCCGTAATTAATCACGGTGGATATTGGCCAATCGACGACGCTCGCTCGAGAAAGATTTACGGTCGGTCGTCTACTCGGCACGTCGGTCGGACCACCAACGTTGCCGATAACCGCTGCATAAGTAAGTCTCTTCACGGTCAGACACAGCCACCACACTGAAGCAGGCGATATGCGCGTGGAAATGCGCCGTGCCAACTGCTGTCTGGTGCGACGAAAAACCGACCTACGATAACGCATGATAGGCCTAATTATCCCCGCGAAAGCTTTCGCGAGGGATTATGTAATCACCGGCGTTGGTTTGTCTGTCTGTCTGTTTGTTTGTTTGTTACCACAATAACTAAATAAAACGTGGACGGATCTGGGCGAATTTTTTGGGGAAGGTTCCCAAGGGGAAAAGCAATCCCAAGTTCGTTTTCGGTTACGATCGCTAGCCGGGTGTAGAGGTTACTGTCCAAAAACGCCGTAAACCGGGGATTTTTTCCCAAGTAAACAAACCAACAAATCACTTGACGCATAATAAATAACTAATACATTCTCAACTCACTCAACAGGGAATTACGGACGCAGGTGGGCGCGAATTTCGCTTTCGCGGGGGATCTGTACTCTCAAGTGAGTACTTTCCCTCTAGTTGTAGAAAGGTTCGCAACAGTTGATATAACCTCGACATAATCGAAATTATAAGTAGGCCTAATGGTGCTGTATATTGAGCACGTGTCAGTGGCGTCTGCTATAATTATTATTATACCTCCATCTCGGTTTCCTGCGGTTCGAACAAAATCCGTTAATTTTCTGAAAGAACGGCGTAACCGGTTCCCGTCTGCTGGTCGAGTCATTAGTTATGCGCTTTTTCGCGTCACCTATTCCTGACCATTATGGCTAAGTGATTTCCGTTTATTAAAACATTCGTATGACGTCATTCCCAGAAAGCGGAAGTGCATAACGTATCGCAACGCCGTCAGAGGAGGACAGATGAGCCACGGCCATAGGTAACATGCACAGAATTAACGGCTGAAGATAACACGAAGAGCAGCTACAGACATTCTCACAGCAATGGCCGGCTCGTCTACCGGGGGCGGAGTAATAACGCCGTCGTGCTCGGAGAAGGCACGTCGTATGACGCCTTGGCTCTGTCGTGGCTTCAGTCGACGAGTGACAGTCGCCGATGACATGCCGCCTAGCATCTCGCCACCACGGTGCCGCACACTGTTGAACGATTGGTCTGGCGGGATTTCGCCGGCGTCGAATATCACGCCAGCTGTTACTGCATGCGCGTCGGACTTCATTACAGATTGCACACCATCGTCTTCTTCTCGCATTATTGTCTCGTCTGTTTTTTCCGCACATAAATTACTGCCTCGTCACGACCTGCCGCTAGGGTTGCCAGATCTCCCGTATTTTACGGGAGATCCCGTATTTCAGACCCTTTCTCCCGCCTCCCGGGGGGAGCTGCCGGGAAGAACAAATCTCCCGTATTCTGTTAGTCAGATTATCACGTCACTCAGACGACACTGTGACACGTGAAAACTTCGTGTAAAATTACTATATGGCCCATCTATAAGGATCTAGTGTACTCAGTATCTTCGCAGAAAATTCAGTGCGGCTGTGGCTGTGTCGTGGAAAATCTGGCAACCCTACCTGCCGCCGAGTGATTCCTACAGCCGTCCACGGACACGCAAATAGGCTAGTATTCGGACGTATCGTGGCAACTGCAAGTCTAAAAGGCTCACTCGAGAACGAAAAGACCTAGATAACCGAAAGTTGACGCGAAAGTTGCCCGCATAACGCGTTAACTCTGGAAATACTTCAGCAGTCGAAAATCAAAGCAGGTCTACCAGAAACGCGCCGATAGGTGACTTTTCGTTAGTTTCGCCGTACGAACTCAGCGGGTCTAGTTCGCCATCAGTTCAGGTTCCGCTCAGCCATGAACTGAGAAACTAACACACACACAGCTTAACTATCTAAGAAACCCCAAGTTACGTACAGGGCCTATCTTGTTATAGGCCTATTTCACTTCGTTTGCCCGGACACGTTTCGCTGATTGCGTAATCGCGAGCATTCACGGTTATTCCGGTTTCTTGGTATTTGGTATAGCCTATATCTACAACTGAATAAAAGTAAGCGCTGGGCGATGGGTGTGCACGTTACCGGGCATCGTGCAGATACTCGTCGATGAAAATGGTATTTTCTTTTTCTACTTTACAATAAGGTGTATGTTATGTTATGGTTGGCGGCGTGGCGTAGTACGAAGTTTACGCACGTTGGGCCCGGTTAGTACTCGGATGGGTGACCGTCTTCGGGCGGGTATACCATCTCGGTATGTAACAAGCCAACTAGTTCAACTCAGCCTTGCATCCCTCCGGGGTCGCATAATCGAGTACCAGCTTCGGCTGGGGGTAAAGGCGGGAATGTCACCTCTGTCGGGTGGCAGGTAACACTGTGATCCCATATGGCATGTGAGTTCCCGTAGCGGTGTGGCAGGTTAGACTGCGAACTTTGATATAGATGGGGCCAGAGGCATTATGTTTTCGGGTTGTCCGTCTGTGCGTACGTAACGGCCTGCTGCTCCGGACGGTGCATTCCCCGACCGGCTTGCCGTCATCTTCTAGTTTTTCATCCAATAATCGAATGGATCGAATTAACTTCGGTCAGCATCAGCCAATTTTGCAAGTCACCGTCTACGAACTAAGCGTGAAACCAGAGCAATCGGGCGGACATCCACTACCTGAAAAGTTTTTCATTGAATTTGCGTAAAATCTCAGAGGTCACTCTGGTCGTGGTCAGGGGATCCGGACCGCTGGATCTGTGGTCGTCAAAGCCCTCGCTGCTGGTGGCGGTCATTCGCCATTCACTGGACGTCGCTAGCTCGGTCGTGGCCACGTGTATCTGACTGGAGGCGGCAGACAAATGAAGAGGAGGAACGAACGTGAGCGACGTGCTGAAAAACACGTGCTCGGGTCGACTCGCGACGATCTTATCGTTCACGCTTCCAACTGTTTTTATTAGACAGTTTCGTTCTCTTATTTCTAAAACCGTATAAGTATTCTAGTGCTTTTGTTTGAAATACACGCTGCGCTCCAAAAACATCCATATCTTGTGTTAAATACAGGGTGGGCAAAACAGTTGCACAAATTCAAATCACCATGTCGATGCAACCTTTCAAAATAATTTGCAAAGAACATTTAACAGCTATATTAAAACTGTAACCTAATCTTTGTTCACAGAAACTCCGGGAAAATTTTGGTGAAATCTGTCTAATTTTGTCTGCAACCGTTGCATCGATATCGTGATATGAACTTTGTGCAACTTTTTGGCCTTTTTGGCCCATTCTGTGGATTAGTGAAAACTGATTCGAACCGATTATGATTATATTTGGTATACAGAATCCCGAAGAAGCTTGACATAGGCCCTAAAGCTCTTATGAGTTTGTCCATCGCACTTAGAAAATGTCACCGCAATGCAGATTCGGTTGGCGTTATTAAAGTCATATTTTCCCAAGAAGTGGACGGTTTTGCAAGTCGGTCGTTATGTTATGTTACAGCTTGTATTTGAGACAATCAAGATAATCTCAGGAACTGTTAACGGTGGCTATCTTCCAGGTCGGCCGTGTGTATGGGGATCCCCATGGGTATGGGTATGGGGTGGGTATTGGGATAGAAATTCCGTCCCCACGGCAGCCCTGCTATCTTCTGCGCTGGCGCACGCCTGCAGTCTCTTGCCCCTGATCAATTACATCACCCACCATACTGTACTAATATTTAATCTGTGTTTCGATTAGAGCCTGCGCGGGAACGAACATTTATCCCCATCCCCATCCACCCCCGCAGAAGTTATTTTCATCCCGCCTCCATTTCTGTGAGTATTAACATTATCTTGCTCATTCCCGTCCCCGTCCCATCACATACGATCACTGAGATGCTGGCAAATCACTAGACTATTTCTAAATCCGAAGACGGTGAACAATGACTGGTGCCTGGAGAACCGACGCAAATCCTGGAATATTGCGCTGCGCAACACGTGACTTGCAGTATTCGACGTGCGAGCGCAGCGGGCCCGCTGGTGCCGTGCCGACCCTGGACTTCCACTGCAGCACACAGCTGCATTTCACGAACGGCACCGCTGTGCCATCAACCGTCACGTGCCGACAAGTTGCTGCAGAGACTTGTCGAAACTTTCGTTAAGTCGCTACAGCAACTTGTCCGCATCCCGGATTGATGCTTAACACACACGATCCTGCGTCTCGCCCCAGATACGATAATCCACTGGATTTAGCTACAGTGAAATAGACTGCTGCCTGGGATCGGGGCCTTTTATCTTCCCCTGCAGAGATGAGGCATTCCCCCTCCCTCCTCCTC
>Ga0126330_10000330_pt1 | contig 10482 bp, 6 predicted proteins | sample InaspJWI91metaG_FD_97004 | JGI IMG/M metagenome (GOLD analysis project Ga0126330, IMG submission 97004) | Marine gutless worms symbiont microbial communities from Oahu, Hawaii - Inanidrilus sp. 2 OAHU.JWI-91 metaG | ecosystem: Host-associated > Annelida > Digestive system > Unclassified | place...
CCGCCATATCTGGCGGTCGTTCCCCTATCCACCACCTGGGGACGCGGCTGGTAGCCTGCAGAAAGGCCCCAACACATAATAATAGTAAACTAATGTTAAAAACAACCGAAACTGCATCTGTTGTTGCATTGCATGTATTACCGAAGTGAACACATCGTTCATTCATTCAGTTCATACACTGTAGTAAATAAATGCAGGATTTTAAAAACAAAATGGCTGCTGCAACATGTTTACTTTGATGTAGCTTCAGTACTTTTTAAAAATTAACATTACAGACGCCAGTCTGCATACCATCGTGTTACAAATTCCAGCAGCAAAACTGTGTACTGTTTATAGAATCGGCTTTTTACCTGCACGTGCCGGTGGTTCAGTGGCAGATCCAAGAATTGGTAGTAGGCAGTATGATCCCTCCACTCCCTTCTGCCCTTTGCCCCTTATCCGGCCTCCCTTCCCTGTCCTTTCCTGCCACAAAGTGGCGTCCTGAAATCCAGCTAGGGGGTCTGAGCGCCCCCCCCCCTCTAGGCCCAGGCAGAGCCTGGTCACCAAATGCTTTTCAAATGCATTTAGAGTCAAAAATCGCTTTTGCTGTCCAAACAGAGTGCACACACACACAGGGTCCATTTAACGGCACTTTTTCCAGGACTACCCAGGTGAGCCGGTACCAGAAAGGTAAAACGAATCTGAAGCAAGAGACAGTGAGTGGCAGTGGCATCAGCCAGGCCATATGCAAGTCTGCACCTTGTTCCAGACAGACAGCCACACCGGCACCCCACCACTGTTTTTTTACAGGCCGGATGCCCTTCCTGCCACCCAAACCAACAGCGTCAAAGCAATGAAGGCATGTCAAACAGAGTGCAATACAATATTTTCAAAAAGTACCAGATTTGCAGTTGTTTCTTTACTTTGGTTTTTACTGGCGGTATTTTTCATAGGCAAACAGTGGGCGATGCATACCCATCATCCTCCAGTCTGGATCCGCCACTGACTGTTAATGTCGAAGTCGAAGCTACGTAAAATACATCAGCTCTATGAGCTGTATATTTTTGGGATATATTTGGTGTCAGTCACATTCCAAAGACAGATGAGAATTGATGAACTGACATGAGAAATCCACTAACGGCTGCTTGCAAGACTTGCTGTGGCAAACAGCATGAATAAAGCAAAGATGTCTCAAAATAATGGAGACCATAAGTAAAGCAGTATTTTGCAGAACCAGTCACAGTATAAAAAGCACACCACATGACAGTGATGACACAACACAAATGTTCGCATAGCCTCGTAATTAAAAATATCTGTCCAATTTAGGGAGTCATAAGATGACAACAGGAAAGTTAATACTGACGACAGGTAGCAACACCAAAAATGAACACAGCAGGACTATAACAATCTAAATAAAATAGTGTTCTGTAAAACAACGTTGGCAACAAAGTTCATCCAGCTGCTAATGACAACAGCTGCATGTGGATGCACCTAAGCTAAGCTGAGGATGCGTCTGGCAGCAGGCGTTGCTGACTGATCAACCAGTGAAGCAGCTGAGCTGTGACTCGCCTTATCGCAAACCGTCTCAGTGCTGCTGTCTGTTGTCGCGACGCCGTCAGTCTCCGACAGAATCAAGTCAAGCTTCTGCACCAGTTCATCGGCATTGGCCATGCTGAAGCACAGCGGTGGCTTGATCTTGAGCACGTTGTGGTTAGGTCCGTCGGTCGACAACATGATCCGCTCCTGCTTCATTCTGACTCGCATACACAGACAACAATTCAGAAATAAGCTAAATGATATTTCCACAGTATCAATAACTTCAAGAAAAAATTAATCTGAATGAAGAGTACATGTATTTAAAGCACTGTTACATGTAGCTCATCTTGAGATAAAATAACTGTCATCTACTGTATTTTAGGTTACATATTATGTACTGCTTGTCTGTAACCTGTACAGCAGTGCCTAAATACGTTTTAAACATTTAAAGGCATAAAATGTCACCAATGCGATGTCGTCATTTATATTTTGTTATTCAATTTCTATTCTTTATAAAACTGCCTTCAGTGCTTTGACGCTGTTGGTTGGGCAGCAGGAAGGGCATCCGGCCTGTAAAAAACTGAGCAGTGTGGTGCTGGCATGGTTATCTGTCTGGAGTGAGGTGCAGACTTGCATATGATATGTCCCAGTTGATGCCACTGCCACTCACTGTCTCTTGCTTCAGTAAAATCCAGATTGGTTTTACCTTTCTGGTACCGGCTCACCTGGACAGTCCCGGAAAAAACGGCCGTTAAACGGGTGTGTGTTTGTGTGTGATTCGTTATAAAACTGCACCATAGTACTGCAGATAGGTGAAAATATTGTGGGTTTGATGAAACAAGCATGGAATTTGGTCCGCAGGCAGACTATGCCTCATTGGTGATTTTTAGATAGAGGGCCATCTCAGATTCGACCTGTGACAAAAATGGCAGCCATTTTAAAGATGGCCACCATCGCTTATTTGTAATTCTTTGATATTGTAGGTTAAAAACAATTCTAGGGGTGTGAATGTTTTTCCTTTGTATTATAAATCATACATTAGTTTTACTGTCCACACAACAGTTGAAATGGCAAATAATTACTAGTTTCAGCTAAAAAAAGATTTATATATAGATTTATTATCATTTTTACAGCAGACGTACACACAATAGCTTATTATAGTCTAATTGTAAGTCAGTAGGATGAAAATTGTGTCCAAACAGTAATGAACTGTTCTCTGTGAGCCGCGTCACTCAGAGCACTGTCCACCGCACTGACCGAGCTGTACACTGAAGATCCGCCTTCTGGCATCTGCAGCCGTTCTTGCAGCCACATCGCAAGAGTTCCCTGCAAGCTTCTGATGCTTCTGATAGGGTCGTCCAGGTTATACTCCATCCACCACCGGGGTCTTGTTCCAGCCCCACTCACTTGGTGACGAAAGCTCTGGAGCAGAGATCGTCATTTGGGCCCAACAGTGACCAGCCTGGGAAGAGCTCTCTTGGTATGTTGGATGAGTGCAGCCTGTGCAGGAGGCAGACCATCAACAGCTCTGCCTTTCTTGCCTGGTTCACACCCTCCTCTGTGCTGGTGCGATCGTACAGCAGGACCACAAATCACTCCAGTGGTTGCATCCACTCATCAATGGCACGTGGGTCTGTCATGGCACCCAAGGCAGAGAATGCTGGTGTGACGTCTCCATAGGTGGTCCTGGTGTGCCATGCAGTCTCCTTGCCCCTGCCGCCAAAACAGAACACCGTGAAGTGAAGGCGTGGAACATCGGCAAAGCCACACATCGGTCAGGACCAAGAGCTTTGGCGATCTCGTGAGCAGCGATGAACCTGAAGCTCTTCCCAGCTCCAAAGGCAATCCACAGTTCAGAGATGTTGAGGCGATTGGCTGATGCTGTAGCCTGGACTACCACATCTGTATCAACTGTGCATATTGACACTTTGCTGTACCCCTGTTGTACGGCATCCAGTAAGTGCAGGAGGATGCGACTGCCAACCTCCTCATGCTTGCATGGCGCTAGAGCTGACACGTCCTGGCGATTGGAGCAAAGAACGCCAGTGCCTTGTGTGGTGATGAGATGTTTGTTGGTGTCAATGTCTGCCACGTTAGAAGCCAGGAAGGAGAATAGCTCCTTCTTGTCGTCAATGCAGAGAAACTCTTGCCAGTTTCTAGGAACTGCACTGATGGTTTGACGTCTCCTAACTCCCTTTCCTCTCTTGCTGCGAGTGTCCGCCTTCAAGCTGTCTGCCATGTACAGATTCCAGACAATGTTTAGTCTGTCTACATGCTGAAGGTGGGATGTGACATATGGCACGAAGACATCAGCGGCATAACCTTGGAATGTTTTCCAGTCCCTGGGCGCAGCATGTTGATTATACCAGCACCTCTTTCACTGGAACAAGGTTTTCCAGGCAGGGCATCAAGTCAGACTTGGTTCCAGTTCTCGGGCAACCCATCACAGAGGCGGTGGACAGGCCTGGTTTTTCGTGCTGAAAGAACTCGTCCAAGTCACCTGTATCTGTGAGGCAATGTACAGCCTGGAGAAGAGTGAACAGTCGTTCCTCAGGGATGACGTCTATAGCTCTTTCCTTGACTTCTGTCTGACTGGCGGGCGGCTGAAAAGATGGAGGTTGTTCGGATTGTTCTGCTTGATGGGATCTGTGATAGGCACTGTCTGGTTCACATGCCTCTCTTCAACATATGTCTCATACTGCTTGAGTCCAAGTTTCTCCATCTGCCGCACTGTGTCTGCTACTGCTGTGTCTACAACATCTCTGCTGTTCAGGACAAGGAGATCACTGCTGTATTCAGCGAACGGGGTCCCCATCTCTCTCATGGCTCGGCTCAGTGACCGCACATCTTGAGCAAATGCCATCTGTGCATGTCTGATAAGTTATGTTCATGGGGACGTCCATCTGTGTCCTGCCTCTTCTCAGTTGATCCCTCAAATTCCTGAATTAAACGAGCCATCTCGGGACCAGATACCATCCAGTGACGAAGACATGCATGGTTCTCCGCCAGGCCCACGGCACCGCCGTCTCCCTCCATGAAAGCATTGTTCTGCTCATGGCATAAGTTGACATGCAAATTTCTACTTTAGTTCAGAGATTTATTTTAATTTTTTTGGTAGATATTTATTTCCACGTGAACTGTCTTTCACATTTTGTGAATTTGACACAGTGGCCTTTTTGATTATAACTACAGTTGTAATACGCCGCATGTTAATGCTTATCAGTTACGCTAACTTAACAGTTGTGCATGGTCACGTCACGGTTCAACGTTGCAGTCACATGACGGTTTAACATTTGCAATGTTGAACTGTCGACCGTGACACGTTCAGCATTCAATGATGATGAATGTCATGTGATGGCGTTTCGACCAATCAGTGAAGCAGCTCATAGTTGGTCATACAATAAAATAGTGCACACAGCACCACTGCTATGGCGGATACAACATTCGAGAAGATATTTTGGCAGCCATTTTGTAAAACGGCAGGCACTCCACTCATAGAATGAATCTGGAATGGCCCTATGGCCAAATGTCTTCCCAAGCACCTTTTTTAATCGTCTGCCAAATTTCATGCTTGTTTCACCAAACCCACAATTCTTCCAAATATTTCACCTATCTGCAGTACTGTCACAAACAGCATTGTATAGGAAGCTGAATAATCCTCATCATGTGGAAGCTACTTTGCATGTGCTTATTAGAACTACTCATTATTACATCATTACTCATATTCACTACTCAGAAGTATGCCAACATGTGCAAATAGGCCTTAATTACATTTACCAGTTTTAGCCTAATTCACTCCTGAATCTTGGGAGAGATTTCTCTCCTTGTAGTGATTTATACTTGTATTTATACACAGTTCCAAATTCCGATAATTGAAATATCACTGCGAAACATATGAAACATATAGAACAAAAAGAAATGCACGTCAACACCATAAACAACACGCACGCACACGCACAGGCACACACACATTTAATGACCCTTTGTCTGGGACTACCGGGTGAGCCAGTACCAGAAAGGTAAAACCAATCTGGATTTTACTGAAGCAAGAGACAGTGAGTGGCAGTGGCATCAGCTGGGCCATATGAAGTCTGCACCTTGCCCCAGACAGATAACCATGCCAGCACCCCACCACTCAGTTTTTTACAGGCCGAATGCCCTTCTGCCTCCAGCATCAAAGCACTGAAGGCACAACATCACGAAAAACTTGAAAATTAAGAGCAGCCAAAACTAGAAAACAAACCACCCTTGATCAGACCATCATCATCCTTGCTGACCCTAACTCTTAACCTTGACCCACGACCCTGACTTTCAAACCCCCAACAAGCTATGCTCATGAACCATATACTCACACCCGTTTAACAGCCCTTTTTCTGGGACTACCCAGATGAGCCAGTAACAGAAAGGTAAAACCAATCTGGATTTTACTGAAGCAAGAGACAGTGAGTGGCAGTGGCATCATCTGGGCCATATGCAAGTCTGCACCTTGCCCAGACAGATAACTATGCCGGCAATCCAACACTCAGTTTTTTACAGGCCGGGTGCCCTTCCTGCCGCCCAACCAACAGCGTCAAAGCACTGAAGGGATGTGGTCAGTAATAAATAAATGTCAATATGCCACACTATGTAAAATCAGTCATATCAGTAATCAGATATATGCAGTAGCCGTCTCAAAGCATACCGGAAGATGATACGTTCTGCTTCAGCAGTTGCTGGCTGCCTTGTGTTGTGATCAGTAACAAGTTCCACTCCAAGAAACAAGCCACAACCCCTTTTGCACACATAATAATTAACAAATTGGATTCTTACATAATGGGCAGAAGAGTAGATAACTGACATCCTTTGGCAAAATGTTCTGCTACAAAGACCAAGTTGGTGCTGGGAAAAGTTTTTGTGTGTTTTGCACTATGACATATAAGCTATAAGCTTAACTATGACAGTGTCTTGGCTTGTCTACAGTAGACTCATAGAGTGTGCACAAATAGCTGAAACTCGACAAACTATTACTATGCACTTTAGTATGCAACCTCAAGATTTTAACAACTTGTGTCCAAGTTTCATAAGAAATCCCTCTATGTTTCCAGTTGTTTCACTGCAATCACTGGCAACTGTGGTCTCACAATCAAAGCAACTGATATATCGCAATTGCATACAATTAATTTGTTGAAATTTGACATTTTATGCCAAGCTTCACTATCAAGAATTCTATAACAGATGATTCACTTCTTTAACTTGTTAAATTCTAGCCATGACAGAAGACTATATTAAAATATTCCCAGATGAAATTCTCAATCCTGACAATAAGTAATTCAGTACTGCAAAGGCAGCAAAATACATAAAAGGCAGCGTGCAATAATGAAACACATACCTAACGTCTCCAATGAGTGTGTGTTTTGTCTGCATCTGTCTCAACTTTTCGACGAGGTAGTGTCCAACTGTGACGGCGTTTTCACGCAGTTTCTCTTTCTCAATCACGTCAATGACAGCAAGAGCAGCCACGCATGACACCGGGTTACCACCGTACTGCATTCGTGCACACCCCAAGATAGCACTACAAACTTCAGTTGCACTATACATCCACGTTTATGTACAGCATGATGAGCGTGACACAGGTTTGGTATATCTGCAGCAGTAAGACAAGTATTATTTACATCACAGACAGTGTAGGTAACACAGCGCTAAGGACTGAAAACTTTAATGACTTCTCACTAATGCGAATGCACTAGTAGCCAATAGCAAGTACAAGTGGGCAGTAAAATTTTGCTCCAAAAAATCAAAGGTCATCCAGCTATTAACTGAGATTGCCGCTAACACAGCTACACAGGATGACCTGTATGTGTATAATAACCACATAATATTAATCAACTGAATGACCTGCTGTACTTAGCAAAAATAACAAATTAAACAGATATGTTGATGCACATCCACATCAATGCAATATAAAAACTGGATAAATCTATAAAAATTTGTTGCAGATATTGCAATCTTTACTTCTTCTAGAAGCTTGTCAAGTGCTTGTGAATGAAGAGACATATATGAAGTGATACTTAAATGGTTTTATGTTCTAACTCATCAAAACAAAGGAAGAGCCACTAACAGTGTTGAAGTATTCCACGCCAGTAGCTGCAAAGCTGGCAGCTATTTCAGGCGTGGTGACGACGGCAGCAACAGGATGTCCGTTGCCCATGGGCTTGCCCAGCGTCACTATGTCTGGAATAACATCTGTGACCCACAAATCATAGGCCCATAATTACCTACATGTAGCCTAACTGGCTCACAATTCATAATAATACTGGTTATTTGTTATTTGGTAAGAAATCGTCATATATACTAGGCCTATACGCAACAACAGCCTACTATACACAAAGTCATGCTTGCATTACAGCAGCAGTAAATCCTGTATTCTCGGCGAGATTCCACAATGCCAGTGGGATCCTGGTATTACTTAATCACCAAATCCCAAACCCTGGGATTGGGAAAACGAGTCTGGGATTGCATTCCCTACTTTCAGCTTAATCACTAGGCTGTAATCTGTGATAAATACCAACAAACTGCACAGACAAATCTTTTTGAAATTAAAATTGGCAACTATAAATGTCTTTGAAAACAATAATATACATTCATACACGTATATTATTTTGTGCCCGATCTACATAAGCCTAATGGGCTAGGCATTACAAGTAACGGCAAAACTACTAACAACTACTACGGCTGACAAAAACCAATATAAAAACTGACTAAAACATAGGTGCAAATGTATGTGTAAATTGAAAATATGTTCACAAAATGTCAACTGGCTTAGCCTCTTGGGCTAGAAGAATAAAGTTTTACACAAGTTTCACCAAGTAAATGTACAGTACAATGTAATCTATGAGCGACTTGGAGGCACGTCACTGACCAGTTCCCTGCAGCTGAAATGCCCACCACTCAGTTCCAACTCTGCCAAACCCAACTTGCACTTCATCGGCAACGCAGACTCCACCAGCTGCTCGCACGTGGCTACCACAAACACAGCAGTCACATCATGTTACAGCTTAGTGTTTCTCTCTTTCTTTTCCTTCAGTCAGAAGCAACACCACTGAAACTCGGAGGCACTCATGCTGAGGATCGAGAAAATTTTAAGGACTTTTTTTGGTTAAATTGATTCACTGACTAAAATCTAAATAGATTAGAGTCTTTTCTAAATACAATGTCATCAAAGTTTTACTTATGTGTGACAAATTTTGCATATATAAAGTGAGTCTAACAGTTCTGTACTGTTGACAATAAATGAAATCATTCCAAAAGCATTTAAATCAATGTGTATATGGAAAAGACACAATGTTAGAATTACAGCAAAAAACAAGTTGTTGCAGTACTGACAGCGAAAAGACCGAAAGGCTGCATCACTGCTGCCACCTACCAAATAAGATTGAAAATATCAACTGCATGCCCGATATTCCCTACACTTTACAATGGACCGAGAGATGCATCAAAACGCCCCTTCCCCCGGAGGATCCGAGCCCTCACCTAATACATGGTTCCTGGGCCCACCCAAGTCCATATCCCCGACGGCACCTCCGTCAGTTCAGCCGTTTTTGTAGAGCTCACAGTTGTGTCTAACAGAGAGGCAGACACACAGACCACATTACACTTAAAAGCAAACTTTTTAGAATAGCGTACGACCACTGATGATTGACATTTTGTTGGTACTCCTCACCGATTCTGTATAGTGACGCCTTATAAATTATGTATGTAATGTAATGTAATACATCTGCAATGATATGCCATATCTAGGGGAGATCTCTTGCTGCCGTCAGATGATAACGGAAAAAGGTGGCAGACAATCATCCATAAAATAGCCAACCCTTAGACTAAAAACAGCTGAAGATAAATAGTAGTCACTGAAATTATGACATGACAGACAAGTATGTGAAAGTTCATGTCAGCTAATTAGATAATGTACAACTTTCTTGCTTATCAACAAAACAAACTGCTATAATGCCATGTCACACGTGAATCAGTAGTGCTTATATTGCAATGTTTAAGCAATAACATTTAATTTCATTTCTTATAAACAACAATAGAGGTACAGGATCACTATGTTCAGCCTACCTGTAAACTCGTCTCAGGTAACCAGCAGGAAGGACCAGTTGTCCAGCACAGCCCTGCATTGACTCAGCAATGAATGCAGCAACTCGTCGGCCATTTTCATGTGTACTAGTGATAACTTGTTGCACTTCATTAGCATACAGCTCGCCAAGGTCTTTGTTGGCAACATTGCTCTGATCAGTGTACTTGCCTCGGTAAGTGTCAGGGTTCGGCACCTAGAAGTACAGCAAAAACTAACTGCTGACAATGCAGCAACACAATGTTCAGCAACTATGTCACATTGCACAACAAATTTACAAATTGCATCTGTCACCTGTCTTCTGTCCACAATGGTCAATTCATATACTATAGTTTAAATGCCCAAAAGACAAAAAAGGGTCCAAAAACTTTTTTAAAGTTACATGTCCTGGAAGTTATTAAGCACCCCTTGGAAAATATTTGCCACAATAAAACTGCCTAGCAAATCTGAAGTACCCCTCCTGTTCCCAAGAAAACAAGTTGATACAGCTGCTGCCGCACAGATCATTCCACAGTATTCGCCAGGTGGTGCTGATATGCACCCAATATCAAAAGTGGTTCCTTAGTCCATACGAGTCTCTTCCCCCAACAGAATCTTGATCGGCACAGCTCACAGTTTACCCCTCCCCCCCAAAAAATCCTATAATTTACAATGGTTTTCAATGGGTCGGACATCCCTCCAAAAGGATCAAAAGTGAGAAACACACATCTCCACAGCACATACCACAAAAGTATGCCATGAATAATGTGCTGTACATGTGCTCTGCAGTAACAACTGAACAACAATTACCAAAAAAAAAACAATACATAAATTCTGCTATCTTAAAACAGATAAATGGCACCACAATTATACATAAC